>LWDU01038733.1_pt1 | contig 13143 bp, 13 predicted proteins | sample 727161 | NCBI WGS metagenome assembly LWDU01 (sample SAMN04566230, study PRJNA314399) | hydrothermal vent metagenome | isolation source: deep sea hydrothermal plume seawater | place: Mexico: Gulf of California, Guaymas Basin | collected 2004-07-11 | reverse complement strand
GCCACGTTGGTTAAAGATTCTCGAATGACGGCTAAGGATTCTTCTACTAAATCATCAGGTACTGCGGTGTCTAGCGGCCCCACAAAATGGCATCGAGGCTTCATGTTGAGAGAATCCCGAAGGTCTCTCACCAAGTCGGTGGCTCGGCTACGAAGCCCGGCGCTGCTATGCACCGGCGAGCTTAAATCAAAAATGACCGACCGAATAGAACGAGTAGTGGTATCAAGCCCAGTGATAATTTCGGCTAAGCGTTCTGCTACCGAGTCAGTGCTCTCACCTTTTAAGGCCTGTAAGGCTAAACCAGCGGCAAAAATCTCCTGAATAACCGTGTCGTGAAGGCCGCGGGCAATGCGCTCGTGGTCCTCGGCCCGGTTGGTTCGGCGGCGGGCTTCTTCGAGTTCGTGTTCGGCATCTACCCAGTCGCTCATGTCTCGCACCGCAGCGATAGTTAGGTTTGATCCGTCTCTTACGGGAGACAAACTGACATGAACCGGAAACACCCGGCCGTCTCCGGCGAGCCCTTCAAGTCGTTGCCCGGCCCCCATGGAACGTGAATGCGGAGATTTTTCGTAGCTATTTCGAAGCCCCACGTGCCGCTCTCGTGCAGCCGGTGGAAGTAACTGTTCAATTGAGTATCCCGGCATTGAACCTTGTGGGTGAACAAAAAGGTCGTGGGCGGCTGGGTTGGCCGCTTTGATAATGCCCGCCGATTCAACGACCAGCAAAGCGTCGGGAGAAGTTAGCCAGAGGTCATCAGCGGAGACATTCGATGGAAGAGGAAGCACATCAGGATTGTCAAGCATGAGGAGAAGCGTAGGGGAAAGAGGGGACCGTTGCCTAATCTTCTTAAACTAGGGTTATGACTGAACATCAATGGGGTTTTCGTACCCGAGCGTTACATGCGGGGGGTGGGCCCGACCCCACTACTGGTGCCCGCGCCGTGCCGATCTACCAATCCACCAGTTTTGTTTTCGAAGACACCGCCGATGCTGCTGACCTGTTTGCTTTGCAAAAGTACGGCACCATTTATTCACGTATCTCTAACCCCACTACGGCGGCCTTTGAAGAACGTATGGCCAGTTTGGAAGGTGGCATCGGGGCCGTAGCCACGGCGAGCGGCCAAGCAGCCGAGTTTTTAACCGCTGCGGCATTGGCCGAAACCGGTGACAACCTGGTGGCTTCATCAAGCCTTTACGGCGGCACCCACACCATGTTTGATGTAACTTTGGGTCGTTTCGGCATTGAGGCTCGTTTTGTCAACGGCGATGACCCCGAAGCTTTTGCTGCTCAAATAGACGACCGGACCCGCTTTATGTATACCGAGGTCATTGGCAACCCTTCGGGGGCAGTAGCCGACCTTGCTGCCTTGTCCGAGGTAGCAAGCGCTCACGGTTTGCCGCTGGTGGTTGATGCCACCTTCGCTACCCCTTACCTGTGTCGCCCTATGGAACACGGGGCCGACATTGTGTTGCATTCGGCTACTAAATTTATTGGCGGTCACGGCACCTCATTAGGCGGGGTAGTTTGCGAATCAGGTCGCTTCGACTGGGGGCAAGGCCGGTTTGCTCAAATGACCGAACCCAACCCGGGTTACAACGGTTTGCGTTTTTGGGAAAACTTTGGCGAGTACGCTTTTTGCACCAAACTTCGTGCCGAACAACTACGCGACATCGGGGCCTCGCTGTCGCCCTTTAATGCTTTTATGTTGTTGCAGGGTTTAGAAACCTTGCCGCAACGCATGGATGAACATGTGGCCAATGCACAAAAAGTTGCGGAGTTTCTCGCTGCCCACCCGCAGGTTTCGTGGGTGGCTTACGCCGGTTTGCCTGATTCGCCTTACCACGAGTTGGCGCAACGTTATTTACCCAAAGGCCCGGGCGCTATTTTTACCTTCGGGGTTAAAGGCGGCCGAGTAGCGGGAGCGACCTTTATTGAAAGCCTCACCATGGTCAGCCACTTGGCCAATGTGGGCGACGCTCGCACGCTGGTTATTCACCCGGCGTCAACCACCCATCAGCAGTTGTCGGATGAAGACATGAAAGCTGGCGGGGTTACTCCAGAAATGGTTCGCCTCTCGGTGGGCCTCGAAGACGTGGACGATATTTTGTACGATCTGGGCCAAGCATTGGAAAAGGCTGGCGCATGAGCGAACAACCGGAAATCCCCGGGTGGACGCCTCCCTCGGCGCAAAAACGTAAACAGATATTGTCATCGGTGCGGTCTATCGCCATGGTGGGGGTGTCGGCCAACCCGGCACGCCCCTCAAACTTTGTGGCCACCTACCTTTGTAGTTCTTCGGCCGATTTTGATGTTTATTTCGTCAACCCCACGGTGGACGAAATCTTGGGCCAGCCCTGTGTGCCCTCTTTGGCTGACTTGCCGGTGGTGCCCGACCTAGTGGATGTGTTTCGCAAACTCGACGACGTGCCTGCGGTGGCTGCGGAGGCGGTTGCGGTGGGTGCTCAAGTGTTGTGGACCCAGTTTGGTTTGTGGAGCCCGCCGGCGGCACAAATTGCTTTAGCGTCCGGCATGGAACTGGTTATGGACCATTGCTTAAAAATTGAGCACGCCCGGTTTGCCGGTGGGTTGCATCTTGCTGGCTTTGATACCGGGGTTATAGATTCCCGGCGTCGCCGTTAAGCCTCTTGAGGTTCGCAAATAATTAACGGAATATCTCGCTGGGTTTTGGTTTGATATTCGGCGTAGTCGGGCCATACGACTACTGCAGCAGGCCACCGCTGAGCTTTTTCTTCTGGTGAAGCCACCCGAGCGGTGTAGGGAAACACTTCGTGGCGGTCTTGCACGGTGATGTTGGGGTCAGCTAGCAGGTTTTCGAACCATAACGGGTGCTCGTCGGCGCCCCCCTTGGAGGCCACCAAAAGATAATTGTCGCCGTCGTGTACGCGAATCAGGGGGGAGAGACGAGTCTTTCCGCTATGGCGGCCAGTGGTAGACAAGATCACACAGGGGGTGCCTTGCATATCAAAACCTTCGTCGTCGGGGGCGAGGTAGCGCTCTACATGGTCGGCTACCCATTCCCAGGTGCTGGGGGCATAGTTGGCGGGGGTCGGGTTGTTTGTCATGTCATGAACCTAGACCTTGGGTGAGCCAGAGTAAAGGTCGGCACATTTTGGGTGAAGACCTGCCGAGTTCCCCGCTACGCTGTCCCTGTTCCTGTTTCGGCGGGAAACAAGCATCGGTGCCCGAGCGGCCCAAGGGAACGGTCTGCAAAGCCGTAAAGTCGCGGGTTCAAATCCCGCCCGGTGCTCCATAATCTGGGCGGCTGTTTTGGCCGGGGCGCAAACCAGAAAGGGCTAGGTCATGAGCGACCTCACCGAAGAAAACCAAAAAGGCGAGAGCAGTAGCCCGCCTTTGCCTCATACCCCTCCGTTGGGTATCAAAGCGGTGCATCCTGGCGATGAACCTCCGGGTTTAGTTTTGCCAGTTTCTCCTATGTCGAACCGCCCGTCGGTTAATTGGGCGGCTTCGTTGGTTGCTTCGCTAGGGGTAGTGCTGGCGGTGTTGGCGACGTTTCTTCCTTGGGTGGTGGCCCGCGGTGAGTTCACGGTTGAAGAGATCGGTTGGGACCAACCGGTAGATGCCTTGCTGGTGCTGTGTTTTGCTTTGCTGGCTGGGGGAGTGGCGGCGGCTCTTTGGACGGCGGCAAAAGGATGGATGGTTACGGCCATTTTGGTGGTGGCCGGGTTGGCGCATATCTCTATGGCCGTTATAAAGATTTTTGATGTAGCGAGTATGGAGTCAACCAGCGGTTACCAGTTTTCGGTGGGTTTGGGCTTGCCATTGTTGGCCATTGGTGGGGCACTGCTGGTGTCGGCTGCCCTTTTGGATCGACGCTTCTGGCGCTGAACTTCGGCCGACCACTGCTACGCTTCGCAACCCGGGGCCATTAGCTCAGTTGGCTAGAGCACCTGCATGACTCGCAGGGGGTCGGGGGTTCAAATCCCTCATGGCCCACCACAATGACCAGCATTTNNNCGACCGCTCATACTCCGCCGGGTGGGTACGGCCAAGATTTCCCAGCACCGATTCTTGCTTCATGTACCGAGCCCTTAAGCAAAGATGCCGTTTGTTGTCTTCAACAGTGGCGGTTCAATGCAAGAGATATGAACCGAGCAAACCAATTACTCGAGAAATGGTTGCATTGTTTCAACGTGACGCTCAAACAAAAGGCGCCGAAAGGGCAATAATGGTTACCTTGAGCCGTTACACCAAGCCTGCGCGCGAAGCAGCGCGAGCCACTACACCCACAGTCGACCTTATTGATGGTGAAAGGCTTTGTGATCTCGCTCTTGAAAAAGAGTTTGGAGTTCGGATGGCTCCGTTGATTGATGATTCTTGGTTCGAAACGTTTGCGACTTAATATCTATATAGGTCGTAGCTAGCGCTTTCTGTTTCATCGGTGCGAGATGAGAGGTTCAGTCCCAAGCCGCTGTATCTATACCTAGGGAAATCCAAAGGGTGTCACCCCACCCCATGGGGTGGTCATTAACTAATCTTTCTTGCCTGTGCTAGACATTGGCAAGGATTGTACCGATCGGAGCAACTATGTCTGAAACCATGTCAAAGATTGTTGGCCTTACGCTGTTTGCCGCACTTGTGCTTTTTGGGATATCAACTTCCGACCAGGAGACGAATTTTTTATCGCGTAACCGTGCTCTCCCATTTCCTTTAAATGACTTAACCGAATCGCAACCAGAACTAACCGACAAAGACGAACTTTCAACATGGTCTGGCGAAGAAAGGAACGTTGAGGGTGGGCAGTTACGGGAGCCTGAAGACCCCTCAGCAGTTGACAACGGAACGTTGCAGGAATACACCTCTCAGGGAATTCCTGCTTTTGTCCAACATTATGAAATGTACGTTGCGATACCTGAAATGAGGTTTAACGTCCCAAGCCCAATCGGGGTGCTTGCCTATTGCAACTATCTTTACGAAGCATGTGAAGATATTGGAGATGGTTGGGATTCAACCCTTTTTGAGACCTACCAATTGAGCACTCAAAATACGTTTACTGGTGAAATTCATTCTAAGCAATCAACTGATAAATATCTGAACATAGAACTTCAGTGTCCAGATGTAGTTACGTTTGCAAGCGAGACCCTTCTCCCAAGCATAATCATTTCTCGAAACAATAAGTATGCACAGTACGGGTTCAGCCGCAGTTCAGACAATCCTCCATGGGCAGGTATTGCAAACTGGGAGTATGAGGCTTCAAATGCACTAAATATTCCTGCAAGTTTTGAGCAAGAGGGTACTGAGTTTCTTCTATTAAGTCGGCCATGGGCGACGCAGGGCCAAAAAAGACTTTCTGCCTTTTACTACACCGTTTACTCAGAGGCGGACGCCGTTTCATACTCTTTTAACGGCCAGTTGTGGCATGGTTTCTCAGCTTATTGGGACTTTGAGGAGCTCTACGGTAGTGGGTCAGCCTCCGACTTTCTACGTGCTGCAATTCACGAGATGGTGGTCAAACCAAACCCCATGGTGCCGTACCTGTTCTATCCGTGGGATGGGGCCTCTCTGTATTCATTGGTTGGTGGAGTTGAGCAGTGGCCACCACCAGTAAACTCCTTCTGGTCTGAAATGCAAGGGCTTGTCGAACCCGTACCAGAAACTGTAAGCGAAAGAGCACTTATACGAATCTTTGATGGGTCTTTGAACCACTGGGCTTTTGTGTCAGCAGATCTAACCTTCATGAACTCCAACGAAGGTGGAAGTAGCACAGCCCTCTGTTCTGCCGATGTTGCCATAACCCGCTCATACCAGTAAATCTTTAACGCATCTGTACCTGTGTGGATTTTTTCAGCAACACCCTGTCCAAAATGACAGCATGCGGCACCGTAGGGCGGACCGCACGCACATAATGGCGCCTCGTCGTCGCCACGCTTGAATGCCCTAACAGGTCTGCCACAGACTCTAAATGTGCTCCAGAATCCACCAGCAAACTCCCCGCGGTGCGTCTCAAATCGTAAAGCGTTAATGCGGGTAAATCAGCATTCGCGCAGAGGCGTTTTAACGCGCGCCTCAGGTTTCTGTGGCCATACGGGGTCCCTTTACTGGTGTGAAATACAAGATCGCTCCAGACGCGCTCTACGGGGCTCTGACGCGACTCAAAAAGATCTCTCAACGCATCAGCGACGAACACTGGGGTATCCAAAGAACGAGTACTTCGTTGTGTTTTCGGCTCGCCCAGAAACGGGCCATCAGGGCCTTGACGCAAATATGCACGCACATGCACCACACAAGGATCCACCTCCAAGTCAATACACGGCCAAGTCAAAGCCATTGCTTCACCCGGGCGCAAACCAAGCCCCAACATCACAGTCCACAGAGCGTGCAACCTGTCACCTGTAGAGGCTTTTAAGAGCCTCTGCGCCTGTTCTGCGGTCAACACTGTGCCTTGACGGTGCGCTTGTTGACTCGGACTGAGAGAGAGTTGGACAGGGTTCCACACTAATAGACGGTTGCGTTGACCCCATCGGTACGCCTGGTCAAAGGTGTTGCGTTGCATCGCCACATAGCGACCAGAAAACTGTGCACCAGCCTTAGCGAGAAAGCGTTCTACGTCGTCGACGCTGACCTCATTCGCATGTTGTGCGCCAAATTCAGCGCCGACATGCCGGGCGCACAATTCGTACAAATTTGCTGAAGAAGCGGACAACTGGCCGGCTTCGACACGCCTGTTTATCCATCCTTGCCACCCCGTCAACAAATCAGCAACGGTGGGGTCAAGGACAAGTTTTTCTTCCTCAGAGGTGCGGCACCCTTTAGCAAGAAACGCTGCTGCTTCGCTTTTTGTTTGAAACGTTCGCCGAAGCCGACGACGTTTCCCGTCGGCGGTATTCGGCAACGAAGCCATCACTACCCAACGTTTTTTTGTTTTGTCAAAAAATAGTGACCCTGAACCGTGTTGTGTGGTCCCTCTATTACTCATGCTTGTCGTCCCTTGGATAGCCAATCGAATAGCCAATGGGCTTCAATGTGTTGCGAACACCGTTTGTGGTGTTCGCCGAACATTTCAGCCCGCAAGGGTCTGACCAGCAGAAACACAGTTGGCTTGGGTCAATATTGAATTGACCCGATGGAGCGAAGCGACTAGAGCACCTGCATGACTCGCAGGGGGTCGGGGGTTCAAATCCCTCATGGCCCACCACAATGACCAGCATTTCGCTGGTCATTTGTGCGTTGCGGCTGGTGTCTCTTAGCGCTCGTTTTTTTGTCATACTGGGGCCATGGTGCGACCGCTCATACTCCGCCGGGTGGGTACGGCCAAGATTTCCCAGCACCGATTCTTGCTTCATGTACCGAGCCCTTAAGCAAAGATGCCGTAGATTTACGCGGTACTTGGGAGGTTGTATCGATTCAAAGCAACGGAGAAATGATTATCGGTCATCCCTTGTTAGGAAACCTCCAACGGATTGAGCAGTGTGGGAACCGAGTGGTGATTTGTTCTTCGGGGGTTGTTCACGACATGGGTGCTGATGGAACCCTTGAAAACGGGGTGCATGACGTACAGGCAGCTGATTTCTCTACCGAAATCCGAGTAGTAGCAATCTTCGAAAATGGTGTGCATGTTTTGCGACCCGAAGGAATGCCGATCGAGGTTCGCCGATGGCTTGATGGTTCAGAGATGGTGTGGGAATACGGCCCAATGTTTACCGCTCGCCTAAAAAAGTTATAACGGTTACTAAGTAACTCCGCCGGTATTAAGCGTCGGCCACCGTGGTGATGGCCGCGAAGTGCCAAGCCAACGGACGGAGGGTTTCCGTGCTTAGAACTCTTGAGGCTGATGGTTGCGAGAATAGACATGAGGGGAAGAAAAAGCTGGTGAGCTTTAATGTGGAACCCAAAAGGCCCGCACCTCGCCGGTGCGGGCCTTTGTTTAGGCAAATAGGGGCTTAGCAGAGAATAAAAGGGTCATCGCAGGAGCCGTCGCCTGGATCCCAATAGTTGTTGTCGCCGACGCCTTCACAATATTCAGGGTCGAAGCGTCCTGAGGCACAGAGTGCTTCGGTGGCGGTTGTGCCTGCGGTTTTGTGGCCAATAATTTCGTCAGAGATGTAGTCGACGGCTTCACCGGCTTTGCGGACGATCAAGTCCCACCAGCTTTCGTCGCTGGAAGAGTCTGCTTGTACTTCTGGAGTTTCTTGTTCAACAACGGGCTTCCAAATGATCCAACTGTCGTCTTGGAGCGCAGAAGAGGTTGCTTCGTTTATCGAAGAAGTATTGATGGGGCTTTTATGGTTTTGTTCTTTCGGTGCTGCTGAAGCAACGCTGGTCATGCTGGCCATTAGGGCCAGAGTAAGCCCTGCGACTTGCAAGGTGCGTTTGAGTGACATGTATTTCTCCTTGGTTATGAACCGCCCTAGTGGGTGGCTTCACAGTGGAGAGAGAGATTGTCCCAATATCTAACACCCTCAAAAAATATCTCCCCGAAGTTCGTGACATGGGGTCAGACCCCATGTCACGAACTTCGGTGGTGGTTGGTCACATTGACGTAGGGAACGGTGCTTGGGGGGCTAGCGTTCTGAGGTGGCTACACGTAACGACATTCGAAACATCGCCGTCATCGCGCACGTTGATCATGGAAAAACAACTCTGGTAGATGCTCTACTGCAACAAACTGGGGCCTTTAGCGACCATCAAAAGGTCACCGAACGGGTCATGGACTCCATGGACTTGGAGCGGGAAAAAGGCATCACCATTTTGGCTAAGAACGCCTCCATCTCTCATAAAGGGGTGAAGATCAACATCGTTGATACCCCCGGCCACGCTGATTTTGGTGGTGAGGTAGAGCGAGCTATGGCCATGGTTGACGGGGTCATGTTGCTGGTTGATTCCTCCGAGGGGCCTCGGCCGCAAACCCGCTTCGTGCTTCGTAAAGCGCTTGAGGCTCAACTGTCCCTCGTGGTGGTGGTCAACAAAATAGATCGCCCCGATGCTCGTATCGCAGAAGTCCTTGACGAAATCTACGAACTGTTCCTCGACCTCGACGCCACTGAAGAACAAATTGAATTCCCCATCGTGTACACCGAAGCACGCGCCGGTCAAGCCACCATGGACCCCGCGGTACACGGCACCGACTTGCAGCCCTTGCTTGATGTGTTGATTGACGAAGTGCCTCCGCCAAGTTACGACGAAGATCACCCCGCGCAAGCTTTAGTCACCAACCTGGCTTCTTCTCCTTATGTGGGCCGCATCGCCATCTGTCGGGTAGCTCACGGCACCTTCAAAAAAGGTGCTGCCGTGGCCTGGTGCAAAGCAGACGGAACCATCGAGCCCGCCCGTATTGGTGGACTGACCATTACCGATGCCTTGCAACAAACAGAAGTAGACGAAGTGGGCCCCGGAGAAATAATGGGTGTTTCGGGCATTGAAGGCATCACCATTGGTGAAACTTTGGCTGACATCAACGACCCTCGCCCCCTGCCGGTTATCACCGTTGATGAACCCACGCTCTCGATGGCCATCGGCATGAACAACTCGCCGCTAGCCGGAGCGGACGGCACCAAATTGACGGCTCGTCAAATTGGGTCTCGGTTGGAAACGGAACTCATTGGCAACGTGGCTATTCGGGTAAAACCAACCGAACGCCCCGACATGTGGGAAGTCCAAGGACGTGGCGAACTCCAATTAGCGGTGCTGGTAGAAATGATGCGCCGTGAGGGCTTCGAGTTAACCATTGGTAAACCTGCTGTATTGACCCGAGAAATCGATGGCACCTTGCACGAACCCACCGAGCGGCTCACCGTTGACGTGCCCGAAGAACACATGGGAGCGGTAACCCAGTTGTTGGGCGAGCGCCGAGCCCGCATGCTGGACATGATCAACCACGGCACCGGTTGGGTGCGTTTGGAATACGTCATCGCGGCCCGTGCCCTCATTGGTTTCCGTACTGAGTTCCTTACCGAAACTCGCGGTACCGGCCAACTTCACCATATTTTTGAAGGCTGGGAACCATGGCAAGGCGAGTTGCGTAGCCGAAAGTCAGGCAGCGTAGTAGCCGACCGCATTGGGCCAGTCACCCCTTACGCCATGGCCAACATTCAAGAGCGTTGCAGCCTTTTTGTGGGCCCCACCGAACAGGTTTACGCCGGCATGATTGTGGGCGAAAACCCTCGCCAGGAAGACATGGACATAAACATTTGTCGAGAGAAAAAGATGACCAACGTGCGGGCTTCTTCTTCTGATGACACGGTGCGCCTTACTCCGCCGCGGCGTTTGTCTCTTGAACAAGCTTTGGAGTTCATCGCCGCCGACGAATGTGTTGAGGTAACTCCTGTCCATGTTCGTCTACGTAAAGTCAACTTGGATGCTGGTCAGCGTGCCCGGGAAACCAAAAGACTCAAAACCGTTCGGGACGGCGACTAACCTAAAACTGCCGGTCTTGACTGGCCCCTTATGACGACTCCTTTTCGTTTTTTTCGCCTGGTGCTGATCAGCCTGCTGCTCGTTGTGGCCGGGTGCTCGTCTGGCTCTGTGGCTCTTGGGGTTTCTGGGTCGTTGTCGGCTTTGTCTGCTACCACCACGACTACCACGACTACCACGACTACCACGACTACCACGGTGGCAGAGGCAACAACTTTGCGGAACATTTCAATAAAGCAGGAGCCTCTCACCTTAGAACAACTGGTCAACCGCTATTTTGCCGCCGAAGACCGGGCTTGGGCGTTGCGGGTTATTTGGTGTGAGTCTCGCTCTGAACCAGACTCAATCGGTAACACCGACATCAACAAAGCAAGTGGCGCTTCGGGTTGGTTTCAGCATTTGCCTAAATTTTGGGAAGAACGCACTATTGCTGCGGGTATCCCGGGGGCCAATATTTTGGACCCGATAGCGCAAATGACCGTAGCCGCTTACCTGCTTTATGAAACGCCACAAGGCAGCGGGCATTGGTACCCCTCTGAGCATTGCTGGCGGTAAACGTAAATCAGAGTTTAGGATAACGTTATGACCGTTGTTGAGATTGTTGGGTTGCATAAGGAGTACAAACGTTTTCGGCATGAACCCACTTTGGCTGTTGACGGGCTAGATCTCACGGTGGGTGAACCGGGCCAAGTGGTTGGTTTTTTGGGTCCTAATGGTTCAGGAAAAACCACCACCATTCGTTGCTTGCTGGGCTTGATTCGCCCCACGGCCGGCACGGTGCGGTTGCTGGGTCACGACATGCCGCATGGGGCCGCTGCTGCTTTGGATCGTGTCGGAGCTTTGGTGGAGAATCCAAAGTTTTTTGAAGAGTTCACTGGTCAACGCAACTTGCGGCTCTTGGGGCGTATCCGGGGCATCAAGACCCAATCTATTGAAGACATTTTGGCCCAAGTGGGTCTGGCTGATGCTGCCGACATGAAGGTCCGTAAATACAGCCTGGGGATGAAGCAACGCCTAGGGGTGGCCGCTACTTTGCTTAAAGACCCCGAGTTGCTGGTGCTTGACGAGCCGGCGAACGGTTTAGACCCGGCGGGCATTGTCGAAATGCGGCGCATGCTACGCGACTTGGCTGATGGCGGCAAAACCGTGTTTGTTTCTAGTCATCAACTGGGTGAGATTGAACAGGTTTGTGACGATTTAGTCATTATTGACCATGGCAAGGTGGTGGCTTCGGGGCCGGTGGATCAGATTGTGGATGCTTCGGCCATGGAAACTTCGGTTATCACCATAGACGACCCCACCGCAGCCATTGAAGCGCTTGTTGCGGCCGGTTTCGAAGCCCAGGCCAAAGCAAAAAATCAGGTAGTGGTAGAACCCGCCCCTGAGAATCCTGCCGATCTGACCAAAATATTAGCTGATGCGGGGCTTTACCTGCGGGGTTTGCGCTCCGAGGGGCGCAGTCTTGAAGAAGTGTTCTTGTCGTTGACCGAGGGCCGATCGGGGGATGTGCGCTCATGAACTTCTTTCGCCTATTGGGGAGCGAGTTTGAACGATTTCTAGCTCGCCGCATGGCTCGAGCTTTGGTGCTAGTGGTCATGGGTATTGCGCTTATTGCTGGGGTTGCGGTCTTTTTTAATCATGAGGCGGAAAATTCCAGCGCTGCCCGTCCCGCTTACAACGAGTTCTGCGTCGATGAATTATTAGATCAAATTTTTCAAGACAGCGGACGAGACCTCCCACCCGAGTTTGGTGATTTTGAAAACCTTTCAGAAGCCGAGCAGCGTGACTTGATTGGTAATGCGTGGTGTCAAGATGTCTACAGGCAGGATCGCCGCTTCCACGCCACACTGCTGCTTGACGAAGGGCAATACACCGACTGGTCTGAACAACGTCCTGTTGTTAATCGGCACATCACCGAAGTCGGAAAAGGTTTGTATTGGGGGTTGCAAGGCATTTTGCCTACTATCGGTCTCATCATCGCTTTGCTTACCGGCGGCTTGGTGGGGGCGTCGTTCTTTGGTGCTGAATACCGCTTTGGCACCATAGAACAAGTGTTGCTTTGGGAGCCTCGTCGCCACCGGGTGATCTTGGCTAAGTATCTCACAGTGTTTTTTGGGTCGGCTTTGGTGGCCATGGTGGCCTCGCTGTCGGTGGTTGTCGCCTTATGGCCTTCCGCTCTTTGGCGAGGCACAACCGAAGCGGTTGATACTCGCTTTTGGATTGATCTCATTTCGGTTACCGGGCGCATCGGGATAGCCGCTGGTTTGTTGGGGCTGATCGCCGGTACGGTGGCTATCGTCACCCGCCACACTGCCGGAGCGGTGATGGCCATGCTGGGCTACAACATCATTGGCGGTATTCTCATTGACCTCTGGTTGAGGTGGCTGCGGCCGTGGGACCCCTTCTTTAATCTTGCTTCATTTATCGGCGAAGGGGACACCTTTAAATGGAAGGATTTTGGGCGCTATCACGAACAAGTTTTTGCCAACACGTACCTTGCTGCAGGGCTTATTGGCTTAGTGTTCGCTCTCGGGTGCGTGGCGCTGGGGACCACTATTTTCCGCCGTCGAGATGTCTCTTAACCTGTTGTGAAAAACCCTGGCGTGCTTTTTCTTTGTGTGCATAATGCTGGCCGTTCTCAAATGGGAGCCGGGTGGATGTGTCACTTTGGTGGCGACCAGGTGCGAGTGTTTTCGGCGGGGTCGGCTCCGGCCAGACAACTTAACCCAGCGGCCGTAGAGGCCATGGCCGAAG
>LWDU01043450.1_pt1 | contig 13146 bp, 17 predicted proteins | sample 727161 | NCBI WGS metagenome assembly LWDU01 (sample SAMN04566230, study PRJNA314399) | hydrothermal vent metagenome | isolation source: deep sea hydrothermal plume seawater | place: Mexico: Gulf of California, Guaymas Basin | collected 2004-07-11 | reverse complement strand
CTAAATTATACATGGCTTTGGATGCCAAAGATTTATCATCGGAATTCATAGCATTATTTAATGCACGGGCTGCTGTCTCCATATCCTTTTGTTGATAGGCAGTTACACCCAATCCAAATTGAGCCCCGTCATCCTTTTTTCGGTTTTTCAAAACATGTTCATAATAAACACGAGCTTCATCATATTGACCTTCTTCGTAGGCTTTTTTCCCCTTGTCCTGGCCAAATAAGACACCCAGATAAAGAAGAAACGCTAATAACCTAATCATGACTTTCCTCTCGGTCGAGTGGGCATAACAAATCCCCAAACTAAAAAGCCAAAAGCCAGCAATGCGAAAGACTGATATCTATCTTCATATTCGGAAAATTCATGAGTAGAAATAGTTTTCTTTTCCATGTTTTCAATCGCTAAGGCTATATCTTCGTGGGTGTCTCGATTATTATCAAACCAAAAAAAAGACCCATTTCCCGCAGAAGCTATATCTATTAAGATTCGTTCATTCAAAGTGGATGTAATGAGTTTTCCATCTCGATCTCGTTTATATTTGTTTGTATTTCTGTCTTTTCCTTTCAAAGGAATCAAACTTCCCATTTCAGACCCAACACCAACTGTATTGATCATCAGTCCGGATTTAGCCGCTTGCGTTGCCAATTCCACCGCTTGACCTTCATGATCTTCCCCATCTGTCACCATGAGCATTACTTTAAATTTATCGGTTTCTTCCGTGAATGCATTCATGGCCGTATTCATGGCAGAACTCAATGCTGTTCCCTGGGTTGGAATCATATCTGTATCAATTTCGTTTAGAAAAAGTAAAGCAGCATCATAATCTGTAGTTAGTGGTAAATACAAATGACTGGACCCAGCAAATACAATGATGGCGACACGATCTCCTTTCAATTTTCGAATGAGTCTTCCCAATTCAAATTTAGCCTTTGCAAGGCGAGATGGAGTTACATCTTCTGCATCCATACTGGTGGATGTGTCCAGAGCAATGACCAGATCCACGCCTTTTCTTTCAATCGGCCTAACACGCATTCCTATCTGTGGCCCTGACGCTGCCAGAGCCAATAGAGCTAGTCCAATCAGGATCAATCGATTTCGCCACTGTATTCTGCCTTTATCAAGGTTCAATCCGGAAACGGTTCTCACCTTCTCAGATGCATTTGGAAATATCGAGTCACGCCTACGATCCTTCAATTGCCAAATAATCCAGAAAAAAACCTGAATTACCAAAAAGGCTAATACCCAACTAAAGCGGAATGCCATCAGGTTCTGCTCCTAAAAATGGATCGTCGTGTAGTTTCCATTCCCAACCCCATGAGAAATGCTGGAATCAAAAACCAGCCATACAATTCTTTATATTGTGTGAATTCTTTTACTTCGATCTCAGAACGCTCCAAAAGATCAATTTCTGCATAAATGGATGCTAAAGCTTTCACATCCGTGGCTCGAAAGAATTTTCCCCCTGTCATATCGGCTATATGCTGTAATGTTTCTTCATCTATTTCATTTCGAATAAGCCCACGTCCAGGGATTCTTGTGTAGGATTGATTCGTCCCAGCGCCAATGGTATAAATTTTGATGTCATATTCTGCAGCTAGTTCTGCAGCAGTTTTTGGATCAATCTCTCCAGCATTATTACTCCCATCAGATAATAAGATCATGACTCGGCTCTCCACATCACTGTTTCGGAGTCGATTTGTTCCATTTGCGATGGCCATGCCAATCGCAGTACCGTCATGTTCTTTGGAAGCAACCGTTATTTCTTTGATTAAAGATTTTAGTACTTTTTTATCCACGGTGAGTGGACATTGGATAAAGGATTCACCGGCAAAAACAAGAATCCCGATTCTGTCATCTTTCCGACTTTCAATAAAATCGCTAGCCGTTTTTTTGACTGCTTCTAATCTATTTGGTGGAAAATCATCTGCCAACATACTGGAACTGATGTCCAACACCAAAAGCATATCGATGACACTGACAGATGTCTCTTGCAGATTATCGATTAACCTTGGGCGGGCAAGTCCCAAGATAATCAAAAAAAGGACCAATAAATACATTGTTCGTAGAAAGATGTGCTTTCTATTGCCAATTATCTTGAATTCTTCAGAAATAAAAGTGGAAGATGAGATTCGCAATGTGCCTTCTTTATTTCGTCCGGACGCACGATACCAACCCATCGCTAAGGGAAGGATTAGAAGTAAAATGAGATACCAGGGATGCTGAAAGTCCATCTAATTAAATAAGTTATTTTTGACCGATTCTTATCTGATCTCAGTACGATTGAACCAGAAAAATGTTTCGGATAAATTGGCGATGTGGTAAATACACCACATCCCGGATACGTTAACCTTCGCCCTCGTCCTTATTCTCTACGGGTGTTTCTGCACTTTCCTTAGCATCCATAATTTCTTTTTTGCTTGTTTCAACAGCATCCTTGAATTCATTGATTCCTTTACCAAGACCACGTGCCAGCTCTGGCAATCGCTTGGCACCAAAAAGTAATAATATCACCAAAAAGATGAGAACGAGTTCGCCAGTTCCAAGATTGAACATGGCATAGTTTACATCAACATTTGACATGAAACCTCCCAATTTTTAACGAAAATATCTTAAGATGTAATAGGCGGATGTTAGCCCAATAATACTAGTGAAATTGAAATTCATGGCCAATCCAAATTTCAAAGTGATAATCTTTAGATCCAAAACAATGACACCCATTTCATTCCCCGAGAAGCCACCTAGATCTAGTGAAAGGCTGGTAAGAAAAAAATCTTTGACCACACCATCAGGTAATCCCCATCCCAGTATATTCCCTAACACACCACCAATAGCTGCGCCTATAAATAAGCCGACGACTATTAAAGAAACATTTCTTTTAGTCATGGTTTATATATCCGCCTCTGATGGTGCATCATGCCGTCTTGGGTTAATGAGCCAATTAATAATATTCCATCCAATATAAACTGCAATCAGTGGCATTAGAATGAATCCTTGCCAGATAGCTAGAATAATCATTGAAAAAATGAACGCTAACAAAAGAATGGTATTCGTCCGACCGGATTTAAATGAAAATAATGGAAATTTTGCAAAGTGAATCGGACTGATCATGAGAAAGCTAAGGCCGGCAACCAGCATCAATGCCGTTCTCGGATCGCCAAAATCACCATCGATTTGATGATTAAAAAATAAGTATGAAAATAAAGTGATGGTTGCAATAGGAGTCGTTAACCCGACTGTATATGATTTTGGTTTTCCCGGCTCCTCGTCCAGATTGAATTTAGCCAATCGAATCGTACCAAACATCAGAGGTATAAAACTAATAAATCCACCTAAAAGCGGTGGTAGTCCATCCACGTAAAGCGAATATACCAAAATGGATGGCACCACACAAAATGAGACAGTATCTGCCATAGAATCAAACTCCATTCCAAATCGGGATGAAATACCTAATATTCTGGCAATTTTCCCATCGAAAACGTCAAAGAGCCCGGCTATGATGATAAAAACCCCTGCTTTTATGGGATGATTATTCAAGATAAGTCCTATGGCAAGAAATCCGAGAAACATATTGAACAATGTCAAAATATTCGGGATAAAGTGCCGGGGCGGTCGTCTTTTCTTTTTTAGATTAATTTTCATTCAAAAGTACCTATGATTGTTTTACTCCCTATTACTTTCTGCCCTAATTTTACGGATAAATTTACATGTTTTGGGAGGATCAAATCAGTTCTGCTTCCAAAGCGAATAAATCCCAATCTACCTCCTATTTCCATATTTTCGCCCTTATTCGCATAACATATTATTCGCCTGGCAATCAGCCCAGCAATTTGTTTTACTTTTATGGACCCCACCTTCGAAGTAATCGTTATTTCTGTTTGTTCATTCTCGTCTGATGCTTTGTGATCAAAAGCTGCCAAAAATTTTCCTTTTTTGTATTTAATATCAATGAAAGTTCCATCAATGGGCATTCGGTTGGCATGGACATTGAATACATTCAGAAATATAGATACTAACTGAGCAACTCCTACATCAGGATCATTCACATCTGTTATCTTTACAATTTTACCATCTGCCGGAGCTAAAATCATGTTCTCTCCTTCTGGAATATTTCGGATAGGATCCCTGAAAAAATTGAAACAAAAAACCAATAATCCAAATAGAATCCATGGAATGGTCATAGGAATACCTAATTTATCATATTGCCATATAGAAACAGCTGTAAATACAAAAAGTGGGAGTACGATAATTCTACCTTCGGGAGCAAGTCTCATTTATAGGAATTTCCTTTATATTTTCCCAATTTCATTTTTACTTTTTTATAATTTCCATCACGGAAAATCTTCAATGTGACTTTATCACCGGAACGAAGATCATTATCTATAATAACCGATCGAATATCACTGGGTTTATTGACCGGTTCTCCATTGACTGTAAGAATAACATCCCCCGGTTCCAACCCTGAACCTTCCGCAGCACTCCCTTCAGCTACTTCAACAATGATAACACCTTTTGAAAATGGAATATTCAAATAACGTGAAATACTTTGAGTCACGGATTGAACAACCAATCCGGTAGAATAACCTCTATCCACATGTCCAGTGGTTCTTAATTCTTTTGCGACCCGTTTTGCGGAATTTATGGGTATGGCAAATCCAATTCCTACAGACCCTTGAGCTTGATCAGACCCTGTATAAATAAATGTATTGATCCCAATGACTTCCCCTAAAGCATTGACCAGCGGACCACCTGAGTTTCCATGATTAATGGCAGCATCCGTTTGAATCATATCTTGGAATACCTTTCCACTTTTTAACCGTCCAAAATCCATGTTGGTTGCAGATATAATGCCTACACTTGCAGATGGTTTATTACTGATTGAAAAAAGCTGAAATGGATTTCCCAAAGCTATAACCCATTCGCCAATGAGGAGATCTTCTGAACTTCCCAATTGAGCATAGGGAAAATCAGACCCATCTAATTTTAAAAGAGCAAGATCAGATGTTATATCCGAGCCAACAATCTCTGCTTCGTATTCTGATCCTCCGGATAAAGTAACAGAAATTTTATCCGCATTTTCAATCACATGATGATTTGTCATTACAAATCCATCTGGGCTAATCACCACTCCGCTTCCTGAACTTTTCATGGGATAAATTTCCCGGGGATACATGAACCCGAAGAATGGGTCAAAAGAGACAGATGAAATGTGCTGCTCCACGTTAATGCTGGCTACAGCTGGGCCAATTTTTTCAATGGCACGAGTAATAGCCGTCTCTCTAGATCCTGAAATCTCATTACCCGTGAGAAAGTTCAAGAAGAAAAATAGTACGAACAGGATGAATGGTTTATTCATAATCAACTTGGATCAGGATTAACCCTTCTGCAGGTGCTTTAAAAATTCGTGCATCTTTTTGTGGATTCATTATTAAAGATAAAAAGTCTTCTTCCGAAAACCGTTTTTCTACAACTGCAATCATGGTTCCAACGAGGTATCTAACCATGTGGTGTAAGAATCGGTTTCCAGTGATATGAAAAATTACCATTTTTCCATCTGACTTCCATTCTGATTTATAAATGATGCAGCGGGTATGATCCATATCTTCTCGAAATTTGCTTAGAGAAAGGAAATCGTGGTCACCAACCAGATGAATTGCTAATTGATTGAGTCTCCGTAGATCCAATTTTTGCAAATGCCACGATTGGTTTTTAAACAAGATCGAATCCCCGGTAAAACATTGATATTGGTAATGGCGTTTGGTTGCATCGAATCTTGCCTGAAAATCTTTATTTACCTTTTCTATATCCATAACTCTGCATTCAGGGGGCAAATTTCCATTCAACGCGCTTTTCAGGTCATCTTCATTCAATCTTGTTTCAATATCCACATGAGCTACCTGGCCCAATGCATGCACCCCGGTATCTGTGCGACCCGCGCCATGAACCGGGATTCTGTCTTTAGACCCGGATATCTTTTGAACCGCCAATTCTAAAACACCCTGAACAGTTCTTTCTTTCTTCTGAAGCTGCCATCCAAAAAATCCAGACCCATCGTATTGGATCGTTAATTTATATCTATCCAATCGAATGAACTCCTATCATTATAATTGGGATGAGTAAAATTAAAGTCAGATCTAAAAAAGTGAACTTGATAAAAGGATATACACTTCGAGGAATAGATTTTCCATAACCACGCATTTCCATAACTCGAGTGATTGATTCTGATTTATTAAGATTTAGAATGATAAAATCCGGAACAAATTGAGCAACTTGAATCACTTTTTTTAGAAAGGATTCTGATATTGAAATTGATAATGCTTTTTGGGATCTCTCCAACTGTCGCCACTCTTCTTTAAATGTGGGGAAAAAACGGACCGTCATATCAAAAAAGAGTAATAAATCTTCCGCCCATCGATAATTCAGATTCATCTTGAACCATATACTCCGGAATGCAGTGATAACATCCTGTGAACTGGATTTAATAGTATAAATTGTCATAACACTTACCATAACAATCAACCTAAGAGTCGCAAGGGTTACATCCATAATAATGGTGGAAATGGAACGATCTGAGACCAGGAATGAAATGACAAAAAAAATGAGCCCGGTTAAGGGGAAATATCTCCAGAATGGACGGGTCCGATTTTTCCATTCAGACCATTGATCCCTTTTAAAAATAAGAAGTGAAATTGCTATCAAAATATGAAGAGTTAGAATTCCGATTTCCATGGATAAAAGAACGGAAACCGAAAATGCCATATATAGGAAAAGTCGGGTGATGGGATTCATTTTTACAAGTGAAATTCGACCTTAAGAGAAAGGGATCCAGTTCCGTTAGGTGAAATGGTTGGCATCAAAGAGATGGACTCGATCTTTTCTAATCTTGTCAAGTAGAGCGCGTCAATCGCTGACAAAATGTGATTCACCACAATGCCTCCAATGATGAATTTTCCCGCCATAGCCAATACATCGCTCCGTATTCTNNNNATCTACCCAATATTCATGGTTTTTCCCACGAGAATCCACACCGGCATGCTCAACTGCAAAAGACTTATACTGTTTTGCCTGATGTCCGGAAAATGTATACACACTGATGCATGCTGTAACTAGGGAAACTTCAGTGAGTCGAAATATTCGGGCTCTTTTAGATTGTTGTACAGCCGCCTCTCCCCATCCCGGTAGGATGGCAGACTTCACCATGGGATGGATCCTTGCCGATTCACCGAAAAGTAAACCGATAAAGAGTAAAATTATTAATATCGTCTTCTTATACATGGGATGGGTCCGAGAAGGAGAAAAATTACAAAACAGATCATAGCAAAAACATCACCATTTCGACTATAAAAACTTCCAGTGGCACCTAAGGGAACAGTCACTTTAAAAACTGCCATTTCACCCAAGCCCTGTTCTTTGATGGATACTCCATTCGCAAGGATGAGCCCTGAAATCCCTGTATTCGCAGAGCGTACAACCGGAACGCGGTTTTCTATAGCACGGATCCGTGCCACATCATAATGCTGATAAGGACCTGCAGATTTCCCTAACCAGCCGTCATTTGTTTGGATGGTTAACATCTCAGCACCCTGCTGAATAAATTCACGAGTAATCTCAGGGATACTGGATTCATAACAGATCAAATTGGAAAATCTTATGTCCTTCCATTCAAAAACGGTGTACTCGGATCCATGGGTAAAGTTCCCCTGCCCAAGATTCAACATATTGAGGGAAGGAAATTGATCTGACAAAGGAATATATTCTGCGAATGGAACGAGATGAAGTTTATTATAAAGAATATATTTATGGTTTGGCGTTAAAAACATGCTGCTATTGAAATATCGTTTCTTCCCATCAGGTAATTTTGTTCTATCCACAGTCCCAGTTAACACAGGAATTCCTGATGAATCAACTTTTGATTGAATTTGACCTCGAACGTGTCTGTCCAATCTTAAATATGCAGGGAAAGCAGTTTCAGGAAACAAAATCAAATGAAGGGAATCCATATATGTGATGGTTTTTTCTCTTTTTTTATAATCCCATTTAGCATTTGGATCAATATTTGGTTGAAGGACTGCTACACACATATTTGTAAGTGAATCGTTGAATCCTTTCATTCTTGAACTGCCAGAAAACCAGAGGCCCAACAATAAAATCCCTAAAAAATATCCCAATTTTTTATTGGGTTCAAAATTCTGAATTAATATATAAAGTATAACATTAAGTAATACAATCCATAGTGTTACTCCATAAGATCCTGTAACTTCCATTATCTGGATCATTGGCAGGAAATCTAATTGAGATAAAACCATATTCACTCCATAGAAACAATGAGAAACGGGAATAATACTAATCCGTTACCATAGGCTTTAACTCTACCGAAAATCCAACCAGCAACAGCCCAATATATTCCTAAATGCAGAACAGCTGCAATGAGGGAAAGTAGTACTACCCAAAAACTGGCGCCTGAATTAATACCGATCCAGTAAAACGCTATGAAATTATGGGTCATACCAAATACATACCCATATCTCGCATTTTCATTCGCATCATGATCCAGCCAAATATGGAGAAGGGGTATAAGTCCAATCCATGCTAAAAACCCCAAATGCCAAGGCTGATAGGCGAGACCTGTAATAACCCCACCAAAAATAGCCAATTGCCAAGCAGGTCGATCAAAGAGGGGAGTCATCGGTTTTGCTTATCCAAAAACTGTTGGAGAATGATCGCTGCAGCCCGTTGATCAATCAATCCTTTATTATGTCCTGTTTTAATATTCTGTTGGATCATAGATTTTTCTGCACTGACAGAAGAAAGCCGTTCATCTTCTAAATGAATGGGTAATTTGAGAGCGTATAATAAGTTAACAAATTCCCTGACCTTTTTAGTCTGGGCTGTTTCCTGCCCTTTCAACCCAATAGGAAGCCCAACTACTATGGCTTCCACGTCTTTTTCTTTTATTAGAGATTGAAATACTTGAAGGCATTTTTCATTCCCTTCATTTCGAATAGTTTTAAATGGAGAAGCGATAATTTTAATCGGATCAGACATGGCTAATCCGATTCGACTATCCCCATAGTCGATCCCAAGAACTCGCCCCATAGATTAGAGAGGTTTACGTAGGTGTGCTTTCAGTATCTTCCCAGGCTTGAATTGTGTTTTCTTATGGGCAGGAACATAGATCTCTTCATTGGTTTTAGGATTCCGTGCACGAGGTTTTGCTTTCGTAGGCTTGGATTCAAGCACACCAAAATTCCTTATCTCTATCCTAATATAGGGATGATCTTCAGTGAGAAAATCTCTCATAATATTGAAAAAATCATCCACAAGGTTCTTGGATGCCCTGACACTGACTCCATTTCGTTCAGCCAATTGGGTGGCAATATCTATTTTAGTATAAGTTTTTGTTTCCATTATCGACCTGTTCTTTCTACATAATCAACATATTTTAATTTAGTCATTTTTCTCATGAGACGATTTAATTGACGATTATTATTAACTTGGACAATAAAATGAGCAACCCCTATAGATTCCTTTACTTTAATATCCACACTGGCAATATTTACATTTTGCTTCGAAATGCACTCAGACATATCTTTTAATGCCCCCTTATGATCCTGGACTACGACCCTTAAGCGAACATTAAAATGATCTGATGATTTCACATTCCATTCCACAGGAATTAACCGATCTGATTCATGGCTCAGTAGAGGCAGACTTTTACATGTATTTTGATGAACCGTTATTCCGCGTCCACGAGTGACAAATCCAATCAATTCATCTCCAGGAATCGGGTTACAGCATTTTCCAAAATTCACCATGAGATTATCAATGCCATCCAGGATAATTCCTTTAGTTTGGGACCTTGCAAAATTAAAAAATCTTGAAGATTCTTCTTCTTCGGTCTTTTCTTCGATCTCATCTTCTTGCGGCCTTAGTTTTCGGAACATGTCTCGAACGGTAATCATTCCTGACCCAATAGCTTTTATTAATGCCCCAGAGTCGGAATAACCAAATTTGCTGAAACTTTCCCTGAATTCTTTTATGTCTTTCAACATTTTCATTCGACGAAGAGTCTTCTCAAGCAATTCTTCACCGATTTTAATACTTTCTTCATCTTGAACCATTTTCAGGTATCGATTAACCTGATTTCGCGCTTTGGTAGTTATAATAAACTTTTGCCAACCATAGCTAGGCATCTGACTTTTACTGGTGATGATTTCAACCATATCCCCATTGTTTAATTTAGTATTTAAGGGCACAACAGAATGATTGATCTTTGCACCCATGCAATGCATCCCAACCTGGGTATGGACCTGAAATGCAAAATCCACAGGCGTTGCACCTATAGGTAACTGAATCAGGTCACCAGCAGGAGTAAACACAAAAATTTCTTCATTGTATAAATCGATCTTCAGAAGTTCCATAAATTCTTTTGGATCAGCAGATTCATTTTGAAGAATTTCCAATAACTCACGGAGCCATTTTACATTTTTATCAATTCCCGATGATTTTCCATCTTTATACACCCAGTGTGCAGCCACACCAATCTCTGCAGTATCTTCCATGTCTCGTGTGCGGATCTGGATCTCTACTAGTCGACCCTTACGTCCAATAACGGTCGTATGCACAGACTGGTACCCATTGGTTTTAGGATTGGCAATAAAATCTTTGAATCGTTCCTGAATCGGTTTGTAAAGACTGTGAACGATTCCCAAGGCTAAATAACATTGCTCAATTTTTTCTACAATGATTCGGATAGCATAAAGATCGTAGATTTCTTCAAAGGATTTATCCCGGGACATCATTTTTCCATGGATGGAAGAATAGGATTTGGATCTGCCATAGACCTTGGGAATAATTTCGTATATTTTTAGCTCATCTGCTACAGGACCAATAATCTCCTTTATAAATTTATCCCGTTGTCTTTTAGAAGATTTTATTTGAGAGTCCAATTTTTTATACCCAGAAGGATCCAAAACACGAAACACTAGATCTTCCAATTGAGATTTTACCGAAGACATACCCAAGCGATGTGCTAAGGGAACATAGACATCGCGGGTTTCTACAGCTATTCGATGTTGTTTAATCTTGGACATGTGCTTGATTGTTTCCATATTATGGAGCCGATCAGCAAATTTGATAATGATGACTCTAAGGTCTTTGGCAACTGACAGGAGCATTTTCATAAAATTCCCCGCCTGTTTCTCTTTTCGCGTTGAAAAGTGGATTCCTCCTATTTTTGTTACGCCCTCCACAAGATTTGCTAAATCATCGCCAAATTCTTGTCGAAGTCCGTCAACGGAAACATCTGTATCTTCAACCGTATCATGGAGCAATCCAGCTATAATCGTGGTAGTATCCATTTTCCATGCTGCCAGTTTTTGGGCCACAGCAACACAATGGGTAAAATAGTTTTCGCCTGACCGACGCTTTTGTCCTTCATGATGATAATCTCCGTATTCGTAGGCCTTCCAAAGAAGCGATTTTATTTCATCCTTTTCCTCGCCTGGTCCTACTGAAACTGCATCAACCAGATTCATGAATGGTTTTGGATATTCTCCGAATAATTGCGGGGCCAATCTTGAAAGAGGGTTATCCATTAAAACGGTTCAGAAGGAGATAAATTTTCATAACGTGCATATTTGCTTATAAAAGACGCGTCCACAGCACCCGTGGGACCATTTCTCTGTTTCGCAACAATGATTTTTGCTTTACCTTCATCCTCATCATCCTGAGTATACAACCACTGACGGTATAGGAAAATGACCACATCCGCATCTTGCTCGATAGCACCACTTTCACGAAGATCTGATAATTGGGGTTGCTTATCTGCCCGTTGTTCAACGGCACGAGATAACTGAGACAAGGCAACGACTGGAATATCTAATTCTTTCGCCAAAGCTTTTAATGACCTTGAAATCACTGAAATTTCCTGTTGGCGACTTTCAACACCCTTCGGCCCCTGCATCAATTGAAGATAATCCACGACGATCATTCCAATATTGTGTTCAGCTTTCAATCGACGCGCTTTCGCTCGCAGTTCTAATACAGTGAGAGCCGGTGTGTCATCCAAATAAATGGGGGCTACAGCCAAGGATCCAACAGCAATACTTAAATTTTTCCAATGGGTTTTGGGAAGGTTTCCTGTCCGGACAAAATGACTGTCCACTCGAGCTTCTGCGCAAAGGAGACGCATAGCCAATTGATGATTTGCCATTTCAAGGCTGAACATTCCCACACCAACACCACCTTCTAATGCAGCATTCCTCAGCATGGATAAAGCCAAAGCTGTTTTTCCCATCCCCGGCCGACCTGCAATAATGATGAGATCACCATTTTGCCATCCAGATGTTATATCATCTAAATCAAGTAACCCAGATGGTACGCCAATCACATTGCCTGGTTGAGCATTTATACGCTCTAATTTTTCGAATGCTTCAACGAGTATCGGATCAATGTGCTTAAATCCACCTTTTAAACGATTCTGGGTAATTCTGAAAATGGACTGTTCCACTGTATCTAGTATATCACCTACCTCCTGGCTGTCATCATAAGCTTCTTTTGCAATATCATGGGACAAATTGATCAAATTCCGGAGNCATGGGCTGCCGTGGGAACTGATTCAACTAAGCCGGTCACATAATATGCACCACCAACAGATTCTAGATCTTTATTTTTCTTGAGAAGATCGATGACGGACACGGTATCAATTGGCTCACCTTTATCAAACAATTTGAGCATGACAGAAAATATTTTTCCATTTCCATCTTTATAAAAGTGCTCTGGGCCTAACCATTGAATTGTTTGACTAACGGCTTCTTTTGAAGCTAGCATAGACCCAAGAACTGCCATTTCCGCATCATCGGAGTGGGGTTGAACATTGAGTATCTGGTTATCGTCTGGTGTCATTGTTTTATACGTTTTGTAAATAATCCCGAATCCACTGGAAATCGATCCACGCGGGTTTTTTGAAATTTGAATTCCTTAATAGGGCAGCCGGATGGAAGGTAACACGAAGCGGTGTCCCGTTGTAATCATGGGTTTTATCCCGCATCTCTTTTAAAGGGACATCCATCTTCAATAATGTTTTACCGGCAACACGGCCTAATGCTACTATCAATTTTGGTTGAATTTGACTTATTTGTT
>LWDU01043836.1_pt1 | contig 13147 bp, 15 predicted proteins | sample 727161 | NCBI WGS metagenome assembly LWDU01 (sample SAMN04566230, study PRJNA314399) | hydrothermal vent metagenome | isolation source: deep sea hydrothermal plume seawater | place: Mexico: Gulf of California, Guaymas Basin | collected 2004-07-11 | reverse complement strand
TGCTGAGGGACTCCGGCGATTGCTGCATTGCCCAAAAATTCTTTGGCCGAGAATTCACGAACCATAAACATATCGGAATCCAAGAAAATGACCACATCATTCGCGTATTTTTGAATCACGAGCTCGTCCCAGGCCCACTGCAGTACTGAAGCACATGCAACTGGGCCGCTGGAATGGATTAGGCTATCTGGGGTGTCATAACAAGCTAAGTCTAGGCGATCGCACTCCAATCGTATATCGGCTCGAATTGCAGCATCTTTTGCATCATTCAGAATAATGAGCTCGTATTCGTCCAAAAAAAACTTGGCAAGACTTCTAGATTGGTACTCAATAAAATCTACCCGGGCGCAGTGAGGGGACAGTATTGTTATCGTCATTAATCCAGTCCGATCTGGCTGTACAAGTAGTGCATCATGTTCCTTACCATGGGCACCACGCTGGGATTGTACTCAGAGTTGTGCCACACCGTATAATCAAGAAGGACCTCGTCTAGGTTGGCGAATTTATGCCACTTGCAGCACTTGAGCCAAAGATGGTAGTCCTCAGCAAACCTATAGTGGCCATCATAGGTTCCAGCCCGCAGAAAAATTATCTTTCGGAAAACAACTGATGGGTGCACAAGCGCGTTGTTTCCGGACAGCAGCTTCCGCTTAATAGCAGCATCGTCCAATGGGTGCACAAGTGCTGCATCGATGAGACGGCCGTCGCCGTCCACTTGACGTAGTTGAGTTCCCACTATATCAATTTCTGGATTGTTGTCCAAGAATTTAACTTGTTGCTCGAGCTTGGTGGGGTACCAATAATCGTCACCGTCCTGCCTGGCAATCAACTTGGCTGAGCAGTGGGGAATGCCCGTGTTAAGAGTCGGCACAATCCCGGGGATATTGCACTTCAAAACTTTAACATTTTGGGCACGATCACTGTATTCCTCGAGGACGTCTTCGGTGGCATCCGTACAGTTGTTTAGCACTGCAATGAGCTCAAAATCTTGGAACGTCTGGTCGAATACAGAATCTAAGGAGCGGCGAAGGGTATTTTCACAATTGTGAAGAGGTACTAGTACTGAGGCTCTTGGCATCACCGCTCCTTAAAAATGAGCTCGAGCTCCTCGTGAACTCCACGATTTAGGACTTGATGATAGTTTTTAATGTCCAGGCAGAGGCCCTCATTCCACTGCTGCAGCAAAAAATCACTAGTGACATTGCCACAGCGGTTGTGGTGGGTACTTTGTACCCTGTTGATGGGCAAATTGACTAGTCTTGATATCACGTGGCACGCCATGATAGAAGGCACACCTGGTATCTCCCTACACGCCTGCAGTTGCTCTTCAAATGAGTTAGGGTGGTGATACTCAAGTCGATTAGCCCAGGCGCTCAGCTGAGCTTTCCGGAACACGTGGCCATCAACAGAAAACGCATATTCCCAGTCCATCTGCGCAGTCCTCCAATCCCAGATGAATATATTTGGGGGGTGCACATTCCCGGCCGGCAGCTGCTGCTCTCGACCCAGGGCATAACATTTCGAAATATGGAGTCCCAGCCTCAGTGAGAAGGCTAGCACGCTCGGATTTGCAAACATGAGTTGGGACAGCTGGTTGACATCGACCGTCTCTTTGAAGATAATATCATCGGTCAAGAAGGCAATTAGTTGGCCAGGTCGAGCCAAAAAACCTTGTACGTGATCACGAAAATTGAGCTCGTCGACGAATTCATGGGAGCTGAATTTAGCTTTAACTTCCTTGAGCGCGGTGCAGTGGTCACCGTCGTATCGGTGCAGTATCGTCAGACGTGCGGCATCCGGATCAAAATATTTCCCAATAGATTCCAACAGTGCATAGAGCTGCAGAGATCGGTTCCTGGAAAATATTATGAGGTCCAGCATCTAGTACTCCATAACTTCGAGTATTTTCTCGATCCGATTGATGTACGTATGCTTGGCCCTAATTAAATTGAAGGCTCGCTGGCGCTGAGCGTCATTAGCTCCCAATGCTGCCTGACCGTCTTTGAAGAGCTGCGCGCAGTCCTTGTTAAATATTACCTCCCCCTCCAGAAGATCAAAAACTGCTTTGGAATTTGTTAAGCCTAGGTGGCCGTAGCTAATATTCTTGAAGATCCTGCAGGGAATATAGCCATTTTCTACCTGCCACTGTCCCTGCAGGGCCGGAGCTAATTGCGATTCTCTCACTAATTTAATGCTGTCTTTTGGACTGACGTTACGACACAGCCTGAATTCAATATTTTTCTCGGCAGCTGCTGCAGCAAAACTATGGAGCTGATCCTGATTGCCGTGCAAACCGTGCATAATGCTACCTACCCAGTTGCACCATGGCTTCAATTGAGATGCATCGGTTATCAGATCATACGAATGCATTTCAATTGGAAGTAAGTCCGTTGCCCATGGTTGGTAAAGCGTCCTGTTGTCGGATTGATAGAATGTTGCCGGCGCCAATTCAGTGACGCCCCTATCTAAGCAGTCATGCGAATAGACTTGCAAAACCTTAAAGTCAAGCTCGAGCTCCTCATACTTCCGAGTATCACAATTGTGTAGAAGGTACGAAGCGCGCTTAACGAGAGGAATATTCGAATCTACCTGGCCCTCTGTGATCACTAGTGCATCATCAAAAAAGTCCGTACTGATGTTATCAGCTTCACTCACCCAATGTGCATCATGCCCCAAGTGTTTAAACGCCTTAAGAAAGCCGTCATGGATATAAGAGTGGGTGTGTGAATGCAGGTGGTGCCCCCAAATTATGACACGTTTAAATCTCATTGCTCCTTAGCACTCCAGCTCTCTATGACGGCCGGTTCGGTCCTATCTAGGATAACATGGGGGGTTGGCCGGCTAAAATCTATAGGATCATGAAATACCCAGCCTCCCATCTCTTTTGATAGGCGCGCCGCAAGATCTGATATATCATCTTCTGTCACTTCAGCCCAGGGCTTCTGGAAAAACATGTTATTCTCTGCGCTATCGTGCTGTCGAATGTCATACAAGCTCTGCCAATGCTTGGACCAATAATCCCGGTAAGTCTTTATCTTTCTCTTGAGGTCGTACCACGAATAGTGGTGGACTGCCGGCAGTGTCTCAGTAACTACATTGAACCATTGATTATATTTTTGTTGAGCTTCCTCATTGCCGGCAAGGGCTTGCAGTCGGCAGTCATGAATCTCTTGGGTATAAAAACTGGCATGAGGTATCCTCTCAAAGCTTTCATTGTGCACATAGTCACACCCATCAGTACCAGGTAGCGCGTATAAATCTCCAGTAGAGTCATGTCGACGTAGGTCCCGCGGAATGCCATGGGTGATATGGGGCTTGTTTCGGGTCAGGCGCCACTTCCATGGATTGACATCCACTCGGACCTTTTCAGAGCCGCCCCAATACTCTATCACAGGAAGAGATATAATATCCACCGGTGCTGGGAAATTTCGAGCTAATTCAAAAATCTTCTGAGTGTCTGTTTCGTGGACGACCTCATCAGCATCCAGTTGCCAGCACATATCCCCCGTGCAGTGGGCTCGAGCCGCGGCTTTTTGCATGCCATCAAATACAGCAAATCTAGTATGATTCCAATCCCGTTTGACGAGATGCACTCTGAGCTTGGGTTCCTCTTCGGCCCAATCAGTTAACTTTTCCCATGTGCCATCGTCTGATCCGCCATCGACCACAATTACTTCATCACAGAACCCCAACATAGATTGAATGCTGGCCTCCCATGGATACCGGTGTCGGATGCAGTTCAAGCTCGTCGTATATCCACTAATCGAGGGCCGCCAATCGATAGCGTGTTTGATTCCAGCCCAAAACCGCTCGCGAGCAGCATAAAGATAGGCCTCCGTATCGAAACCATCGTCTGTATCGAACCAGAGTTCATTTACGTGTTGAACGAATTCGTTGAGGTGCAACTGACATCCCAACAGTTTAGCCTCAATCACCATTCTGGGACATGTATCATCGCCCTGAGGAAGATAGACAAGCCCCTCGGCCCGGGCCATCTTTTCTAATACTTCTTCATAGGGAACTTCCCATAGAATCTCATATTTTTTATCATTGTCCTTGCACCACTGCTCTGCCTGATCAGTGCCTTTAATCCAAGAAGGCGAGCCACAGATGAGCCAACCTTTTCTGGGTTGTCCTTTATATTTTTCCCGGAGCAGCTTGACGGTAAGGAAAAAACGATCATCAAAGACTGAACTCAATATAACGTTAGATTTCTCCTGCAAGAATGGAAACAACCCAACGTATTTTTCTAGTTGTTGTTCTGCCATCCACCAAAGGGTTTTAGCTCCATGGAAAAATGCTGATATCATTTTTCCATGCATTTCATTGTGACAATTGCACGGCGCCTTCTCAATTACTAGGTGCTTTTCTGCAGACCGATATTTACAGTACTTGTAATCATATTCCAATACTGAATAATGCATATTAGCAACTATTGTGGGTATCAGATTAATATCCATTGTTGCAAAATTACCAAAGATCCAATGACATCGATGCCCTTTTTCAAGTAATGACATGGTCACGTCCTTGGCTCTGAGCTTGAAGACTTTAAAGGGACTCGAGTCGATCAGCGCTTGAGTGGTCAGTTCAGCGCCGCCCACGTATTGATCAGTAAATAAATCTGCAACAACTATGACTTCAGTGTCATCAGGAATTTGGATATTTGGTTTAACGTCGAAAGGGCTAGCGAACAAGTTGGCCTCCAGAATGTGGACAACACCATAGTACTTAAAAAATTATTTGTGTACAGTGATTATACAATCTAGAATAAGCAGCTAATACTAGATCAGATACAGAATACAGAGTACTTCTACTTCTATTTCTTCTTATCTATTATTAATTCTATCTATTAGCTCAGCTTTAGTGCCGGACGTAGAAAGACCTAAGCGGCTAGCCCAGTCCTTAAGGTCCTCTTTGAGCACCCTGTCTAGGCTGTCGTAATAGCTTATCCAATCTGATTTATCGATATCCTCAGGTCCATCCCCGGCCGGCACAGTCCAACGGCCGTCGGATATCTGCCTGGGGAGGCCTCCGATGTGACCGTGTTTAGCAATTGCTGCGTCGCATGCTTCGCGGCGTGTTGCATATAGAAAAACTTTAATCATCACTCTTCCCCATGTTAAGGCTCACTGAGCGTTAGTCTATAGGCTGTGGTGTCGTACTCGTAGCCAATAATAAAAAATGTTGCAGGTCCGGACCACTCAAAACGTTCATTGTCTGAGACTGAATCAGATCCAATGGCCCGACTGTTCTCATCCTTTGCGACGTCTCCGGCATTTAAATCCCACAGGTAGATGTCGAGATCTCCGACGTTGTGCGTAAATTCCAGATCGATCTGCCATGTATCGGTGATCTCCACCCGATAGTAGTCTGGTCCATCAGCGCATATACCGCCAGTGAAACTACCTAGCTCAATGACTGGCGCAGTGCCAGGATCGTCATTTTGTCCTTCGTAGATCTCCTCCTCGTCCGGGCCACAGTTGGCCTCAGTGGAGGGTCGGCCGGTCCACTCTGCACTGTCAGGATCCTGCGAGATGTCCTCAAATCGAAGTATGTACTCACTGTGGCTCTGTGAAGCAATGACGGTCAGATCACTGCGCCGCACAATCCAGGCGGAAGGAAACGCCTGGACCACCGGCGACTGAATCAATAGTCCGGGGGTCGGAAGGGTCTCTCCATCTCCCACACGCAGGCCTCTGCCTTCTCCAATGTGGCTGCCAATGAATTCGTAGGCAAACTCATTGGTGGCTGCATCAAAGTTGCTGTCCTGGGCCTCCACATACACGATCATCATCCCATTGGCATACAAGGCTTCGGACTGTCGATCGACGTGCTCAATGTACCTGGGACATGCCGGACACCAGCCGGTACCTAGGACAAAAGCAATGGTGTCGAACTCCTGGTACTCCTCATCGCAGAGCCACTTCTCCATGGTGAAGTCAACCTGTGAGCCGTCCTGAAGATAAGCGCCCTCCCAGCCTATATTGGGATGGACCTGGTTGTACTCCACAAAACTGCCGGCTTCGGGATAGATGCAGGGAGGAACATCTACCGGAGCATTGTTGTCATCCGGATCTGTTGTACCGCAATCCTGTGCGCAGAGTCCACTGTCCCTCTCGACCTCACTGCACACTCCATTGCCGCATATCGGTGCACCGGCTGGACAGTCCTCAGGACAATCTCCTGACTGGCGCTCAGCCACAAAACACACGGCATCCCCGCAAATTGCCGAGCTCGTCGGACGGCTATCAGTAAAATTTTCTGGTTTTGAGATGCATGCGCACAAGCAGAAGATTCCCAAACACAATGTGCGCGCCATATAAGTTCTAATCATAGTATCACAAACCCTCCGGACGGTCCGGTCCCTGTAGCGACCGTGGCGTTGACATGAAAATTTCTTGGATTCCCCGCAGGAAAGCTCGAATATGGTCCCAGGTCAGTTATCTGATCAGAAACCGGCGACGCTCCGGCCGACCAATTGCTCGCGAGGCCATAAAGGGACCACCCGTTGGCGGCGCCACCGTTGGCCGTGTTACCAGGCAGTCCGGCATAGGCGCCCATTGGTGATGTCGCAACCATTGGACTGAGCCCTGTCGCGATGACGTTGGCCGGCGGCGTCGCTGAATCAGCCGGCGGCACTCCTGTGGCCCAGTCACCGCTCGTTGTAGGATCAACAGTCCAAACTCGCACGGAGAAGGTCACATTGAGATCAGTGGGGAAGCCGATCATGTAGTTCGAGAACTCCCTCACCGCGATGGTGCAGACGGTCCCCACAGCGATAGGCCCATAGAATGTAACAATGTCCTGCGCGCCTCCTAAGGTAGCCTGCCACATGATGCTCTCCTGAGGCACTGACGATGGTCCCGCACCGTGATATGCATCCAGCTCGGGCCACGTCGTGTTTGGCGTGGCCTCTTCATATATGCCCACGCCACTGCCAAATGGCGGGGCAGCCAGGGTACCGTCTGGCCAGGACGTCGTTGTTTGTGTCGCTGGATCCGCATAAGTGATCCAATTTGGATATATTCCGGTCGCGATGGGCGCCAGTGGCGTTCCAGTGTCTGCTGGTGGGTGACCGGCGTATCCTGTGCGCAGCTCCCAAATATCAGAATCTGAGTTAAGCTGAGCAGAGTAGGCGTCGCCCTCCCCGCGAATCTCCAGCCATCGATAGGTGACCCCGGGCGGTGCCGGCGGTGCACCGGCCGGCCCGGGTGGACGCCACGATGCTGATGCATAGACCGTCGACCTTATGAGGGGAGGATACGTCTTTTTCATCAGGTTGAGGTCCTCAAAGACGCCTGTGCCGATGTCGACGATGCGCGGTGTCCTTCGCACGCTGGCATAGACTTTCTTGTACCGATTTACATCTTTCTTTCTGGCCACTTAGTTCTCCCCCACCGACTATTAAATATAGGTCGAATTGCAATTACAGTATATTCGCTGCAGCAGAGGCCAGTTCCGATCGCTGTCCCTTAATCAGGTTGATGTGACCGGCCAGTGCGTGCTCCTTAAACCGCTCAACTGTTATCGACAGGCCGCTCGAGCGGCTATCAATATAGGGGGTGTCCACCTGCTCTATGTCTCCCAACAGAACAATCTTTGAATTCTTTCCGACCCGTGTGATTATCGTCTTGAGCTCGTGAACTGTGGTGTTCTGGGCCTCATCAACAATAACAAATGCGTTGTTGAACGTGCGCCCACGAATGTATGCCAGTGGAGCTATCTCGATCTCGTTCTTATCGATCATGCATTGAAAATAGGTCAGGTCCTTATTGTCCATAATGGGCGCTAGCCATGGTCTTATCTTTTCGTCTAGTGACCCTGGAAGGTATCCCAGATCCCGGCCGACAGGCTCGATGGACCTCGTGATCACGATCCTCTCGTACTTGCCGTCCATTAGTGCGGCCAGGCCGGCCATGAGCGTCAGGAAAGTTTTTCCGGAACCAGCAATGCCTGTTATACTCACCAGTGGAATTGTGGGTTCATTAAGGAGCCACAGAGCGAATGCCTGTTCCTTGTTGCGGGGCTGCAGCTTTATGACTGTCGCGAGATTGTTTTCCGGATTTCCCAGTGATCGGAGCGTGTTGTCCCTCTTGACTGCCAGCGCTGATTCTCCATTGGGCCCAGTACCAATTATCAATTGATTCTCCATTAGGTCAGAATTTGTGAAATTTGTATAGCCAACCTTGAAGAGCTCTTTCAATTGTTTATTGGACAGCTGCGTACTTCCAACCCCTTCATAAAAGCCCGATTCCACGACCTCAATGTGATCCTTGTAATAATCCTCGGCCTTGATTCCCAAGGCATCGCACTTTACCCTGAGATTAATATCCTTGGTGACGATGATTAGTGGTTTTTGGCCATGATCTTGCGCTAAATATAACACTGTCCCGAGTATAATGTTGTCACCGGCATTGGCATCTAAGCTGGCCGGTAATAGGCCATTCTTCTGGGTTTGTATCTCAATTCTTAACGTCTGATCTAGCCCCTCGATCATAATGCCGTGATCAAGTCGTCCCATCTGTCTCAAACCGTCTAGATATCGATTAACATATCTGGCATTCTCACCCACTAAATTGGGCTTATCTTTAAACCGATCTAATTCATCCAGAACCTTAAGAGGAATTATGACATCATTTCCCGGAAACGAATGAATAGACGTGCTGTCATAGAGGAGGACGCTAGTATCCAGAACAAAAGTTTTTCGAGCTGTCATAAAATATTGCCTTTATGTACATTGTTAGTGATCAGTATACTGTTCCAAAAGCGAATAATATAATGGAATATAATAGTGGAAGACAAAAATGAAATTGTTTTAGGCACGACGTGCTTTAACGAACAGCGGAAGTATAAGGCAGCTTGTAAAAAGTGCACGTGCAAATATTGGATCCCTGGCACTAAATGGCAGAACTGTTCACTGATCGCAGCAGATGAAGGGACCCAGACCCTCCAAGAAATAGGTGCCATCTTCAATGTAACCAGAATGCGCATATGTCAAATAGAAAAAACAATCCTCAAAAAGCTAGCTGGAAAGAGAAAGCTCAGAGAACACTGATCGGTCTCCATAGACTTAAATATAGTCTATCTGGTGAACCTTGTTAAGGTCATGAGCCGAGGACCTGCAGGGGCCCTTCAATGGAGGCGGCGGGATTCGAACCCGCGTCCTGCCACACTTCAACCACTTCGTCATTCACAGGGATAGCTAAACACCCAACCAGTTTAGCGCGCCACCTGATTAATCAGGGTAACTTCATTAGTAACAAACCGTTTACTTTTGGGAAAGGAAAATAAACAAACCTTTATTTTCGATGTTGGATATCAAGGTCACCGAAGAACCCCGTGCCCGACCTAAGCGGCGAGGGCAAATTCCACATCATGATTTCTCATGACAGGGAACGGTATGACATTATCATTGTCAACTATGGTTTTGGGCCTTTTTAAAGTGCATGCCCACACTCCCCTGCACGAAATGACCTCCACAGACAGTCGAAACCAAAACGCCCCCTAACTATTACTGCGCCTTCCTTTGCTTCTCGCTATCAATGGTCAATTTAACTAAATCTCCCACTTCCCTCTTCAGAAGTCTAAGGCCCCTTCTGGCCCTAACACCGGCCGAGGCATTGCCGCTGGCATTCTTATGTATGTCTAATTCTAGACTTTCGACCAAAACTTTGATCTCATACCATTTATCCGTTATAGTCTTCATATTTTTCTCCTACGATATAATTCCAGAATTTTGTTGCTGGTCACTGTTCAATATTCGTTGAGCGCATTCAGACAAGCTCAACATATCTTCCCTGTCTTCGAGTTCTAGAGCTAATAGGTAAGCAATCTTTGCAATCTGGCTCTGAGACACACCAAAATCTAGAATTTCCTGAATGATCTGTCGACATTGAAGGGCCTCATCGGCGTGCAGTTCCTCGCTAGTTTTTCCATACTTCTTAATAAATACCATTAATCTTTTCTTCCTAAGGTAAAATTTTGTGCAAAAGATTCTATGATTATTTTATTCCCAGCAAGGAAACGCAATAATTTTCCTTGCTGTTCATCGTTGATAAAGTCCCGGGTTAAAACTATAAATTCTCCCCAACGTTTATTGGAAATAATAAAGTGCACGTGCTCGTATGATGCTAATGAGCAAGAGTATGATTCTAGGACCTGAGCCACGTCCGATGAGATCATCAACTTGAGATCATCAACTGTAGTCAAGGAATTAATTTCATCTCTGCCCGATATTATTTCTGATCTGCATAGATCTATAATTTTATGTACAACTCCACAATTGTCGCATTGAGCATATTTTGGTATGGTCGTATCGCTATCATCTATTATAGAAAAGACTAAAAAATTATAATAGGGAGGATTATCCTTCCTCCGATGCTGGGGCAACACGCAGTGGCACTCTATTATGTGTTTAATGCCCTCCACTCGGACCCTATAGGGATTTTATTAAAGTTGCAGCGCCACGATCATAATTCTTGTCGACCACAGCGTTGGTCTTTTGTATTAACTGGCGCAGCGCTTCCTGCGGTATGTTCAATTCTAGACTGCTAGCTAGCAGCTCAGCTGCCAATTGTGCTTTAATGCTCTCTAGAATATCAAAAAAGGAGCGACCCACTTTAGATTCTACACTCACCTTATTTCTCCTTACTGTTATTTTTGATAAAATATTTTTGCAAAGCTCGAAGATTATCATCGGCTTCGCTCAGGTTGGTCGACCATTTTTTAACTTCATCCAAAAAATTCGAATGTTCTCCAATACCAACTGGATTCTGGAAATATATGTTTAATGTTGCTAGGGCTTCTGCCTTCTGCGATTCATAGTGCATAATTGCAGCTTCCAACAGCGAATATTGTTTACTCACGTATACCTTCCTATTATTTATATAGACCCGGGCCGGTTCGTAAAATTGTCGGGCCTATATTGCGCAAAATTTGTCCTATAGCACATTAGTTTTGCTGCACCAAAAATACTGGGGCACGCATTAATAACTCGGAAGTTTTAATGCCTAGTGTAATTCCGGCATGCACAGCCCTCGAAGAAAAATGATTATACCCATAACTGCTCAGTAAATTTCCTAATTTTCGGACAGTTAGATTGTTGCTAGTGGTCATGATTTGAGTGCTTATAACACCGAAGTTTGAAACATCTTTTAACAACTGCAAACCGGTTCCAATTTTATCTGCAATAGAGCCTCGACGCGCCAATAATTCTGGCCCTAGATTAATAACCACACTGTTGGAAGACATCTGCTGGAGGCGATCATCGATTAGTTTCTCAATATCTTCTGAGCTCTGCTCAGCCCTTTTTTTAATCAACTCTTTTGTGTGGCGTACTGTGGCCAGTTTAGTATTTTCATTCAAAATGCAGATCGATTTATCTGTAATTCTAATCGAATCTATGCTCGGAAGTGAATCCAAGTTGATTGAGGAAATAAGCTCTCCCTTGAGAGAGGATACCACATCTACCCCACATACTACGGCTAAGTCTTTAAGCATATTCAAACTGGATATATCTAATGGCACCCGTACGGGAACTAAATTTAATGTCCCTCGCAAGTTGTTTGTGATGATAGTGGCCACAACCTCTTCTGAATAGCCACGCGCAAAAATTACAACTGGCCGTTTGGTGACACTGCAATACTCAAGAATGTGATGAATTTCACCTATGGTCTCCACTGTGCCATCGATAATAATTGCAGCTACATTGTTTGCCGTCCAATCTTTTGTGTTTAAAATTTGTCTAAATTCAGGAAGGCTGCTAATAGAAAAGTTGTGACCATTTCTCAATTCTAAATACGTCGTATGATTACTATCATCGACGATAAATATTTGTCCGGAAAATCCTGCTAATTCAATTGCATCTATTGTTATGGATGATGCACATTTATCTTTTATAATATTTTGGAGCAGAGCAAAATATTCTTTTTCACTTATTCGAGCACTTTTTTTCAAGAAAGAAATATCGTCCCCTTCTCTGCAAGGCTCATTTAAATTTATTTGATGATGAACAAATGCTAAGGTAGCAATCAGTCCACCGAATGCTGCAATGCATTCGGCCTGTGTGCTACATTGTATAACTGCATTTTTTATGCACAGTGCGACTCTATCGCCTTTAACGTCGATTGATGCCAAAACCCTCTTCCAATCTGGAGTTGAGAGTGGCACATAGCTGGGCCCGTAAGAGATTCCCAGTTTGTTTTTAAATAGTTGATCCGTGTCATCCTTAAGATTGTCAATAAATCCTCGAATGGATGGATTGATCTGATCGGAAAACACTGGTTTTAAAAATTCATCCACGTGGATTGATCAATGAAAACTGCTATTATTTACATCACTTTTAGACATGATGCCCATACCCACCATAGCATTAAACTGTTCTGCAATATTTTGCAAAATCTTCTCATGGTCTGATTGGTGCTGTAGCTCTTGAGTCTTCTCGTGGACATGCCACACGCAGATCATGAGTGCAGCTACAATTCCTGTACTGAAAAATATCCACATTGCAATATAAAGACCTAGGTAGCCTAACACAACAGAGGACGCTATAAGAGTTTGTGGTATTCCTATTTTCATAGTATTATCTCCTTTAAAAGAGTACTCTGCAGCTACATAAAATATAAATTAATTAGCCGTCCCGCCACATGTTATTGCTGGCGAATGTTAGAATTTCCTCAGCCGAGGCCTCATTATAGCCGTAATCGTCAATCATAGTCCGGACCATGTCGGAATACTTCTGCTGTTGATCATCGTCCCGAGTCTTAGACTTGGTCACAATCCTGGCCATGTCCTTGACGGAGTTGATGAGATAGCCCTCGATGGCCTCCTTGAGCGGCTCGTAGCTGTGATAATCGACGCGGCCGCCGCGGCGCAGCTTTGCGAACATGTAGGCCGTGACATCACTCCGAAATCCGTCACGGGACGATCCGGTGATACCGATCTGCTCCTCTATGGTGCGCATAAATGTCTCGTCTGGATCGCGCTCTTCCTTCGTGATCTTGTCCTTCATTCGCTGACGGGTTGTGAACGCCTCTGCATTATCCAAGTACGTGTCAAACAGATTCTGCGCCTGCTCCTCGTATGCATTCACAAAGGCCTTGGCGATCTCAGTCTCCAAGATCTTTAAGTACTCCTCCCTCACCGACTG
>LWDU01039439.1_pt1 | contig 13148 bp, 9 predicted proteins | sample 727161 | NCBI WGS metagenome assembly LWDU01 (sample SAMN04566230, study PRJNA314399) | hydrothermal vent metagenome | isolation source: deep sea hydrothermal plume seawater | place: Mexico: Gulf of California, Guaymas Basin | collected 2004-07-11 | reverse complement strand
ACTGTGCGCCGACAGGCGCCGCAAACGCAAGGCAGAGAGCGGTCGACACGGACACAAGGATGCCGCGATGAATTCGTCCTAGCTTCCGTATCAACCGCATCTGTTAGATCACTCCGTCGCCTGCACATGAGGAATGGCTCGGTTTGCACAATGTCCGAGAATAGGAATGATAAGGCCCATTGTCTAAAGATGTTCGTGTATCTGTACACGACGAACGCAGTCATACCGCACCCTCAGCCCCGAACCGGGACTTGGGCCTACTCGGATTGAGCGTCCGCCATCGCCGCGAAAGTTGATCCGATCCGTGGTGGCCGGTTCTGCACCAGGATCGATCACGCAAACACAGCGAGATGGCGAAAAGGCAAAACAAGCAGAGGATAGGGAATTTAACTGGGCTTTTTAATTCCGCCGATAAGTAACCGAATGACAAATCGCTCGGAATCACGGGCGAAGGGTCCAAAACGCGAGCGCTTGCGCGTGTTGCCGGACGTGACTACTTCTCGCCAAGGTCCGCAATGAGTCGACTGCGGATGATCCTCGTCCAGATGGCATAGCCCGCATCGCTGAGGTGAAGTCCATCGAAGCGGTAGTTCTTCGAGTCGGGCGTGCCATCCGTCCCTAGCAGAGCGGGACCCGTCTCGATATAGAAGAGCCCGGAGTTCGATTCGCAGTAGTTGCGAATCAGCGCATTGGTCTGCTGCACTACCGGCCAGACAGCCCAACGTAGACGTGTTGGCGTGATGCCAATATAGTAGATCGGCACATTCTCCGAGCCTGCCCGCACGCGCTCGACAAATGCTTGATAGACCTCGAGTAGCTCGGCCGGCGACCTGCTGGAGCGTGGATGAATGTCGTTGGTGCCGGCGAAGACGACGACGGCGCGAGGATCGAAGTCCCCAACGAGTCGTTTGGCGTAGTACTCGATATCGGCCAACTTGGCGCCACCAAAACCATGGCGCAAAACGCGCAACGGCTGCATATCCTGCTCGAGCGTCGACCAATACCGAATGCTCGAACTCCCGACGAATACGACCCTACCCGTCGCGCCATTCGAATTGGAAACGAGCGCTGCGATATCCTCTTCGTAAACATTGGGATCGTCGCTCGCTGCCTTGCGTAACTCTCCGAAAATTGTGTACGCGGGCAATGCGCCCAGCACGACTAGAGCGAGAACGAAAAAACCGCTGACCTTGAAGAATCGCCGCATGCCTCGAGCCCCAGCGCCTAGCGCGTTTCGAGTTTTTCCTACCCACCAGAATATCCTGAGACGTATCCCGGCCTCGTACTAAAGGTGGTCGAGGATCGGCACGGTCAGGTTGGTCTGGGTGTCGCCGAGCGACTTGTCGTCGATGATGCCCTGGAAGAAGGTACTGCGCGCCAGATCTGCAAAGAACGCGACGCCCGGGGGATAGGGATTCTAACGGGGCTTTTTAATTCCGCCGAAAAGTAACCGAATGACAAATCGCTCGGAATCACGGACGAAGGGTCCCAACGCGGGTGGTTTGCTTCGGGGCGGCGGGTCAGCGACGCCCCGATAGCGGGAGCCCGTCGCGGAGCGAACCGACCTGGGTGGCTACGCGGGCTTCGCCGACCCGCGAGGGCGCACAGTTCGGGTATCGAACGTGAGCGTTCGCCCGCCTCTCTGCACGACGATGGAAATTTCCTGGTCTGTTTCGGCGATACGCAGGAGTTCCCGCCAGCGTTCCATGGAATCGATGGCGGAGCCTTGCGCCTTTTCGAGCAGGTCTCCCTCGGCCAACCCGATCTGGTGCCAGAAACTTCCCTCGACGAGTTTTCGTACGCGAAGGCCCTTCATGGCATCGCGGCCCGGCGTGAGTTCCGGGACGAGCCACGCCTGTTGCAGCAGCTGGGGTCGGCTGCGTAAACCTACGTTTCGCCACTGGGCCATCAATCCCTGGCGCGTTTCGCCGAGCTTCGCCTGGCCCAGAAGTGACAAGCCCGCTCCGGGTGGCTCGTCGCCGCGAAGACGTTGATCGAGGGGCGGCCCGCCAAACTCAAGGCGCAAAACAGGGCCAGCTCCATTGCGTTCGAGCCACGCCCGATCATCGGCGATGCGGATCAGGCGATACCCCTCATCGTCACCGAACGAGTCGCCAACCGAGAGCACCGAACGCAAAGATTCCCTGCGGTCTTCGATCGTGATCGCGGTCAGGGTGGAATCGTCCGGCGATTCGCGCACCGCGACCACCCGGAGGTGAGCGGGGTCAGTCCGGACTTTCGTTTTGGAGACGACACCGATCCCGGAGCCCTGCTCGGAGGCCGGCGGGACGAAGTCCGCGGGAGTCACCTTCCGGAGAAGCCGCGTCTCGAGGATGAAAAAGGCCGCTTCCGAAGGCGGCAACCCGGACCGCGCCGTGAACGCTTCGAAGTCCAGTCGGAGTCGCTCGTTTTCACCGCGAAGATCGACCCGCCAAGCTCCGTTCTCGCGAAGAAAATATTGCAGGCCGCGATCCGGGCGATCGTATCGCCCGAATTTGTAGAGCCGACCGGTTGCGGTGTCATTGGCGACGACAATCTCCCGCAATTCGTCGCTGCGGCGAAGGTCCTGTCCGATCCAGCGCTGATCGACTGCGAGCAAGAGGATCTCGCGACCGGACATCGCCTGCAGCTTGCCCGGCTCGATCGTCAAGCGCAGGAACAGCGCCTGGAGTTGGTCTGTGGGCCCGAGGGCATTGAGCGCGGATACATCGCCGTGGAGCGCCACGCCCCGGAGGCGTTCATAGTGTTCTATTGCGCCTACGCCGAGCAGGTCAACGAACCCTGGGTCGCGATTCGCGACTGCCGATACCCAGCGGGAAGAGAGCGTCATGATCTCGGTTTCGGCCCGTTCCTGGCCGGCCCCGTCGCTCGCCAAGACGGTGTAGAAGCTCCCAATGACAACCAGTGCGGCCGCGAAGATCGGGAGAAAGGTTCGAATCTGCTTTTTCATATTCGCTCTCATAGTTGCGCAAGGAGGGCATTCAGGTCGGCCCGGCACCCCGCTCCATCTTTCTTGGCCTGTGCCAGATCTGACGCGTCGGGAAGCCTCGGCTGCCTGGCGAGAAGGCGCGTACGCGCGCGGCGGCAGAGCTTGGCCGCCGCCGAAGTGGCCCGCTGGAGAATCCGCTGCTGATCGCCCGCGATCTCTTTCCTGGTCTCGGCTTCCGCCAGTTGGTGGGGCACGGAGTGGTCGAGATTCCAGGCCGCGTACCCGAGCCGAGCCGCTGCTTCTTCGATCTCGCAGCCCGCGATGGTGCAGAGGTTCGCGAGCGCGAATTTCACCAGGCCAAGGTCCATTTCGAGCTGGTTTCGCACCCCGGTGACGAAAGAAGTCGGTTCGTAGATCGTGATGCCGGCCTCGGGTTGCGCCACTTTCCATGGGTCGGGAACGATGCCTTCTTCGCCAATCGGGCCGAAGAGGCCGAAGAAATACAGCTTCTCGCTCATCCCCTGGAGTTCGGCCATGCCCTCGGGGCTCACGTCGTCGTAGCTGACCTCATTCGTGTTGAAGAAGTTGTAGTTGCCCTGGAAGAGGTAGTAATAGAAGAGCGTCAGCAACTCGGCCTTCTGCACGACGTAGCGGCCGCGGGTGGTTACTAGGCCGTTGGCCTGGGAGATGCCCGGCCGAGTGAGTTCAGGCGTGAAGGTTTGGCCTGGCATGAGCTTGCCGGTTTTTGCGTCAAAGGTCACGGGCACCATGGTGGTCGGTGTCAGTGAGCCGAGGCGCGTGGTAGCGCCGAGCACGCTACCGAGGAAATAGGGGTAGCCCACGCTCGCAGTGGCAGTCCATCGCACGGGATCCACGATGCCTCCCCCGATATAGTCCGCATCGGGCGTCGTTCCCCAGAGAAAGGGAATTGCGTAGTCGTCGAGTTCGGGCAGAAGCTGTGCGGCGATCTCTTCCGTCGCGGAGTGATCGGCCTGGATGACTGTCTTCCCGTCGGGCGAGATACAGGTCAAGGTCCACCAGTCGCAGTAGAGCCCATCGATGGTATTGGCGGGCGAACCGAAGCTATTGAAATCCACATCGGGGTTGGGGATCGCTTCGCCGTTCTCGACGTATGTGAAGTTGACGTTGCCTTCGGCGTCCGAGGCGTTCACGATCGTGTAGTCGGGGTTGAGCGTGGGCGTGGCACCCGTCAGCCCATCGATGACTCTTTCCCAAGCTTTACGGAGGCCCCATCCCTCGTCTTTGCTGTAGGTGAAGTCGTAGGCGATGAGCCGAGCCTTATCGGGTTGGCCCACCGGGCCCGCATAGGTGAACATGTAGCGCGCGCGCTCTGAGACGCCGGGAATCGCAGGCCGTACCGCCAGGTTGTTCGGCTGGGGGACGGTGTTGTTGGCGCTATAGGCGAGGCAGGTCAGCTCATCAAGTTCGCCCGACTTGTCCAACTCGCCGCCGCTTGCGGTGACGTAGAGCCGAGCACGCAACGGGCAATCGTTCGCCGAGAAGGGGTCGGGTTCCTTGACGATCAGAGGCGACCCATCCCGGCGGTCGAGCCAAATATGCCAACCCGATGCGAACACGTTCCCCACCACGCCGTCTTCGCCTTCATTGAAGAGACGCAGGTCGTTGGAAGCGAGTGTGTTGCCACTATAGTCGGAGAAGCGCGAGAACCAGATACGCTCCCCCGTATCCTGGTCCAGTTTCCAGACCCCGTAATTGTCGCCCACATAGATCGCGCCTTCTTCGTCGACCATCGCGGCCTGGATGCCGGCGCTGGAAGCCACGGCATTACGCTGCCCTGCCTGGTCGGGAATTCCGTCGCCGTCCTTGTCTTCGCCGGTCCACTCCTCGGTGCGCCAAACCACCTTGCCGTTCAGGTCGAGGGCCACGACCGTGGACGTGCCACCGCCCCGCGGCGAAACAGCGATGATGAGCCCATTGGGGGCTTCGGTGCTCCCGTTGGTCATCAGCGCCGATACCGGGGGTGAATTCGGCTGCGTCCAGCTGAGGTATTCGCTCTGGCCGGCCAGGCGGCGCTGCTCGAAGCTTGTCACCAGGGTCGAGCCCGAGTTTCGGTTGTCCCCCCACGTACCCATGTAGGCCGACTCGATACTGCGCGGCCACACCTTGCCGTGCTCCTGGACTCCTCGATCTGAGATCCGCGTGGGCGCTGCCTTTAGGCTCGTGGGCGTGAAGCTTTTTTCGGCCTCGGCGCACGAAAGAACGAAGAGAAGGAGGAGAGTGGCCGCAGATACCCGATTGACACGAAACATTTGAAATGCCCTTTCCGGTTTGTAGGGCGAGAGTCTGCCAGTTCTCCCTCACCGCCGCCTGGGCCATAATGGTCGGCTGATAGTCGAAACCGAATCTCTCACACCCGGCTGCAATACTTTTTTACAGCTGCAGGAGATGCGATTTGAAATTGGTCACCAATCTGGTCGTAGACTCCCTGCAAGACGTTGCTGAGCCGGCAAAGCGCATCGAAGATCTGGGTTTCGAGGCGCTCTATATCTCGGAACGCAAGCACAACCCCTTCATGCAGCTTTCGGTCGCTGCCACGGCCACCAGCCGAATCAAGCTGGGTCCCGAGGTGGCACTGGCCTTTCCACGGAACCCCATGGTTCTGGCCTATAGCTCCTGGGATTTGCAGCACGCCACCAACGGGCGCTTCGTGCTCGGTCTGGGAACCCAGGTCAAGGCGCATAATGAGCGCCGTTTTGGCCTCGAATGGAACTCGCCTGGACCGAAGTTGAAGGAATATATCCTGGCGATTCGCGCCATCTGGGATTGCTTCCAGAACGATACACGTCTCGACTTCGAGGGCGATTTCTTTCGCTTCAACCTGATGACGCCCATGTTCAACCCGGGCCCTCTCGAGGTGCCGCCACCGCCCATCTTTGTCGGCGCCGTCAACCCGTGGAATTGCCGGATGGCCGGCGAGGTGGCCGACGGCTTTCATTGCCATGGCTTCCACACGGGCAGGACCCTGCGGGAGAAGGTGATCGATAACATTCAGCAGGGGCTCGATATGTCGGGGAGGAAGCGTTCGGACTTCACGATCACAGCGCCCGTGATGGCCGTAATGGGAGACACCGACGAGGAACTCGACGCCATGCGCGAGCGGGTGCGGGGCATGATCGGATTCTATGGTTCCACGAGCTTCTACAAGGACATGTTCGAAGCCCACGATTGGGACGAAACGTTCATCCGCCTGAGAAATAAATCACGCAACAACGAGTGGGATTCCATGGCGGACGAAATCACCGATGAGATGCTCGACGAGTTCGCGGTAACGGGAACCTACGAAGAAATCCCCCGGCTCCTCGAGGAGAAGTACGGAGATATGCTCGATGAAGTGCTCATCTATTTTGGAGAGCCGGAAAAGGGTGATCCAGAAACTTGGCAGCGATTGGTGGCGGCTTTCAATGAAGGTGACGCTTGAGGGAGCGCGGAGACAGACGGTCTTCGTGTAGTTCCCGGCCCCAGGCCGAACTCCGAACTCACCCCGAGCCCGGCGCGCCTTCAGGAAGCCGTTTCGCCCAACCCTTTTCGTAGTCGGCCACCATGGCGGGGGGGATAGGGAATTTAACGGGGCTTTTCAGTTCCGCCGATCAGTAACCGAATGACGAATCGCTCGGAATCACGGGCCAAGGGTCCAACGCGGGAGAACCGTCGGGCTTCCTCGGAGAAGATTCCGCGCGCCCGAGTTGTCCTAGCATGCCGGTCAACTTTCACGCGGTCCAGTTCCGCGCAACGCAGGAGGGGCTGATGCTTCAGAAGTTCGTCTACGTCACCGGTGCGTTCGACTATCTCGTGGGTGCGGGAGCCTGGGCGGGTGCCCTCTCGAACCCACAGCCCGGTCAGTTCGTTTCGCTCATGACGCTTGGGATGTTCCTCATGATGGCCGCGGCGTGTCTCGTCTGGGCATCGAAGGACATGAAGAACCGGGCGCCGGTCATCTTCTGGCAGGGCCTCGTTCGACTCGTTGCCGCCGGCTCGGTCGTATACGCGGTTCCGGCGGGTCTTTCAGAAACCTGGGAATACGCACTCGTCGCCTTCGATGGGACGGTGGCTGTCGTGTACATCGTTGGCATGATGCGCATAACGCAATGCAACTTCTTTCAACTCGTGCAGTGCAAGACCGCCTGACGAGAAAATGGTGGCCTTCTTGCTAGAACTTCGGAACGCGCCGGAACGGATTGAAGTTGAGCATCGCGCACGATTCGCTTCACAGCGAAACACCCTATGGAGCGTTGAAGAAATTTGCTAGTCCGAAGCTTCGGGGGATAGCGCCGCGGGGAGAAGCTCGAGGATCGTCTGCGTGAAACGCGTGCCCCCGACGTCATTCAGATGAAAGAGATCGTCGAAGTCGTCGAGCCAATAGCGCGGTGATGCGCTGAGCGGGTGGAACCAGACCCCTCGGTCATTTGCGAGCTCGCGGGCGAGTTGGTGAAACTGGGCTTCCGCGCCCTGCCCTTCGAGAACCTTTCCGATCGGATGAACGGGGCACTCGACGAGCAAGACCGACGCGCCGGCTTCGCGAACGTCGCGCACGATGTCCCGCAGCAAGTTCATCTGGATGTCCGCGTGGAGTCCCTTCCGGGCTTCCACGAACCACGCGAGTTGGTACACCCAACTCCGCTGGCGTTCGGGCAGAGGCGATAGCAGTCCCTGCTCGAGTTCGGGACGCAGGCGCGTCGGACTGGGCTTGCCGAGCACGGGCGGCCCACGCAAGAGCACGCCGCGCTTTCCCTCGAGTCGGGCATCCAGCGTAAACTCCCTGGCTGCGTTGATTCCAGAACGTCCGAGGCTGTCCCGAAAGCGATACAGGTTCGAAACGCCTGCGAGCGCGACGCGGTACATCGGCTCGCGGTTCTCCACCGCAAAGTCGACACCCGTCGCATCGATGAGATCCAGCATCGTCGCCATTCGAGACGTCGACTTCGCGGGCAGTGGCTCCAGGCGGATGGGTCGATGGGTGTCCATGTGCGACATGGGAAGGACGAGCACGTCGATGCCGGCGGCAATCACTTCGGGCATCAGCGCATGGATCGTCACCGGGTCCTGAAGTGCGTGGGAGAGCTTTGCAAAGACCACGTCGGGCATCGCGGCTTCGGCAATCTCTTCGCGAAACCCGGTGTGGCCGCGACTCGAGCCCATGACGACGACCCGTCGTGCGCTGGTGGGCGCCGAGTCGAGCCGTGCCAATTCAGCGCGATCTCGCGCAACACCCCAGTAGACACTTTGAACCGGCTTTACGCGCGGAACGACTTCGGACCACGGAAACGATCCGCTGCCCAACGACGCATCGATCAGCACCAGGGCAATTAGCGCAATCATCCCCGCCAGGGGAACGCCACGCCACGCAGCGAGCGAATCCGCTTCGACGGGAAGCACACCGCCGCGATCAGAATTGGAAATAGATGAACGGTTGTCCAACCTGTTCTCCAATCAGCAGGATGCCTGTTGCGAGGCTTGCGTATACCAGAGCCCGAGCGGCTAGTGGAAGCCGCAACACGACATCGAGGGCCTTTGTTCTTTCCTGTGCGATCTGCATGGCGACGAGCGGCGCCAGGATGAAGCAGAATGGGAAGATCCAGTCACCGGCGAGCCCCGCTTCGAAGGGTCCCGTCAAGACCCCCAGCAGTTCGCCGATGTGCGCAAGGCTTTCTGCGCGAAAGATCAGCCAACCCAACGAAACGAACTGAAACAAGACGAAGCAATGCAACATCCGTCTCACTCCGCTTACAAGGTCCGAGGCGCCTTCGCTTCCGTCCGCTGTTCTTCGCAGGAATCGATGCCCCATCAACAGCGCGCCGTGGTAGGCCCCCCAAAGCACGAAGGGCCACGCCGCACCGTGCCACAAACCACCGATCACCATCGTGAGAAACAAGTTGCGGTAGGTAAACCAGGCGCCGAGCCGGTTGCCGCCGAGTGAAATGTAGAGGTAGTCGCGCAGCCACTCCGAAAGGCTGATATGCCAGCGGCGCCAGAATTCAGTGGGATTCGCCGCCGCGTAGGGGACCCGGAAGTTGAGCATCAGGTCGAAACCCATCATTCGCGCGGTCCCGCGAGCGATATCGGTATAGCCGGAGAAGTCGCAATAGATCTGCCAAGCGAACGCGTAGGTGGCGAGGATGAGTTCGCCCGATGTCGCGTTCGAGCCGGGGCGATACACGGCGTCGACCACTGCCGCGAGGTTGTCCGCGATGGCAACCTTCTTGTAGAGACCCCACAGGATCAGCCACGCTCCTGCGTTGATTCGTTCCAAGCTGATTTCGCGCCGCGCGACGATCTGCGGCAGGAGGCGCCGCGCACGTTCGATTGGTCCGGCAACGAGTTGGGGAAAGAAGGCGACGAAGAGCGCAAAGTCGAAGAAGTTCTGGGTGGGCTCGAGACGTCGTCGATAGATGTCGAGGGTGTAGCTGAGTGTCTGAAACGTATAGAACGAGATTCCCGCCGGCAGGACGATGTCGAGGACGAACGGGGAAACCTGCACACCTGCGAGCCCCGCAAGATCGCGAAACCCTTCGCTGAAGAAACCCACGTACTTGAAGAAACCGAGGATGCCGAGGTTCGAGACCAGGCTCAGCGCTGCGAGATGACGACGGCGGCGTTCGTTGTTTGTTTGCGAAAGCGCCCGGCCAACCGAGAAATCCACCACAGTCGACAGCAGGAGCAGAAACACGAAGCGCCAGTCCCACGCCGCGTAGAAGACGTAGCTTGCCCCGAGCAGGAACCCATTCTGTCCGCGATGCGACAACGCGCAGTAGATCGCGAACACGAGGGCAAAGAAGAGCCCAAACTCCAGGGATGCGAAACTCACTGAACGGGTGCCTCGATGCTCATGACAAAGTTCACATGGGCTTCGATGTTGCCACTGGTCGGCGACGCGTTCCAGCCCGCGTTGGACCCTTCGCCCGTGATTCCGCCGATCAGTAACCGAATGACGAATCGCTCGGAATCACGGGCGAAGGGTCCAACGCGTGCGGTTGTTCAAACTCGATTGGGGTCGGACCTGATTCTTGATTTTCGCTCTCCGAAGGCCCTGCTCAGCAAGTGTGCCATCGATATCGTTTCGGGGTGAAATTTTGCCGCCAATTGGTGAATCTTCGTCACTCGTAGGACATCAACCCTCATCGGCAAGGACAGACCATGGATTCACCGGAAGGAACAAAGCCGCCGGACGCCAGCGCCCCGAAACGACGGCGGCGCAGGAGACGCGGCCCGAAAACTTCGGCTGAGTCTTCTGAGAAAAACGATTCGGACCAGAACGCTTCTGCGCAGCAGGCATCTGGCAAAGCAAGCGCGCAGAAACCTGCTGGCGACCGAAAGCCCGGTAAGCGGCGCGGCCGTAGCAAGCGCCCTTCCTCTTCGCGCGCTGCGGCGGCACTTTCCAAGCAGTCTCAAAGCCTTGACCTGAGCAAAAATGTCGAAGAGCCACTTAGCAAGCAGGAGGTCGCAGCCTTTCGCGAACACTTTCGCTTCTTGCTGATTCACCGACGTGACCTGCGCTTGAAGATCAACGCCAACGAGGACCTCCTGCTCAATGGAGTGCGCGCCCCGATTCATCGCGGCGTCTGTCATCACCTGCTTGGCAAGGTCGAACGCAAACATGTTCTTGCAACCGCAGAACGTTTAGAGCCCGCCAAAGCTGCCGCCTTTCTGACGGGGATCATTCGTTTTTCTTCTGACATCGAATACGTGCTGCTCTTTCTTGAAAAGGTCAACCAGAGTTCTTCGTCCGCCGAGGCGACAGCCGCTCTATTCCAGGGCTTCCAGCGCATTGAGTTCGACAAGGTTTCGAGTGCACAGATGCGCCGCGTCTTGCAACTGATCACCGAGCTCTTCGATGCCAAAGAAAGGGCGGCGCTCCTGCTTGGCCTGCTGGAGAGTTCAAGCTTTCGGGAAGCCTTCGACCAATCGATGCGGGATCTGCCCGAGGCGCTTGCCCACCTCGTGGTTCCACTGCGCGCGGCCCAGGCTGTCGTTTTGCATGGCAAGACCAATACCTTTGATTCCGAAGCGCTGAGCGATGGTGTAAAGCTGCTCCTTGCGATGGAATCCAAAATCCTATTGCGCCTGTCTGCAGGAGCGCGGGATCGCCTCTTCCACTTTGGTCTACAAGCGTGCTCGGCGCCCCATCATCGACTGCACGATCGCTTGAAGATGTTGTTGCGTAACTTTCCAAAATCAGATTCCAAGTCCCGCGATCGTGGGTTGTCCCTTGCTCGCCATCTCATCGCTGCAGACTCGGACGCCGACGCTCGTCAACTTCTCCAATCCCTGATTCGCGACCGCTCAGACTCGAGCGCGCCATCCCGCTGGCTCACCTGGCTTGATGCCGAGCGGCTCGGGCGCATCGCTTTACTCGAATTGCCTGATGATCAAAAAGATGGACTCGGCCAGGGCAGCCGCCGCGCCGGCATCTGGCTCGACAGAATGCGTCCGGTTTGGGTCCAGATTGCTGAAGCCAGTTCACTTGCAAGCCATCAGGCAGAAGTCGAGATCATCAAAGATCTCTGCATCCCGGGCGTGGCCTCTTTGCTGGAATCCGGTACCACTCAGGCTGGTCAACCCTATTTCGCCGTATCCGCTCTTGGCAAACCTCTCGACCAAGCATTGCGCGAAGACTCAGGGCTCGAACTCGCCGCTAACTTTCGAGTTTGTCAGGAAGCTGTGGGCATATTGAATGCCCTCGCCGCCGTCGGCGTCCAGCTCCCTGATGCTCGATGGGATCGCTTTACCCTTGATGGATCTGGGGCCCTTCAATTGACGGATCTCGCCGGAGCGACGCGTGTCGAGGTCGACGCCCATGGAGACTTTCATTTCGAATTGGCGCAGTCATTTTGTGATGAGGTGTTGAGTCAGGTGCGTCGTCACATCGTCCCCGCGGCAGTGAGATCAGCCGTAACCGATGCCAAAAGTTGCGCAGAACTCGCGAGACGAATCGCTCGCGGGCACGCCACCTGAGAAACACCCGCCCCCGATTGCCGGACAAAGCGGATAGCCAACGCCGCTGCGACGACAGGGTCGTCGTGTCCGCTGATCTTTTGCAGCGCGCGGCGCACTCGGCCCGCGGAATCGAGTTGAACTTTTTCGACGATCGTGAGGTTTAGTTGGGGATCGGGATTTTAACGGGGCTTTTTAATTCCGCCGATAAGTAACCGAATGACAAATCGCCCGGAATCACGGGCGAAGGGTCCAACGCGAGTTGATTCTGGCTAGGTTTCTTTCGTGGCTACGATTGCGAAGGCTTTGGAGGCCAGCATGTCGAGCCGGCTGGTGGTTCGGTAGCTGTTGGATTTCTTGGCTTTTAGTTGTGATGCGGCTTTGATCAGCATTGATACTGGGAAGAAGGTGTAGGGGCGATGGTCTTCGGGGAAGGCCTTTGTTTCTAGGATGCGAAAGCCTGCGCTTCTTAGGAGGGTGTCGATGTGGGTGTAGGTGATTGGGAAGCGCACGTGCATTTGCGGGTCGTCGGTGGTTTGAATGAAGGTTGGGCGATCGATTCTTGTGCCCAGGCTTCCGTAGAGGAAGTAGCGCAGGCGGAACTGCAAGGATCCCATGTTCGGCACGCTTAGGTAGAGCTTGCCTCCGGGTTTGGTGATGCGGAGGAACTCTCGGATCGCCATCTCGGGGGCGTAGAGTCGCTGGAGGCCGGCTACGGAGACGACGATGTCGAAGTGGTTGGCTGGTAAGGCTGTTATGGGGTGATTGAGATTGGCCTGGGTGAACGGGAGCTCTTTGGCTTCGAAGTTTCCCGGATCGATGTCGCAGCAGTGCGTTTCTAGTCCCAGGGCATGAAGGCGCTGGGCTAGGGCTCCTGCGCCGCACGGGAGGTCGATGGCTCTGAGCTTGTCTGCGGGTCTTCCTTGGAGGTCGCGCTCGATGAGTTGCAGCACGGAGTCGTGCGTGGGGCCATGGGTGAGCCGGCGTGTGGGTTCTTGCTTGGGCATGGGTTAGTTCGGCGGGCTCTCGGAATGGGGTTGTTGACGAAGCCAACCTGCTAGCGCTCTTGCGGTTCGCGGGCGTCGCAAGTGTTGAGTTTGACCGCAGGCGAGTTGGATGGCTTTGACGGGATGGCTTAGGAAGGCGCTGGGGTGAGCGTAGCGATTCTGTTGGCCGGCGAGGAGGTGGAGGATTTCGGTATCGCCATAGCCCTCGCAGAAGGCTGCGACTCGGGGGGCGGCTTGGCCTG
>LWDU01044719.1_pt1 | contig 13152 bp, 8 predicted proteins | sample 727161 | NCBI WGS metagenome assembly LWDU01 (sample SAMN04566230, study PRJNA314399) | hydrothermal vent metagenome | isolation source: deep sea hydrothermal plume seawater | place: Mexico: Gulf of California, Guaymas Basin | collected 2004-07-11 | reverse complement strand
CAAAAGATTTTTTTTTTTCTTTGATCTCCGACCTGCTACTAGATAAATGAGAATCCTTAATTACTGACTTTTCACTTAAAACTAATGTAACATTTATTTCCCGCTCACAAATAAGTTTTACCGCATCCTTGACCAATTGTAGATTTTCCTGGTTTTTTACTTGATCCAGTGTAATTGCATCTATGAAACCAAGTTTTAAATTCGACTCACTAAATTCGAGAATTTTACACTGTTCAAGGTAATGCTTAAAAACAGGCTTGCGTGCACAAATTTCTTGTTTAATCTGTTCCCAGCTGGAAACAGAATCTATCTCTCGACTAGAAGAAAGTTTAGCTGGTTCATTAATTTTCAATTCATCTTTAATAGAATTGATAGATGCATTTGCTGTAACTACCGGTTCTGTGACTTCTTCCAACGAGTTTATTGCCTTAATCATATCGTCAATACTATTAAACGGGCGAATTTCCGCCAAGCGTAATATAGACATTTCAAAAATCATTTGAGCCAAGGAACTTCGCTTCATTTCCATCTCTGTCCTAGATAAAACGGAAAACATTTGCTGTAACTCATCGACATGAAAATCTTTTGATTGGGCTTGCAATACTTGTAAATTACAAGCATGAGTATCCAAAAGCACGTCTGGTGTCTTGGACAGTTTTACCATCATTAAATTTCTCATATACTCGGCTAAGTCTCGGCATAAAAAATTTAGATCTTTTCCGTCGGCTACGATGGACTGGACAGTTTCTAAAAGCTGTCCCGAATCTTTTTTGATTAGATGTCCAACTAACTTTTCCAGTGTTGTTCTTCCAACGACCCCTAGAACTTCCTCAACGGAGTCATTTTCTATTTTATTTCCGCAATAGGCAATTACCTGATCAAGTAGACTTTGAGCATCTCGCATGCTACCTGCACCTGACTTTGCAATTTTTTCAAGACCTAGTCCATTGACTTCAATACCTTCTTGATTGCATATGATTTTAAGTTGTTCGATGATTTGCCTCTGCGAAAGAGGCTTGAACTCAAAACACTGGCATCTCGAAAGAATTGTTTCTGGAATTTTTGAAAGTTCTGTGGTTGCAAACAAAAATACTACTTTAGGAGGTGGTTCCTCGAGGGTTTTAAGCAGAGCATTGAAAGCGCTTTTTGATAGCATGTGTACTTCGTCAATAATATACACCTTATACCGGCTTGAAGAAGCAGCATACTGAATTGTTTCGATTAACTCTCGAGCCTCCGCTACACTATTATTAGATGCCCCGTCAATTTCTCGAACATCAATAGAGTTTCCAAGTTTTATTTCTTGGCAAAAATCACACTCATCACAAGGCTCCGCAATAGGTCCCTTTGCACAATTGATCGCTTTCGCAAGAATACGAGCGGTCGTCGTTTTACCAACGCCGCGTGTACCAGAAAATAAATATGCGTGTGCTAACTTATCTAATTCTATCGCGTTACGTAGTGTACGCACGATATGCTCTTGTCCAATTAATTCGCTAAATTTTTGTGGACGCCATTTTCGCGCCGAGACTTGGAAGTCCATTTTATAAATTTTCTAAGCAGTTTAGTTAGTTACACACTAAATATAAAAAGTTTTTTAAAGGCAGTTCACTGGGTAATCCCACAGCACACATAGAATGTTGCTACCGCTGCTTCCTTCCGGACCTGACGGGATTCGCAAAGCCACGTTGCGTGAGGCCCAGCAAACTACCAAACCTTATCAACTTTAAACGGAGAGGGAGGGATTCGAACCCTCGGTAGGGGTTGCCTACACACGCTTTCCAAGCGTGCGCCTTAAACCGCTCGGCCACCTCTCCTATATCTCAGGATGAAAATTCGAATCGTCTATCTCTTCCATAATAATTAATTAAAAACCGGGCGTGAGAGCTTTGGTGCCTGTAAAATTAATTTTCTAAATCAATTGCAGTTAATTCCCTACTACACTTCCGTACAGTTTAATCTTTCGACAAGAAAACTTTTAACGGATACTTAAAGAGTGCGCCCAAGAGGACTCGAACCTCCGACCTATGGTTCCGCAAACCATCGCTCTATCCAGCTGAGCTATGGGCGCTTAATAATAATATTTTGATAATATCATCTAATCTTCGCATGTCTTAGGATATGGCTCGCCTTACCTAAGAAACAACTTCAGGCATTGCCCCTAATAACTTAATAGAAATTGATTTATGCTCAAACTTATACATTGTTGGGAATTTTGCAAAAGCCCAACCTTTATAAATAATTTTTCCGGATTCTTCAACTATAAGCTGCACCGCTGGGTTTAATGGTTTGTTGCCCTTTGAGGTGTAGGTTTTCTTATCCATAATAAAGTTAGGCAAGAAAGATCCTACAGTTAAAGTTAAGCCCGAACCAACTGGGGTAATGCTGCTACCTAATTTTAAAGTATGAATAGCCTCTAACTCATCATTTTCCTTGTTTTGAATCAAAATTTTTACAGAATTCCATTTCCCCTCAACCTCAGCAGGTACGACTATTTCTCTAGAAATTAGTTTTTCATTTAACTGCGGGTGCGCGATCTCGTTGGTGCTCGGCACTGTTAGCCGTTCTTTAAAGTTAGCTGAGTCGTTTAACTTAGAGGAAGAACCTTCAATATTACTTAGTTGACTTAATGATTGTTCCGGTAACGGCTCAGTCTTGTCTGTACCTATCGAGCAACTCATTTCTTCACTCAATATAACTATCAGGAATAATAACCAAATATTTTTTCTTTTATGCAACTTATTGAGTCCTAATTTCATGATTAAATTAGTTGGCGGAGAGGGAGGGATTCGAACCCTCGGCAGGTGTTAAGCCTACACACACTTAGCAGGCGTGCGCCTTAAGCCAACTCGGCCACCTCTCCAGTACTATTAAGTGTTTTTTAAAATATTAAAAGTTTCTAATATAAATGGCGGAGGGAGTAGGATTCGAACCCACGGTACTTTCGTACAACGGTTTTCAAGACCGCCGCCTTAAACCACTCGGCCATCCCTCCTTGCATTTTTTGATGATTATCCAGTGCCTCAAAAGCCCTGCTTTATTTAGAAGTTACCTTAAAATTCTCAAATTCGTAGAAATTTTTTATCAGTGCTTATTCATCCTCTTTTCTATATTTTCTAATTTCATATTAAGAAGTGCTGGGTAGGTGTAATCCACTTTCAAAGTCTTAAACTCATTGTAAGCTTCTTTTAACAGCCCTTTTTCTTCAAGACAGGAAGCAATAATAAATTTCATTTCTCCACTATATTTACTACCAGAATAGGATGAAATAAAATTATTGTAATATTCTGGGATGTCTGAACAACGGTTCAAAGTATACATGATTTCCAGCATTCTAAATTGAGCCACCTCATTCTGGGAACTCTCTGGATAGTCTGTAAGTAGAATTTCAAACTCGGCGAAAGCCTGTTCATAATTTTGTTTTTTAATATATATCGATGCAATTCGATATTGATGACCTGAATTTTTTTCTGGTTCGTCGAACATGTAGATCAATTTCTGATACTCAATAATTGCTTGATCATAATCTTTAAAACTAAATTCCATAATTTCAGCAATATATTTTTGAGCTCCTGAACTAAATGGGCTTTTTCTATTAAGCTGCAGAACCTCCTGAAAATAACTAATAGCTTGGGTACTATTATTTAGGCTAAAGTGATAGATTTCACCCAGCCGAAACAGGGCTTCCTCTGCCAATTGCCCCGACGGGTATTCTTTTAAAACGGATTTAAACATCTCGACGGCACTGTGGTTACGATCCTTAATCCATTCATTATTGGCTTTTTGAATTAATTGTACTCCTTGATTACTGTCGCAAGCCCACAAAGGTATTATCAATAAAATAAGGATAACGATTTTAAAAAAATATTTCATAATGCCTTGAGTTTTTAAAATTGAAATTACACAATAGGGATCAAGCGAGGGGTGTTATGAGGTTTTTTTATGATTCATGGTGCTGTTTCTTCCATCAACTTCTCAATACAAACCACGCTATTATCGTCTTTTAAGGCAACCACACGGACTCCCTGAGTATTACGACCTATTACTGAAATTTCATCTACACGCATGCGCACAATATTACCATTAGAAGTAATTACAAGTATCTCATCATTTTCTATCACCTGCTCCACCCCGATAACCAAACCTATTTTTTTATTACACTTGATCGTTATGACCCCCATACCACCTCGACCCTGAACGGGATATTCAGCTAGTTTTGTTCTTTTCCCATACCCCTTATCCGTTACCGTTAAAATCGCCGCTTCCGGTTTTACGACACAAGCTCCCGCAACGAGGTCACCCTCTTTTAAACGTATACCGCGAACCCCACGACCTGTTCTTCCAATAGGCCGAACCTCTTTCTCGGGAAAACGAATAGAAAATCCGTTTCTAGTCACCATCAGGATATCCTGAGAACCATCTGTTATTCCCGCCGCTATAACCCTATCATCTTTATCCACTGTCAACCCTATTATTCCTCCTTGGCGAGGTTTACTGTAAGCCATTAATGATGTTTTTTTTACCACCCCTTTTTCGGTAACAAGCAAAACATTTTTACCTGCTTCAAAGTTTTTAACCGATAGGATTCCTGCAATACATTCATCAGGCTGAAGGGAAAGTAAGTTTGCTATCGACTTGCCTTTGGAAGTACGAAGGACATCAGGGATTGTATACACTTTAAGCCAGTGCACCTTACCAAGACTCGTAAATACCATCAGACTATCTAGGGTTGATGCAATAAATATGTTTTCCACAACATCTTCTTCATTGACCTTCATTCCCTTGATTCCTTTACCACCTCGGCGTTGGGAACGATAGTTGTCTATACTTTGGCGTTTGATATAACCGCCACGTGAATAACTGACCACAACATCTTCATCGGGAATCATATCCTCAATATCTATATCGTCCATTTCGCTGGGAATAATTTCTGTCCGCCGATCATCACCATATTTTTCTTTTATTTCAACAAGTTCATCGCGGATGATCTGTAACTTCACTTCATTGTTGTCTAGAATATTTTTTAGTTCTTTTATTAACTTGATAATTGCTTTTAATTCATCAACTATTTTTTGTCTTTCCAGCCCCGTTAAACGCTGGAGACGCATTTCTAAGATTGCCTTTCCTTGAATCTCTGTGAGCGAAAAGTTCTCAACCAATCCTGAAAGTGCTTCTATCGGGTCGGCTGAAGCTCGTATCAAAGCGACTACAGCATCCATATTATCGATCGCTATTTTTAGACCTAAATATATATGTTCCTTCTCCTGTGCCTTTTTTAAATCAAATTCGGTTCGGCGAGTTACCACTTCCTTACGAAACAGAACAAAGTGGTGAAGCATCTCTTTCAAGTTAAGAACTTTAGGTTGCTGATTTACCAATGCCAGCATAATAATTCCAAACGTATCTTGAAGTTGAGTGTTTTTATAAAGAGTATTTATTACTACCTGAGGGATCGTCCCCTTTTTTAACTCCAGAACCACGCGAATCCCATCACGGTCTGACTCATCCCTAAGGTCTGAAATTCCTTCCAGTCGTTTTGCCCGTACAAGATCGGCAATTTTTTCTACCAGACGTGCTTTATTGACCTGGTACGGAAGTTCTTGAATGACAATACGCTCTCGATCACCCTTCTCCATTGTTTCAATACTCACCCGCCCTCGAACTTTAACGATTCCGCGCCCTGTAAGGTAAGCAGACCGAATTCCCGATGTTCCGTTGATAATGCCGCTAGTAGGGAAATCTGGGCCGGGTATAAATTTAATCAAGTCTTGGATTTCGCATTCAGGGTTTGCAATCAAATGAACAGCTGCATCGATTATCTCTTTAAGGTTATGCGGCGGAATATTAGTTGCCATGCCAACCGCGATCCCCGACGAACCATTAGTCAACAAATGTGGAAAAGATGCCGGTAAAACCGTTGGCTCGGTTAGAGACTCGTCATAATTTGGCGTAAACCGAACAGTGTTTTTTTCTAGATCACGTAGAAGCTCCTGTGTGATTGCCGACATTCGAATTTCGGTATACCTCATTGCCGCAGCTGAGTCACCATCTATGGACCCAAAGTTACCCTGACCATCAACAACAGGATATCTTTGGGAAAAATCCTGCGCCATTCGCACAATGGTGTCGTATACAGCTGTATCCCCATGCGGATGGTACTTACCTATTACATCACCTACAATACGAGCTGATTTTTTATATGGTTTATTATGGGCATTACTTACCACCTGCATTGCGTATAGAATGCGACGATGAACCGGTTTTAATCCATCTCTGATATCTGGCAATGCTCTCCCAATGATTACGCTCATTGCGTAATCTAGATAGGAGGTTCGCATTTCCACATTAATGCTTATGGGGCTGACTATTCCTGGCATACTTCCCTTAATTAGGCTCTAGTATCTTTAGGTTTATACTTCTTGAGAAATGCCACACTAAACGTCCACATTTTGCGCTTCTAGCGCATTATCTTGGATGAATTTTCTTCTTGGCTCTACTGCCTCCCCCATTAGCTTGGTAAACAGTTCATCAGATTCATACACATCCTCGGCCTGAACTTGCAAAAGAATCCGGTTTTCAGGATCCATAGTTGTTTCCCAAAGTTGCAAAGGGTTCATTTCACCTAAACCTTTATAACGCTGTATGGATATTCCTTTTTTTGCTGCCTCTAAAATTTTTTCTAAAAGATCATGTTTAGATTCAGCACCCATTATTTCTTTCCCAGCTGTAAGCTGGAAGGGTGGCTTATCCATTTTTCTTAGAGGTTCGTATACCTCAACAATTTTTTGCATAATTATAGAATCCACAAACTCTGCATTGAAAACAATTTTAAATTCTCGGCCTTGATCGATGCCTAAAATATTTAGTTCATAAAGCCCATTCTCCGTATCAAAATTCACCTGCAAAGAAACATCCCTAACTGTTGAGCTTAGGTTAATTTTGTTTTGACCGTGTGTTGTTTTCGATATGATATTTTCTTGGTTGGTTTTATTGAGGTCCAATTTGAATTGCTGTAACTTGTTTTCCACATCCCACTTGACCTTACTGCCCCCTAGGAAGTGGATAGGTAGATTTAATGCTTTGCCGTTATAGTCTATTATTTTCTTGTTTTCTTCGTTAATTATATCTTCAAACAAACGCACCGTAACCTCAATGAGTTTCTCGACGGAATTAAAACATTTGCTGTCAACCTCTGTTCTTACCAACCCATTTAAAATTCTTCTTGGGATGTTATTTTTTACCACTCTACCAAAATAATCTTCGTAACGAACCAAGTCCCTCACAAATGTAATAAGGTCTTTCCCAGAACATTTTTTTCCGCCGTTTCCGCTTGCCTTAATCTCCATGGCCTCGGTCCCTTCTTCAATCAAAAACTCAAATAGGCTTTTTTCGTCTTTTAAATATTTGTCTTTTTTTCCTTTTTTTATTTTAAATAGAGGTGGTTGGGCAATGTATAGATGCCCTGCTTTCACCAGAGCCTCCATTTGCCTATAAAAGAAAGTTAATAACAACGTTCTAATATGAGCTCCATCTACATCGGCGTCCGTCATAATTATTACTTTGTGGTATCGAAGTTTCTCCAGTTCAAAGTCGGACTTAATCCCGGTGCCCAAGGCGGTAACCAGAGTTCTAATTTCGTCACTGGCAAGCATTTTATCGTCGCGAGCCTTTTCTACATTCAGAATTTTACCCTTAATAGGTAAAATAGCCTGAAACTTTCTATCTCTTCCTTGCTTTGCTGAGCCGCCAGCAGAATCTCCTTCGACAATATATACCTCACAAAGAGAGGGGTCTTTTTCAGAGCAGTCGGCTAACTTTCCCGGGAGAGCACTTATTTCCAAAGCATTTTTTCGTCGTACTAAGTCTTTTGCTTTTTTTGCTGCTTCTCTAGCTATGGCAGCACCTATTGCTTTAGATACTATAGCCTTAGCTATACTTGGCTGTTCCTCTAAGAACTTCCCAAGTTGCTCATTGACAATTTGCTCAACCATCCCTTTTACTTCGGTATTTCCCAACTTCCCTTTGGTTTGACCTTCGAATTGTGGCTCGGGGATTTTTATGCTCAAAACAGCAATTAAACCTTCTCTTACATCTTCCCCTGTAAGACTAATATCTTTATTTTTAAGCATCTTATTTTGTACCGCATAGCTATTAATTGTTCTGGTTAATGCTGAGCGAAATCCACTTAAATGAGTACCCCCATCTCGAGTATTCACGTTATTTACAAAAGTAAAAATTTCCTCGTTATACCCATCGTTATACATCAGTGCTAATTCTAATAACCCTTCCTCTTTTTCTCGCTCGATATATATAGGTTCTGCATGCAAAACTTTTTTATTTTCACTGAGGTGTTTTAAAAAAGAAACAATACCTCCTTCATAATAAAATTTATTATCTTTTCCATTACGCTCATCATGAAAATGTATTTTTAAGCCTTTGTTTAAAAAAGAAAGTTCTCTTAAACGATTAGAAAGTGCATCATACCCAAAACTTAGTTCAGCAAAAATGGTGTCATCAGGTAAAAACGTTATTTTCGTCCCCGAAGTTTCACTCTTTCCTGTTTTCTCGAGAGGGTTTAATGGCTTACCTTTCTCATATTTTTGGCAATAGGTCTGCCCGTCCCGCTTTATTTCTAAAGACAATTTATTAGACAATGCATTAACTACCGAAACACCTACCCCATGAAGTCCAGCGGATACCTTATATGTATCTTTATCAAATTTACCCCCGGCATGTAGTACTGTCATAACTACTTCTGCTGCTGATATTTTCTTATCTGGGTGCATATCTACTGGTATTCCTCTACCATTGTCTGAGACGGTCACACTATTATTTATATGGATAGTCACTTCTACTTCAGAACAATACCCGGCTATTGCTTCATCTACACTATTATCTACTAATTCAAAAACGAGATGATTTAGACCCGAAACACCTGTTCCCCCTATATACATAGCAGGACGTTTTCTAACGGCTTCAAGTCCCTCTAAAATTTTAATGTTAGTTGAATCGTATTTTTTTTGGGGTTCAGTCATGTTTTTTAAGAAACCGTATATTACTATTGTTGTAACTAATAAGAATAATTAATAAACCTAGTAGTAGTAGTAGAGCCTGTAAGTATGTGGAAAACCATGTAACACACTGAGTTTTTAAGAAAAGTTATCTCTAAAATGTGTTAGTTAATAGCGAAAATTTACTATTTATGGAAGGGGTCTATATCACGGTAATAGTATACCTTAATTTTGAGAGTTTATTCACTCCTTTTAACAATGTTTTTAATAGTTTTTCCACTCTCAATATCACTGACAATAATATTGACTATTTTTTTTAAGGGATTGTTTTTATTTAATAATTCTGATATTTTTTTGTTAGCAAAAATGACGGTCGTATGGTCTTTGCCTCCGAACTGCCGTCCGATTTCGGGAAGGGAAAGTTTGGTTTTTGTACGACATAAATACATAGCTATTTGTCTAGGAACGGAAATATTTCTTGTGCGCTTTTTAGATTTAATATCGGATACTTTTATTTCGAAATGGTCTGCTACCGCTGCCATTATTGTTGGGAGATTAAAATTCCTATTTACATCACATATAAACTCCGCCAGAACTTCTTTGGTTAACTCTAAGTCGATGAATCGACGAGTAAATGATGCATATGCAATAACGCGCAAAAGAAGTCCTTCTAGCTCTCTAACATTCGTTTTTATATTAGTAGCAATAAAAGTTGCAACATCTGAAGGGATTTGTTTGTTATGCGTTTCAGCCTTTTTATAGATAATTGCTATTTTTGTTTCAAGGTCTGGAGGTTCAATATCCGCAACTAACCCTGCTTCAAATCGTGATCGAAGCCTTTCTTCTACTCGGCTTAGATCTTTAGGATAGCTATCACTTGAAAGAATAACCTGTTTGTGCATTTGGTGAAGAGCGTTAAATGTGTAGAAAAACTCTTCCTGAGTTCTCTCTTTCCCAGCTAAAAATTGTATGTCGTCCACAAATAGAACATCCAATGGGCGGTAACGACTTCTAAAGTTACGCATATCGTCTTGTTTCAATGATTCAATCAGGTCAACAGTAAAGCTTTCTGCCGACAAGTATCGTACCTTGGTTTGGGGGTTTGTCTTTAAAATTGCGTTACCCATGGCATGCAGAAGATGTGTTTTTCCTAAGCCAACTCCCCCATATACAAATAAGGGATTGTAGGTGACCTTTGGGTTATCAGCAACCGATCTAGCTGCTGCATGTGCAAATTGGTTACTAGAGCCGACAACAAAGTTTTCAAAATTATATTTAGGATTGATTGTCGAAGACGCCGTATTAGGGTTGATTGTCGCCGCTGTAAAGGAAAGAGAGTGCGCTTTTTTTTCGTTTTTAAGTTTAGGCGTTTCTTGCTTGGGATGATTGAATGAGTTATTTTCTATCTCAAAGCAGGCTTGGATTGATGATTGAGTAAACGAATTAAGGGTGGAGTTTATAATATCTAAATAATTTTGCTCTAAACAATCTTTATAAAATGTGTTTGGTACGCTTAAGACTAGCTTTGTTTCTGTTATGGACACAAAATTGATGGGTTGAAACCAAGTGTTATAGCTCTCTTCAGTGATATCATTTCTTATTTTGTCGCGACATTTTTCCCATAGATTAGCGTTTAAAGTTGTCACTTATAGAAGTCCTGTTTGGAGTATTTTTACCGGATCTCTGGGTGGAATGTGCGCATAATAGTTAACTTAATTTGTTTTTGCAACGATTAATTATTGTTAATTTAATTTTTAGTTTATTTTTAACTATTTTTTGTATTAATTTTTTATTTACGTTAATTTACTATGATATTTTTTAACAGTTTTTTAAACAGGATAGACAATCAAATAAAATTTTATGCGTATTCTTGTTTGTGTTAAACAGGTAATAGATACAGCTGCACGAATCGAACTTAAAGATCAAAAGCTTGACGGGACCGCTTTAGCGAGGGTATTAAATCCTTACGACGAATTTGCTATCGAAGAAGCTTTGAGGATCCGTGAACTTAAACATGATACAGAAATCGTTCTTATTAGTCTTGGGCCCGAATGTTTTCGAGACTCGCTTCGTGCTGGTTTGGCCATGGGAGCAGATCGGGCTGTTCATTTGATGGACCCTTTGTTCAATAAAGTTGACTCTTTGACGACAGCTTATTTATTGAGCCTAGCAGCCACGTTACTAGGGTTCGATATTATTTTTTGTGGTAGACAGGCAGTTGATGATGATATGGCCCTGGTCGGACCGGCTCTTGCTGTTTATCTTAAGATCCCTTGCGTAACTGTTGTAACTAAACTTGATTTTTTACAGGACTGGGACGTTGCTGTTGCTACTAGGCAAATAGAAGGAGGCTCCGAAGCTATTGAATCTCCGATTCCTGCTCTTTTCACCTGCCAGAAAGGATTAAACCAACCTCGGCTACCTTCCCTAAAAGGAATTATGGCTGCAAAGAAAAAGGAAATAGAAACTTTTAATGCTGATAAGTTAGGATTTTCGCTAAAGGAAAATTCTTCTTCAAAAGAAACTTTGATACATACTGGGCTAAGTCTGCCTGATAGACGAGGGAAAGGGAAAATAATTGGCGGATCTCCTAATGAGGTGGCCACCCAATTGGTAAAGATCTTGCGAGAAGAAGAAAAAGTGGTGTAGACTGACTTGCAATAAATTTATAATTTTAACTTAAGAATTATGTAATTCAATTGTATGGGAACTACTGAGCCTAAACACGAAAAAAATTTTCAGCTTTTCCAGAGGATTAAATTATTTGGCTCTAAGTACAAGGGAGAAATAGGGCTTGGCGTTCTTATTTTATACGTCTTTTTACTCGGTCTTGGCACAGTGGGTGAAGTCTGGGATGTTGAGTGGATTCTTGACCTACCTCTTTTCCGCCCCCCTGGCAAATATTAAATCTATCAAATAATGTTTTCGTCCGCATTGCTCAAGTACTAACATTATCCCAAACATCCCGAAAGTAGTAAGTTAAAAAAACTAAGCGTGTTGTGCCTGCTTTTAATAGATTTCTTTAAAACTTGAATGCTCAGAACTTATGATCGTACCCAAAAATATTTTGGTTTTTGTTGAGTTGGGGGAAAATGCTATCAAGCCTTTTGCTTTTGAGGCAATTTATGCTGCTCGGATTTTAGCGGACGCTTTAGGTGGTTCTGTTGTTGCCCTGTGCCTCGGAATAGAGAAGCACTTGGCAGATTCTCTTGTTCATTGGGGTGCCGATAGTGTTAAAATTCTTGTGAACCCGCTTTTTGAAACGATTACTTTGGAAAAAGCTCTTTTAGCTATTACACCACTAGTTAAAGATCAGAAACCGTATGCGGTCTTTTTTTCCGCAACAACTTATGGGAAAGAACTCGCCGCTTCTTTGTCCGCCAAGCTAAACGTTGGTTTGCTTACAGATTGCGTTTCTATCGATTTAGGTAAACAGGGAGAAATGTTAGTTCGACGTCCGGTCTATGCAAGTAAAGCCATTTCCCATGTCACTTTGCAAGGTTCAGGTCCCCATATTTTAAGTTTGCGGCAAAACGTATTTCGTGGACCTGGCCCAGATATTTCCCGAACAGGAAAAGTGGAGTTAATAGATTTCAAGATCCCCAATGATCGATTGTTTCTTAAGATACGAGAAGTCGTTAGGGAGTCAGGGGGTCAAATAGATGTTACAGAAGCTCGCGTAGTTGTTTCCGGGGGACTGGGCATGCAGCAACCAGAGAATTTTAAATTTTTGGAGGATCTAGCTCAGGTGCTTCACGGTGCAGTAGGAGCCAGTAGGCCTGTGGTGGATAACGGATGGAGAAACTATTCTAATCAGATAGGACAGACGGGGAGAACTGTTCAGCCAGATTTATATATAGCATGCGGTATTTCAGGTTCGGTACAACACCTTGCCGGAATGTCTGCAGCCAAGTGCATAATTGCGATAAATAAAGATCCTAATGCTCCCATTTTTTCTGTGGCTGACTATGGAATAATTGGGGATGCTTTGGAGATCCTGCCTCTGTTAACCGAGGAGTTTCGAAAAGTTTTAGGTTCATCAGTCTGATTGTTGCCTTCAACTACGAAGGCTTATTTTTATTATGAAAAATCGTCTAATCGATCTTTTAAATGACGGTTTAATTGATATAGGTTCAGATTT
>LWDU01042339.1_pt1 | contig 13152 bp, 14 predicted proteins | sample 727161 | NCBI WGS metagenome assembly LWDU01 (sample SAMN04566230, study PRJNA314399) | hydrothermal vent metagenome | isolation source: deep sea hydrothermal plume seawater | place: Mexico: Gulf of California, Guaymas Basin | collected 2004-07-11 | reverse complement strand
ATTGGGTTTCTAAAAATTTTACAAATGATGGGTGGCAAGATTACAACTACTATTGACCCAAACAACAGTTATGAAATCCAAGGCACTATCAAAGTTAAATCTTCTGAGCTTCACGGAATTAATGTCCCCAGCAATTTAATCCCACGCTCTATAGATGAACTGCCTCTTGTATTTTTGGCTGCGGCTTGTGCAAAAGGCACTACAACGATAAGAAATGCCACCGAACTTCGTTTCAAAGAATCAGATAGAATAACAGCCATGGCCACGTTGTTATCGCAATTATCCATTGACGTAAAAGAGTTCAATGATGGTCTTACCATCAATGGTGGCGTTATGAGCGGTGGAGAAATTGATTCATTTGGGGACCATAGAATAGCAATGACGGCATTGATTGCTTCTGCTTGTTCGAAAGCAGATATTTTGGTTCATAATACAGAAAATATCGATACATCTTTCCCAAATTTTGTTGGAACAATGAACCAACTAGGCATGGATATAATTGATCCTGAATGCTGATTTTGGAAAACATAATTACAATAGATGGGCCCAGTGGGGTAGGTAAAGGGACCTTAGCCATGTCACTTGCCAAGAAATTGCAATGGAACTATTTAAACAGTGGGTCACTTTATAGGATTCTTGCATACCTTTCAGGTCAGCAAAAGATTGAGGATTCAAATACAGAAGCTTTGGTTAACCTGACAAAAAACCTTAGTGTGGAGTTTGAAATAAATAACAATGAACTGGTTGTTATTTTAGATGATAAAAACATATCTAATATGACCCAAACAGAAGACTGTGCAAAAAAAGCTTCAATCATCGCTTCCAATAATACCGTCAGAAAATCATTGATAAAAACTCAAAGAATGTTTTACAAAGAACCAGGTCTAGTAGCTGAAGGTCGCGATATGGGAAGCGTGATTTTTCAACAGGCAAAATTTAAATTCTTTTTACAAGCAAGCGCCAAAATACGAGCTGAGCGTAGGCATAAGCAGTTGAAACAAAAAGGGATAAATGTTAGCCTCTCGCGACTGATCAGTGAGTTGGACCGGAGAGATAAAAGAGATTTATCTAGAAAAAGCTCACCACTGATTATACCAACGGGGGCAGTGGTCATTAATACTGATGATTTGACAATTGCTGAAGTAATGGATCAAGTGATGAAACATAGTAAGAAATTGTTTGAAACCAAAAAATAGAATTAACTATGAATGAAAATTTTGAAACACTATTTGAAAATAGTAAATACAGTCAAGAATTAAAGAAAGGACAAATAGTTCAAGCAGATGTAATCGAGATCACACCCGACCATGCCATTTTAAATGCTGGGTTAAAATCTGAATCTACCGTATCCATAAGTCAATTTAAGAACCCAGAAGGGGAAATAGAAATTAAAATTGGTGATACTGTTGAGGTGTCTCTTGAGGATATCGAGGACGGTGAAGGTCACACAAAACTATCACGACAAAGGGCTAAAAACGACGCTACTTGGAAAGAAATAACCAAGGCTCTTGAAGAGAACTCGGTCATTAATGGATTCATCAAAAACAGAGTTAAGGGAGGTTTTACCGTTTTAATTGGTCAAATCAATGCATTTTTACCTGGCTCTTTAGTTGATGTGAGGCCTGTTAGAGACACGCAATACTTAGAAGGAACAAGCTCTGATTTTAAAGTCATAAAAGCAGAGAAAAGAGCAAACAATATTGTTGTTTCAAGAAAAGCAGCCATCCAAGGAGACAACATAGAATCAAAAGCAGAACTGATAGAAAAAATTAATGAGGGTGACATTATTGAGGGGATAGTGAAAAACTTAACAGATTACGGAGCATTTATTGATCTTGGAGGTATTGACGGTTTATTGCACATTACTGATATTTCGTGGAAAAAAGTAAAACACCCATCACAACACCTTTCAATCGCTGATAAAGTAAAAGTAAAAGTTCTCGCACTAGACAAAGAAAAACAAAGAGTTTCATTAGGATTGAAGCAATTAGATAAAGACCCATGGGATAAAATTATTGAAGAATTCGAAGTGGGCCATAAAATGACTTGTGGCATATCAAACATAACAGATTATGGTCTTTTCGTTGAAATTAAAGAAGGTATAGAAGGTTTGGTTCATGTTTCTGAAGTAGATTGGACAAACAACAATCCTAATCCCCATAAAATAGCAAAAATTGGTGATGAAGTTGAAGTTATGATTCTTGATATTGATAGTGAAAAAAGGCGTGTATCGCTAGGTATAAAACAGTGTTTGCCAAACCCTTGGGATAATTTTTCACAAAATTTCTCTACCGACGACAGAATCAAAGGCACAATTAAATCAATTACTGACTTTGGTATATTTATTGGCTTGCANNNNGAATTTCATTGGGAATTAAACAACTAGAAAACGACCCATTTGTCGCTTTCATGACCAACAACCCAAAAGGAAAAATAGTTAGTGGTGTTGCTGGTGAAATAGATGAAAACAATGCATTAGTTCTCATTGATGGCAATATAAAGGGTTTATTGAACATTGCCGAAGTATCACAAGAGAACCTTCGGGATGTGCGAGCAGTTCTTAAGAGTGGCGACGAAATTGAAGCAAAAATTATTGGTTTTGATAGAAAAAACAGAACGGTTAAATTATCAATAAAAGCTAAAGAAGAAACAGAAGAGAGGGAAGCTCTTGAATCATATAAAGCAGATGAGTCTGAATCTATTGCCAAAACCAGTCTGGGAGATTTGTTAAAATCAAAGTTTAGAAAAAAAGATAAAAACGAGTAAGAATTGCATTCTTAAATATTATAATGTTCTAATAAAGTCATGAAAGTTAACAAAAAAGAACTGATAGAGAAAATTTCCAGAAACCAAGATCAATTGCCACACCGTGATATTGAATTAGCAGTAAAAACAATCATCAATTGCATGACGCAAGCACTTTCAACTGGAGACAGGATCGAAATAAGGGGATTTGGTAGTTTTTCACTTCGTTACCGCAGACCAAGAATAGGCCGTAATCCAAAAACAGGTAAGACTGTTAACATTAATGAGCGTTATGTCCCTCATTTTAAACCGGGAAAAAATCTAAAAAAGAGAGTCAATCAAGGCACAGGTTAATCTAGTTAGATCAAAACTGTAAATGCCATCAGAAAATACTATATATCTTGCAGCGATTATTTCTGTCTCTGCATTACTTGGGTATCTGTACTTAAAATTTGTTGATAAGGAAGACGACGACTCAAAAATCAGTCCAGAATACTTAATAGGTTTGAAACTCTTATTAAACGAACAAGCAGACAAAGCCATCAACCTTTTCTCAGAGATTGTTCAGGTCGATGAAGACACCATTGAAACGCATTTAGCCTTGGGGGTACTTTTTAGAAAACAAGGAAAGATTGATCAAGCGATAAAATTGCATGAGAACATTATTTCTAAAAAAGAACTAAAGGAACATCATTATTATCAAACGCTTGAAGAATTAGCAGAGGATTATTACACGGCTGGTTTATACGACAAGTCTGAAGAAATATTTGAAAAACTAATAGATATAAAAAATCATAAAAATTCTTCGTTAAGCAAGCTAATGCAAATATACGAATACACTTGTGAATGGGATAAAGCATTATCAACAACTGAAAAACTTAATGCTATTGATCCCTCAAATGAATATAAAAAAAATATTCCTCATTATTTATGCCAAATATCTGAGAAGTACATTGCCAAAAATGATCTGGAAAATGCAGAACTATACATCGATAAAGCAAAAGCTACAAAATCCAGTTCTTCAAGAATACTTTTTGTATCAATCCAGATTGCTCTAAAAAAACGAGAACTAGTAAAAGCAGTTGCACTGTATAAAAAATTGTGTGAAATCAGTGACCTGGGGCACCAGATTCTTTTACCTGATTTAATTGCAACGGCAAAACAAAATGGTCATATAAATCAAGTAGATGGGATGATACAAGGGATTTGCAATAAATCATCTAAGGTAAAAGAACATTTAGCACTCCTAGCAATAATGAATTTGAACCTCGACGATAAAATCATCATGCAATCACTTCATGAATTTTTATCCAATGAACTTTATTTTTCTGAATTGCTTCGTTTTAATGAAATGAAATCAATATCTGAGTTGGTAAGTAAAGAATTGATCAATAACATCCGAGTTAAACTAAATCAGAAGTCCATGAATAAGTTTAAATATTTATGCAAAAATTGTGGATACAAGACCATTAAACTTTCCTGGCAATGTCCAACTTGCAGAAGTTGGGAGTCGTCCACTCCAATCAATTTCATTGCAAACAATTAAATTATTCTTAAATGCAATGACAATTAATAAAACAACTGGAGTTATTGCAGGCAACTTTGATGTAATCCACCCGGGCTACATTCATCTTTTTAATGAATGCAAAGAACACTGCAACACACTTTTACTCTTGTTGCATGAAGACCCGTCTATAGAAAGAAAGCAAAAGTTAAAACCCATTCTGACTCTTGAAGAAAGAATCCTGATTTTATCGTCTTTACGTCAAGTTGATGAAATCATTAGTTATAAAACTGAAGCTGAACTCCTAGTACTTCTTAAGAGTCAAGCAATAGATGTTAGGTTTTTAGGGGATGATTACCAAGGTAAAGAATTTACGGGTATGGAGCTTAATATCCCAATCCATTATTTGGAGAGATCTCATGGTTGGAGTACGACGAAATACAAAAAACTTTTGGCTAAAACTTTGACTGATTAGGGAAAAGATGTCTGGCTCCCCGGGCCGGACTCGAACCAGCGACCAATTGATTAACAGTCAACCGCTCTACCAACTGAGCTACCGGGGAGTAGACTAACTCGGAGTCTGCTTGAACCGATTTAATTAGTCAAGAAGAAGAAATTATTCCAACACTTCCTTAATTCTACTCACGGCCTCTTTGAGTAATTCCATACTGGTAGCAAAAGAAAGGCGTATATGACCTTTTGCACCAAATGCGGTACCTGGCACAACAGCCACCCGAGCTTTTTCAAGCAAGTAGTCAGAAAATTCTATGTCATCGGTTAAATTTAAGTATTCGATGGCGTTAATGACTTCTGGAAAGGTGTAAAACGCACCCGTTGCTGCAACTGTTTTGAAGCCCCGAATCTCATTTAGAGCAGCAAAAATAAATTTATGCCTTCTTTCATACTCTCTGGTCATAGAATGAACAGATTCATGTGTGCCATTTAAAGCCATAACTGCAGCTGCTTGGGAAACAGACGACGCATTGGATGTGCTTTGGCCTTGTATTTTCTTCATTGCAGCAATAATTTTTGGCGGTCCTCCACAGTAACCAATTCTCCAACCAGTCATTGCATAAGCTTTAGAGACTCCATTAATTGTGATTGTTCTTTCAAACAAATCAGGGCAAGCTTCTGCAAAACTGTAGAACTTATCTTCTCCCCAATAAATGTGTTCATACATATCATCGGTGGCAATCAGAACATTGGGATAATTCTTCAGCACCTCAGCAATAATCTGGTATTGATCTTTTGTGTAAGTCACACCAGTTGGATTTGAGGGTGAATTCAACATCAAAAGGCGGGTATTTTCTGTCAGAACAGAGTCAAGGTCTTCAGCACTGAATTGAAAATTATTTTCAAAAGATGTTTTTAAGATCACAGGAGAACCGTTTGCGAGCAGCACCATATCAGGATAAGAAACCCAATAGGGACTAATTATGACCGCTTCTTTGTTATGTTCCAAAATGGCTTGAAATAAGTTGAAACAAGTTTGTTTTGCTCCTGACGAAACAAGAATGTTCTCTGGTTGATACAAAAGATTGTTGTCTTGAGAAAATTTATTAACGATAGCATCTTTCAATTCTGGTGTTCCATCAACTGGGGTGTATTTAGTTTGGCCCTTTAGAATCGCCTGAATTCCTGCTTCTTTAATGTGGTCTGGAGTATCAAAATCAGGTTCTCCAGCACTCAAGCTAATGATGTCAATACCTTGTGCCTTAAGTGCCATTGCTTTAGCAGAAATTGTCAAAGTAGCAGAGGGCTGAACACGTTGAACACGTTCAGTTAGGACTGCAGTTGATGTTTTACTTTGTTTTAGCATCATAATGGTTAAATAGAGGGCTATAATATCAAATTATGTCTGAAGAATACTTCAAATTAACTTGCGACTACAAACCTAAAGGCGATCAAATTAATGCCATTAATGAATTGGAGGAGGGCTTAAATTTTGGTCTTGCGAAACAAACTCTTTTAGGGGTTACCGGCTCGGGGAAAACTTTTACAATTGCAAACATAATCAACCGTCAACAAAGACCGACCCTGATATTGGCACCAAATAAAACCTTAACAGCTCAACTGTATGGGGAAATGAGAGAATATTTCCCAAAAAATAAGGTCGAGTATTTCGTCTCTTATTATGATTACTATCAGCCTGAAGCCTATATGCCAGCCACAGATATGTACATCGAAAAAGATGCTTCTGTTAATGCCCATGTTGAACAAATGAGATTATCTGCTACCAAGGCGTTGATTGAACGTAGAGATACAATTATTGTTGCCACAGTTTCAGCTATCTATGGTCTCGGTGATCCTGAATTGTATTTTAATATGGTACTGCACCTATCAATCAATGATAGGATCGATCAAAGATTGGTGCTCAGGAAATTGGCCGAACTTCAATACCAGAGAAATACCATTGATTTCAGACAAGGAACATTTCGAGTCTTAGGTGATGTGATTGATATTTTTCCGGCTGATTCAGAGAAATATGCTGTCCGAATTGAACTCGATGAGGACATAATCGAAGGCCTTTCCTACTTTGATCCGTTGACAGGTGCAATCAACAGACAGATGAGACAAGTTACCATTTTCCCAAAAACACACTACGTGACACCCAAACATATGTTGTTAAACGCCGTTGATGAAATAAAAATAGAATTGAAAGCTCGTTTGCAAGAACTGCATAAGATGAACAAGTTGGTGGAGGCCCAGAGACTTGAGCAGCGAACTATGTATGATTTAGAAATGATCAAAGAATTGGGTTTTTGTTCGGGTATAGAAAATTACAGTCGCTACCTTTCAGGAAGACAAGCAGGAGAACCACCACCATGTTTAATTGACTACCTACCGAACAATGCCTTGGTCGTTATTGATGAAAGTCATGTGACAATCCCACAATTGCATGGAATGTATAAAGGCGATCGTTCTCGAAAAACAACACTTGTTGAATATGGATTTAGACTGCCTTCGGCACTCGACAACCGTCCTTTGATGTTTGAGGAATTTGAAATACTCACCCCTCAAATCATTTATCTGTCTGCAACTCCAAGAGATTATGAAATACAAAATTCCGATGCGGTTGTTGAACAGTTGGTACGACCCACAGGTTTGGTTGACCCAGAAATAGAAGTGCGACCCGTTAGCAATCAAGTTGATGATCTGCTTTCAGAAATTAGAATTAGAACAAAAAAACATGAAAGGGTTTTGGTCACAACACTGACCAAAAGAATGTCTGAAGATCTAGCAGATTACTACAATGACCTCAATGTCAAAGTCCGTTACTTGCATTCCGATATAGAAACGGTGGAACGAACTGAAATATTGAGAGACCTCAGGTTGGGAGTATTTGATGTCTTAGTTGGTATCAATCTTCTCCGTGAAGGGTTGGATCTCCCGGAAGTTTCCCTGGTTGCAATTCTTGATGCTGACAAGGAGGGTTTTTTAAGATCCGAAGGTTCTTTAATCCAGACTATGGGCAGAGCCGCAAGGAATATCAATGGCAAAGCGATCATGTATGCGGACTCTGTGACCGGGTCTATGCATCGTGCCATCAAAGAAACCAACAGAAGAAGGGAAAAACAAATTAAATTCAACACTGACCACAACATAAAACCAAAAACGATTATTAAAAACATTCAAGACATTATGCAAGGAGCAAGATCAAAAGCTACCAAGAGGTATCTTAAAATTCCAAAATCGATACAAAAAACCTTTGATCCAGAACACCCAGAAAAACTAGGCAAAACAATTGAACAAATGGAAATTAGAATGTTTGAAGCTGCTAAAAATCTTGAATTTGAGGAGGCCGCTAAAATTAGGGATGAGATCAAACTCGTTAAAGAATTTAATTTTGGTATCAGTTACGTCGACACAGAACGATCAACGGTGAATTAAAAAGAGATCCATTGGTTTTTCATTTGAATTTATATATGCTTTCACTATTGACCGGACAAGGATACGTATGAAAAAAAATACAATTATAAAGATGGCTGCAGTATTGATCGCTGCACTTATATCACCGACTATTTATGCTGATAGCCATATATCATCTGAGGTCAATGGTAGCTATGACTACGGTGAAAAAATAGCTCAGAAAGCCTATGGCAGAGGATGTCTGGGATGTCATTCGATTGATAAATTCAAAGGATCAAACGCAGCTGAAATGATGGAACGGCTTATAGAATCTTGGCATATATCAAGCTTTACCGATGAAGATCTGAGAGATCTGTCTGTTTATCTTTCAGCCTCAGCCAATCAAGAATAGTTAATGGAGGCGCGTAGCTCAGTTGGTTAGAGTGCTTGCTTGACATGCAAGAAGTCGGCGGTTCGAGTCCGCCCGTGCCTACCATAGCCAGTAAGGGTTTCAGCGATTCAGAGCTTTCAGAATATTCACAGTGGAATTGGAGTTTATTAAGAATTATTTGTAATTACTTGTCTTTTTGTTTGGTCTTTATCTTAATCATTGGTATTATTGCTTCGCTAAATTCGTGCGGCTGCGTAAGGATTTAGCAATAGAAGGGCATTTTTCGGAATGCCTTTCGCTTTTTAGGGAGTTTAACCAAAGCTACGAGTATAAGTCTGTTTCATTAGTCCAAGAGATCTTATTGAATTGATTGTCTTGATCTATGGTGATAATGATTGGAGAACAGCATACGAAACAATCTTCAGTATATTGTTGCTCTGTAATTGAAGTATCTATAACTATGGTAATGACCTCCCCACAGTTAGGGCAATCAATCTGCTTTTCATTTAGAAGTGTCATTTTTTAGGGAATGATTTTAGTCTAATTGTCGAAGGCTTGATGCTTTAGCATCATTAACAAATGTGTAGATTAAAATCACTGAAGAATTAAGACTGCAACAATGGTTATTTTCTTTACAATTTCCAAGCTAGGTTAGGCTTATTTGGCTTCCTTTAAAGGCTTCGTAATATTCAAGAATTGCGTCAGAGATAACAATATTCCCATCTCTGTCGTAAAGAGAATATCCAGTCGCTTCCATATAATCTTCAGCCATAGTTTCCCAACTCTCTTGTTCTATTAAGAATTGTTTGAACTCTTCATCAGACATTCCATCTTCTTTTAAATATTCTTCTTCTAGGTATTCTGTAATCAATTCTCGCCAAACTTTAAGCTCTCTTTGACCATCAGAATGTTCTTCAGCCCAATTTAAAACTTCATTTTTCCACTCAGCCATTTTTTTTATTTAGCCTCCATCATCAAAGCCTTCCATCATATCGTTATTAGTCGCGGCAAGAAACTTGCCTTTCAATATTCTTCTCATGTCTGCTTTCGCTCTTTCGTCATTCCCAAACATTTCATTCAATAGCTTTTCTCTTTCCCCATCGCTAGCTTCCATAAGATTTTTAGTTAAAGCTGATTTTTGAGCTTCTTCCTTATATTCGTAAAATTCTTTAAAGGCTTCAACTACTACAATACCTAGCTTATAGTCTATCTCAGGATATGCTTCTTCATATTTTTCACAAAGAACTTCCCAATCATCTTGTTCCATTTCGTTTAATTGTGTTATCTCTCCAGAATCAATCAAATAATCCCACTTTTCTAAACTTTCTGGATAATGCTCTTGTGCGAAGTTTAATAATTTATTTTGCCATTTAGCCATTTTTTATTCATCTTCGTCATCAAGCAGCAGTGCTGATATTAGTAATTGCTTCTTCATAACAATAATCATAACAAAGGATCACTAAAAGCGGGCATTAAGAACTTTAAAAACTTTACAAGGCTCTATAAGTTAATAGGTAGTGGGTAACAATAAAGATGATGTCTATATTCTTTATATAACTAAGAAAAGAAAAGAGACTCTATAGACAGACGTTTATGTACACTAGATTCTATGTATTTAGAGCTAGCCTTCTCAAACAAACAACCACTTGATAGATCTTTACTCAAGATACAACTCAATCGTCTGAACTTAACAGACTTTGCAAAGGAAGTAGCGAACAATGATAAAAGAGTCAGAGCATTAGAGATGGTGCTTTGTAACTGTATTAAGTATCAATTCAGTAAATATCCTGTGTTCTACTCCAGAGATCACATCACCTATCCTTCAGAGAAAGTTAATCCAAATGGGATCACAGCAAAACCTCTCATCGCAGTTATTGATGCTCTTGGTGAACATGGCTTCATTGATAACAAACCTAAACCAAATCGGTGGGGATTAGCTCCTGAACCTGATGCTGAAGATACAGGACACACTTCAGAGTTTATTATTAAAGATGAGGCTATCAAGTTAGCTTGGAATTTAGGCATCAACGATTGAAGCCTTATGTAAATCCAAAAGAAGGAATCAGAACAAGAAAGATGTTCCTCGACTACGATGATGATGCTTATACAAGACGAGCAGAGAAACGAATGAAGGCTTACTCTGATTTCATGCTGAAGCAGAAAGTGAGATTGGTTTATTACAAACAGATCATCGACATTGAACCACAACACTTGAGAAGACAGTACAGGGATTACGACAACTCCAATAGTCTAATCTATGAAGGCAGGTGTTATCCGTACTGGGTTCGTCTCAGTTCAAATGAACGAAAGCGTCTCAAGATCAACAACAATAAGACAGTCTCTTTGGACTTTAAATCCTCTCAGATTCGATGGCTCTACCTTTGGCATACAGAAGAGAAGCTTGATCCTGATTACGATGCTTATGACTTGGAAGTAAACGGACACAAGATCAACAGAGATATAGTTAAGAAAATGAATATGTATCTGCTGAATTTGAAGTCACCTTTAATACAAACCAAACGCCTCAAGTATTGGTATCAGGAATTGGATAATGAGGGTAAAAAGAAAAAGGATAGTGATTGGTCAGGCAAGGAACAAGCCAAGATCTTTAAGGAAACTTTAGAACTTAAAGGAGTGACCACAGCTACCATGAGAAATGCTTACTTGGATAAACACGATTCAATCCGTCAGTACTTCCTCGAAGGAACGAAAGGCGGTCAGTATGTTGCTTGGATTGAGAGTAATATCATCTATGAACTAGCTTATCAGGCAACCTTGAAAGGTATTCCATGCCTAATAGTCCATGATGAGTTTATCGTGCAGGCTAAGTACAAGCAGGAGATGGAAGAATTGATGTACAACCACACGATCTACGACACAGCTAATATGGGATTGGATGATCCTTTTGATTATCGGGGCTATGCACGATGGAGATTACATAGAGGTGAGATTGCACCTGCTCATAAAGGATCAATTACTATAGAGTTTTAAAAGTCTCTATAGACAGACGTTTCTAATGTTCTAAATTGGGTGTTAGAAGCACTCGACAAGCTTCTAGAAGAACTAGAGTCAGGTTAAGAAACTTTAAAGTCTTTATAAGAAACCCAGAAATACCAAATAAGACTAAAAGGAAGAAGAAGGATGACGATGATAATTTGAGGTACTGCTAGCTTTCTCATAATTAATCCTCCTTTGGAGGACTGAAGGTATGCATTTCTCAGGACATCAGAATGAATAGTCAAACCCAATGTTAGCCATGTTAAATCTATCATCGTCTTCGTCTTTTGAAGTGCTAAAGTTAAGACCGATGCCAAAATTTTCTTCAACTGGGATTCTGATTCCTACACCAAAGGCTGCGTCTCCGTCATCATCACTAATACCAACATCCCAACTAAGCTCGTTAGGAGTAATTTTGTGATACCCAATTGAAAATCCTGTGTCACTCTCAGAATCATACCATTTATACTTTGTTGACGTATAATCTAGGCCTACATAGAAAGAACCTTCAAAATTACTTCCAAATGAATAAGTAACTTCTGCGCCAGTTACATCAAGATCATGACCATCAAAATCGAAAACTGCATATCCAGCATCGAACGTAAATTTTTCTGAAACTGCTGAGAACCCAACACCATATCCAGTATAGCTTTCTCCATCAAAATTTAGTTGTGATACTGAACCCCCAGCATAGTAATCTATATCTGATGATGAATTATCTTCTGCAAATAAAGTTACTGGCGTAAAGAGTAAAAAAGTAAGAATAAAAATATTTTTCATTATTGTCTCCAAGATTACTAATAAGTTCTTTTCTTTAGTGTACCCTTTTTTAATTTCATTATTGATGGAGATTACATCGTGGTGAGTATAGAGCTTTGCATTGGCAAAAGACTTGGGAGCTTTATGAAAGAAAAAGAATACAAGCTATCCAAACAAACAAGCCTAGATACTGCAGAGAGAACGGACTAGATTGTGACATACAAGGTTTAGATGGTTTGAAGTATTTACAATCTATCTTTCCTAAAGATTATATGTGTCCTGTATTTGGAACAAAGATGAAGTGGAATGCTGTTCCTCATTTAGGAGATTCGCCATCACTAGATAGACTTGACCCTACTAAAGGATATGTCAGAGGTAACCTAACTTGGATAAGTGGAAGAGCAAACACTATGAAACATAATGCAAACCTTGAAGAAGTAGAGAAACTTTATAAGTGGCTCAAGAAGGAATATAAGAAAAGAAACTAATCTGGTATATGTTCTAATTTTGGACGAAATGTTTGACCACACTATAATATGTATAGCACCCCCTATGGTGACCTGCCTTGGGGCTTCAAGATGGTTTTAATGCGGAAAAGAAGATAAGATAACTTCAGGTAAAATTCATTAGTCTAGGACTACTATAGGACTACATTAGGAATATTAACCATAAACAATAAATCATAGAACACATATAGATAAAGGAATACAGAGCAAACAGTAAGAGATAAGTATGATGATTTTTAATCATATCATCTTCGTTTTTTTTTAGGTTTGTTATAGTTAATAAATGAAAAATGTCATCCCTATATTAGTAAGGAAAAAAATTTGACTCGCATGACTCCAAGCGAGGCTTTTGTTGAGACCATGGCTGTTCATGGCGTTACAGAAATTTTCGGTATTATGGG
>LWDU01041092.1_pt1 | contig 13153 bp, 12 predicted proteins | sample 727161 | NCBI WGS metagenome assembly LWDU01 (sample SAMN04566230, study PRJNA314399) | hydrothermal vent metagenome | isolation source: deep sea hydrothermal plume seawater | place: Mexico: Gulf of California, Guaymas Basin | collected 2004-07-11 | reverse complement strand
TTTGGTTTTAGGTCTAGGTGCTTACTTGGCCATTCAACAAGAAATTTCACCTGGACTAATGATTGCAGGTTCAATTTTATTGGGTCGTGCTCTTGCGCCGATAGATTTAATGATCGGTAGTTGGAAGGGGTTTGTTTTAGCGCGGACACAATATGGGCGCTTAAATGAGTTGTTGCATAAAATTCCTGAAGATAAAGAGAAAATGTCTTTACCTGAGCCTAAAGGCTGTATCCAAATAGAACAAGCCGTTATTGCTCCTCCTGGTGCAAAAACGGCTGTCATTAAAGGTTTGTCCTTAATGATTGAAGCAGGCGACTCTGTAGGAATTATTGGCCCTAGTGGGGCAGGAAAATCAACCTTAGTTAGAGCTTTGTTAGGCATTTGGCCTGCAGCTAGTGGCAAGATACGCTTAGATGGCGCGGATGTTTTTTCTTGGGATAGAATGGAGCTGGGGCCCTATATTGGTTATTTGCCGCAAGATATTGAATTGTTTGAAGGAACAATCAGTGAAAATATTGCACGATTCGGTGAGCTTGATGCTGAAAAAATAGTTTCAGCCGCTAAGATGAGTGATGTTCATGAACTCATCTTACGCTTACCTGATGGATATGACACAGTGATTGGTGTGACTGGCGGGAATTTATCCGGCGGACAAAGACAGAGAATTGGTTTGGCTAGGGCGCTATATGGTAGTCCAAAGCTTGTTGTGTTAGATGAGCCAAATTCCAACTTGGATGAACAGGGTGAAATTGCTTTGGCCAAAGCTTTGGCTCAATTAAAACAGGCGCAAGTAACTGTTATTGTCGTGACGCATCGAAATAGTGTTTTAGGTAGCGTTGATAAGTTATTTATGCTTAATGACGGGCTACTGAAGGCATACGGAACAAAAGAGGAAGTTCTCTCGCATTTACAGCAGCAGTCACCCAAACCAAAGCAGAAGAAACCTTCGGCAACGGTGACAGTTCCTATAGCATAAGCATGCGTAGAAATTGTCAGTAATCAACCAATAATATAAGTAAATTAAATGTAATGGTTAAAAAAAGCGTTATAGAAAATAGCTTTAAAGATTTGAAAAGCGTTATAGAAAATAGTTTTAAAGATTTGAAAAGCAAACTTGAAAACCTATTTATTGCCGAAAATAAAGATACTTCGGCAATAGTTTTAGATAATCTTCCTGTGATATTAAATACAGATGACAGACCAATACGAAATATAGGATACAGTATATTATTTGTCATGTTTGGTGTCTTTGGGACATGGAGTTATATTGCCCCTATTGATAGTTCGTCACTTGCTGCAGGAGTCGTAGAGGTCAAATCGCATCGTAAAACAATTCAGCACCTCGAAGGAGGAATCGTAGATAGTATCAGTGTGCGTGATGGGGATTATGTTAATTCAGGGGAGACTTTGCTGACAATGGATAACACTCAAACTAAGGCGCAGATAGAAATACTGAGTGGGCAGTATATTTCTGCGGCAGCTATTAATTCAAGACTTACGGCAGAGCGAGCAGAATTAGATGAAATTAGATTTCCTGAATCATTTGAAAAATTAAATGATCTTCGTGTTCATGAGGCAACGCTTGGTCAGCAGCAAATTTTTATTGCTCGTAGAAATAGTTTTAAAGGTGAGCTAAATTTATTCCGTCAGCGGGTTAAACAGCTTGGTCTAAAAATTGCCGGTTTAAAAACACAGCAAATGAGTAAGCGTCAATTATTATCATCCTATGCTGAAGAAATTGATGATATTAAAGAACTCCTAGCGGAAGGTTTTGCTGATAAACAGCGCCTAAGGGGGTTGCAGCGCCAATATACCGAAACTAACGGTGAAATAGCATCACTCAGCACAGACATAGCTGGTGCACGAATGCAGCAAGGTGAAACTGAACTACAAATTGTGCAAACAGCGCGTAAGTTTCAAGAAGAAATTGTAACGCAACTAGAAGAGGTTAATGCTGAATTGTTTAGTATTAACGAGCAATTGATTGTCGCTGAAGATAGAGCACAGCGTAGCATTATAAAAGCCCCTGTTAGCGGATTTGTACTTGGTATGTCAGCACATACAGAAGGCGGAGTTGTAGCGCCAGGAAGTCCAATTTTAGATATTGTCCCAGAAGATGAAGCATTAATAGTGACAGCTAAAGTATCTTTAAGTGATATCGATAAAATCGAAATAGGCACAACAGCAGAAGTAAGATTTAGTGCCTTCAGTAGTAAAACGACACCGGTAATGGAGGGGAATGTAAAAACAATTTCTGCTGACAGTCTGCAGGACCCTGTATCTGGTATGTCATATTATCAGGCTGTTATTGAATTAACAGCAGAAAGTAAGCAGAACCTTGGGTCTTTAGTCCTTATTCCAGGGATGCCTGCAGAAGTGCTTATTAATACTGGCAAAAGAACGCTTTTTGAGTATTTAGTTCAACCTTTATCAGATGTTTTTTCGCGATCTCTTATAGAAGAATAATGATGAAAAAATTAAACTTACTTTTTGGTTTTTTGTTAGCCATGGCGTCGCCGACGTATGCGGACGATTTATTAGATATATACCAGCATGCACTTTTTTCAGACCCTACTTTAAAATCAGCAAAATTACAGTTTGAGCTGTCGGAAACACAGCAAGGACAAGCAGGAGGGGCTTTGTTGCCACAAGTAAGTGCAACTGTAAATTTATCTTACAATGACCGTTTGACTGAAACACAAGGTTCTAGTCAATATGAAGGGGAACGGTATTCGGTTTCTTTAACGCAAAGTGTATTTGATGTGGCTAAATTCTCTAATTGGCTGAGGTATCAATCATTAACTGATAAGTCTCAGGCAGAGTATCAGCAAGCTGAGCAAGTATTAATCTATGACGTCGTTGATCGATATTTTAATGTTCTTACACAGAGAGACAGTTTAGCGTTAAGTAAGCAAGAAATAACAGCCACAGAATTGAATTTACAACAAATTAAACGTCAATATGAAAAGAGTGTTGTAAAAATTACAGATGTGTATGAGATGGAGGCAAAGCTAGATGCATTGGTTGCTGAGCAAATAGAAAATGAAACTAAGTTTGATATTGCTAAGCAAGGATTAATGGAATTGACGGGCGCGTCACTAGGGTATTTGTCAGGATTAAGAGAGGATGCTTATTTTTTAGAGCTAGAAGGCGATGTACAGCAAATCGCTGAACGGGCACAGCTGAATAATCCGCTAATTCATGCTCAAAACAAAGAAATTGAAGCGGCAGACTATGAAGTGATAAGTCAGCATGCAAAACATCTGCCTATCGTTGATATACAGCTGCAATATTATAATACTAATAATGGTTATGAAAATAGTCAAATACCAGTTGTAGATACCAAAGTTGCTGCCATTAATATTACGGTCCCTCTTTTTTCTGGTGGGGCAACCTACTATCGCGCTCAAGAAGCTGAAAGACAATTAAGAATCAGCAAATTAAAAAAAATTAGTTTATTGAGAGCAATAGAAAAGGAATCGCGAGATGCTTTTCTTAGCACTAATGCAAGTGTTAGGCGCATAAAAGCAGCAAAAAAAGCATTAAGAACCGCTGTAAAAGCGCGTGAAGCAATGGAGAAAGGGTTTAAATATGGAATGCAGTCTATTGGTGATGTGTTAATTTCACAAGCCCGTGAGTATTCTTCGTTCGATATGAACACGCCTCAGGTACATTAAGTATCGAATCGTTGAAAATCATTAATCAATGGTTAAGCGTTTAAAATAATTTTTGGTGTGAATGTCATCTCAAGAATAGTAATGAATACTCAGTCATTTTAATGAAAAGCATAAAAGTCCTACATGTTTATAGAACGAGCCACCCCTATACGCAAGGGGAATAGAAGAAGTTATTCGCCAATTATGTGCAGAAACATCTAAGTTAGGGGTGAAAAATAGGATTGTTTGTCTCAGCGATCAATGTAAGAAAAAAGAAATAACAGCATTTGAAGGCGCGGTAGTGTATTGCTACCCGCAGTTATTTGAAATTGCTTCATGTAGCGTTTAAACAGCATACGCAATGGGCTGATATGATGCATGTTTTTAATAGAATAAAAACGCCCGAAATAGTCACTTATCAGTCGGATATCATCCGCCAAAAAAAGTTATTGCTGCTTTATAAGCCCCTAATGTATCGTTTTTTAAAGAGTATGCAAAAAATTGTTGCCAGTTCGGATAACTATTTACACAGCAGTGACACGCTTAGGCTATTTAAAAATAAAACGGTTGTGATTGCCAATGGAATTAATGCCGGGCCCGCGCGCGATCAACAAGAGCAAGCAAAAATCCAGCAACAACTAAAGAAAAAAATAGGGGGGCTTTTTTCTTGTTTGTAGGTGTCTTACGGTAGACTACACAGTGGTTATTGCAGGTTCTGGTCCAGAAGAAGAGGCATTGAAACAACAGGCAGAAGAACTTAATCTGAGTCATGTGTTTTTTTAGGGTTTATTTCGGATCAAGAAAAACACGCATTATATACAATGTGCAAAGCTGTTGTATTTCCATCCTGTGAGCGTTCTGAGGCTTATGGAATAACGTTAGTTGAAGCAGCAATGTATGGGCGCGCTATGATTTCAACGGAGCTTAATACAGGGACTTCATATATTAATAGTGATGGTGAAACAGGCTTAGTTGTGGAACCCAAGAATGCGCCACAGCTGAGAGAAGCAATGGAAAAAATGCATCATAACGATGATTTGCAATTATTTAAAGCTGAGGTAATGGCGCAGCGCTACAGCGAACTTTACCATAATACGATAAAAAAACCAGTATGAGAGTTGGATTAAGTACAACAACATTATGCTCAGATAAGCACCTGGGGCAGCTAGATGGTATTGGCGTTTATACGCAGCAAATATTTCAAGGGTTGCAATCAAAAGACATCAATTTACAGGCCTATAATTTTTCAAATAAAAGTAAGGAAGAAGGGGGGATTTATTTAGGCGGATTTGCTGCTCAGCTAATTTTAAGTGGGGTATCAAATTGTCCGCTACTAAGCTCTTCAAAAATAGATCGAAATGTGGATATTTTTCATGCAACAGACCACTATATTCCAAAGCTTAGAAAAACGCCGGTTGTTGCGACGATAATGGATGCTATTCCATTGGCGCATCCTGAATGGGTCACTGATAAACATAGAAAATTAAAAAACTGGCTTTTTAAAAAATCCGCACATTGGGCTGAGCATATCATCACAATCTCAGAATTTTCGGCAGATACGATAGCTGAGCAATTTGAAATACCACGAACGAGAATCTCAGTTGTTCCATTAGGTGTCGATGAGCAATATAAAGTCAAACTTTCCGAAGAGATAAAAAAGGCAGTACTAGCGCGTTATCAATTACCTGATAAATATTTCTTATGTATTGGTACATTGCAACCTCGGAAGAATATTGAGAGAGTAATTAATGCTTTTTTACAGCTGCCAGTAACCATACAAGAGAACCACCCTTTAGTTATTGTCGGAAGGCATGGGTGGGAGTGTGATGCTTTAGTTGAAAGGTTGTTGCAACTTTCAAAAAGTAAGCAAAATATTCGTTGGTTAAATTATGTTTCGTCTACTGATAAATATGCGTTGTTGCAAGCCAGTCAAGCATTAGTCTTTGCCTCTCTGTATGAAGGATTTGGGCTGCCAATATTAGAAGCGTTTGCCTCTAATGTCCCCGTTATTACGTCTAATATAACTGCAATGCCCGAGGTGGCTGGTGATGCCGCTGTATTGGTTGACCCATACTCAGAAGGAGAGATTAGTGAGGCTATGCTAAGTTTAGTGACGGATCAAGGGATGGTAGAAAAACTGCAAATAAAAGGAAAGTTAAGGCTAGCAGAGTTTTCGTGGACAAAAGCAGTGGAGCAAACAATCAATATTTATAGCAAGCTAATATGAAGCAAATAACTACACAGGTTATAGCTAATATACAAAATTTACTAATCCAAGATGACAAACAAAAGCATTTTATGGTTTGTTTTGTTTTAACCCTTGTGTGTACGCCTTTGATTGGGTTGAGTCTATAAAACTAGTTGAAATCAACAGTCTTTGCGTAAAAAAAACATTAATTCAAAACCCTTCTAATCAGGAATATATAAAGTGAAAACAGCAATCATTACCGGTATCACAGGACAGGACGGTGCCTATTTAACACAATTACTTTTAGAAAAAGGGTATAAAGTTATTGGGACTTACCGCAGAACCAGTTCGGTTAATTTCTGGCGTTTAGATTCCTTAGGAGTAACTCAGCATCCTAATTTAGAGTTGATCGAACATGACTTAACAGATATGGGTAATAGCATACGTTTATTACAATATGCTAAACCCGATGAAATTTATAACTTAGCGGCACAAAGTTTTGTTGGCGTATCATTTGAGCAGCCGCAAACAACGGCTGAAATAACGGGTTTAGGTGTGCTTAATCTATTAGAAGCGATCAGAATAGTTGATAAAACTATACGTTTTTATCAGGCCAGCACCTCTGAATTGTATGGGCAAGTTCAAGAAATCCCACAAACTGAATCCACGCCATTCTATCCTCGTAGTCCATATGCGGTAGCTAAATTGTTTGCTCATTGGAGCGTTGTTAATTATCGTGAGTCTTATAATATGTTTGCCAGTAGTGGAATATTATTTAATCATGAGTCACCACTACGCGGCCGTGAATTTGTCACACGAAAAATAACCGATAAAGTTGCCCGAATTGCATTAGGCGAAACTAACCCTCTAGAGCTAGGCAATATAGATGTACAACGTGACTGGGGCTTTGCCAAAGAATATGTAGAAGGTATGTACAGAATGTTACAACATGATGTCGCCGATACCTTTGTGCTTTCTACCAATCAAACCCATAGTGTACGTCGATTTGTAGAATTAGCCTTTGCCGTGGTTGATATACCGATCGAATGGCAAGGTAAGGAAGAGCAAGAAAAAGGCTATCATGCGCAGACAGGGCAATTACTGGTACAAGTGAACCCCAAATTCTATCGCCCAGCCGAAGTGGAACTCCTTATTGGTGATTACAGCAAAGCAGAGAATATATTAGGCTGGCGTCCACAAACACAATTAGCGGAGCTCTGTAAAATGATGGTCGAAAGCGATCTGGAAAAAGTGAAAATAGGGCAAGCATTCTAAATGAGCAGCATGCCCAAGGTCTGGCTCATAGGGGCCAATAGTTTTACGGGGCTATATCTCATGCCTGAATTGGAATGTGCTGGATATCAGGTGATCACTACCCGAGTTGATTTGACAAAAACTCAGCAAGTAGAGAGAATTTTGTTACAAATTCAGCCTGAATATGTCATCAATCTCGCTGCTATTAGTTTTGTTCCTGATGGTGGTAGTGCTGAAATTTATGCAATTAACACTTTTGGACCGCAGAATATATTAGATGCTTGTTTAAAGTCACCTCAAAAGCCGAAAAAAATCATTCTTGCAAGCACCTCGCATGTTTATGGTGAGCAAGCATGTGCGATTATTGATGAAAGCTGCCCAGTCAATCCAATGAATCATTATGGCTGCAGTAAATGGGCGATGGAGCAAATAGCTAAAACCTATAGTGATAAACTAAATATCATCATCACTAGGCCTTTTAACTATACCGGTACAGGACAAGCAGACAAATTTTTGATCCCCAAAATAGTGCAACATTTCAAGCAAAAAGCCAAAACCCTACAATTAGGTAATATAGATATCGCTGGGTAGTGCAAGCGTATACGGCCTTATTAGCTTTACCGCAGGATCAAACCATAAAAACAGTCAATTTATGCTCCGGAAAACTACTCAGTATTAGACGCATTATTGAGGCGCTTGAACAAGTAGCTGACCATAAGGTACAAATTGAAATTAATCCTGAGTTCGTTAGAGCTGCCGACATACAAAGGCAGCGAGGCGACAATAGCCAGCTCTATGCAACCGTAAAAGGGTTACAGGCACCCATAGAATTCGAACAAACTTTGAGCTGGATGCTGGCAAATTAAACAGCGGCTGGACGGACACACTATAATTTAAAAATGACAAGACTACAGTTAAAAACACAACAAATCTGGCAAAATCGATTCTTTATTCTAACCGCGATAAAGATGGATTTTAAGTCACGTTTTTCAAGAAGCCTATTTGGTAGCGTATGGGCTATTTTAAATCCATTGGTGATGGTCGCTATTTATGCTTTTATCTTATCGAAAATAATGCAAGCAAAGCTACCCGGCATAGAAAGTAGCTACGCCTACCCTATCTATCTTATTTCAGGCATTATAGGCTGGACACTCTTTACTGAGGTAATTTCTCGTTCGCTGATGGTCTTTATAGAAAATGGCCACTATTTAAAAAAACTCGCCTTTCCGCGTAGTAATTTAATCTTTATCGTCTTAGGTGCGAGCTTAATCAACAGCGGTATTTTTATATTGGCATCGATTGCCATATTTCTGATCTTGAATTTCTACCCTAGCAGTAGCTTATTATGGCTAATTCCCTTAGAAATACTGACCGCTTTATTTGCACTAGGGATTGGCATTAGTTGCGGAGTGCTTAATGTGTTTTTACGCGATATAGGACAAGTAGTCCCTATCATTTTACAGCTACTATTTTGGCTAACACCTATAGTCTATACAATCAATATTATCCCTCAGGATGTTCAATACTTACTGGAATTAAATCCGGTTTTCGACATTATTAATATGTATCATGACGTCCTGGCTTATCAAACAGCCCCGTCCATGCAAAGCATGGCGAAATTAGGGTTAATGACACTGATCGCCAACATCATAGGCTTAACCTTGTATCGGAAAGCACATAACCAAATAGTGGAAGAGTTATGAGTATCTTGCAATTAAGCTCAGTAAGCAAAGCCTATATAGAATACCCCAATTTTCGACACCGGTTTCTGAGCTGGTTTGGCAGACAAAACCCGCGTCTAAAAAAACACCTCATACTAGATAATATCAACCTTAGCGTAGAGCAGGGTGAAGCCATTGCTTTTGTAGGACAAAATGGCGCGGGAAAAAGCACCTTACTAAAATTGATCACGGGGATTTTAGCACCGAGTACAGGCAATATTCAGGTCAACGGCAAAATCTCAGCAATTTTAGAATTGGGAATGGGCTTCGATGCCAATTTTTCCGGTGCAGAAAATGCTAGAAATACATTAAGCATTATGGGTTATCACCCAGAACAAATCGAACTAGCCATTCCAGAAATAAAAGCTTTTAGTGAAATAGGCGACTACTTTGAGCAGCCCATGCGTATCTATTCCAGTGGCATGCAAATGCGCGTCGCTTTTGCTGTGGCCACCACATTTCAACCAGAGATTTTGATTATTGATGAAGCCTTGTCTGTGGGTGATGCTTATTTTCAGCATAAGAGCTTTGATCGTATACGTGAATTACAGAAGCAAGGTACCACCCTGCTTATTGTTTCTCACGACAAGCAAGCCATACAAAGTATTTGTAATCGCGCGATACTATTAGATCAAGGCAGTATAAAAAAAGAAGGCTCACCCGTTGAAGTGATGGATTATTACAATGCCTTAATCGTAGCCAAATCACATGAAGATATCGTCTTAAAGCCTACTGAAGAAGGTAAATTACAAACTATATCAGGCAATCATAAGGCGCAAATCACCGAAGTGAAACTCTACAATAGTCAAGGTATCGAAACACAGGATTTACAGGTCGGCGAACTGGCGAGCTTACATATACAGGTTGAGGTCCTACAGCCAATTAAACAATTAGTCTGCGGGTTTATGCTAAAAGAGCGACTAGGGCAGGTGATTTATGGCACTAATACGTGGTTTACTGAGCAGGTATTAACTGACGTGACCGAGCCGCAACGAATAAATTATCAGATTCAATTTGCAGCAAGATTAGGTGTAGGCAGTTACTCGTGTACGTTAGCGCTCACAGGAGGAGCAACTCACCTACAAGAGAATTACCACTGGATAGATTTGGCCCTAGTCTTTAAAGTGTTGAATATAAATAAAACCGAATTTATCGGCACCAATTGGTTAGAGCCAAAATTTATTATTCAAAGAGATTAAATCCATGAAAAATCAATTTTACCTGCAGCTAGAAAACCGTTTTCGAGGTTCAGAACAACAGATAACAGAGCGACTACAACAGTACGTCCCACTCTTAGAGGAATTAGAGAAAAACACGAGCAGAGTTGCGCTTGATATAGGTTGCGGTCGAGGTGAATGGCTTGGCTTACTCGGAAAACGACAATGGCAAGCCGTTGGGATTGACCTAAATGCAGCAATGGTAGAATCATGCCAAAAACAAGGTTTAAATGCACAGGAGCAAGATGCACTTACCTATTTAACTTCGTTGCCTGATCAGTCACAAAGCCTCATTACAGGATTCCATATCGCCGAACATATATCCTTTGACAGCTTACTGGAGATTATCCAACAAGCCTATCGGGTATTATTGCCTCAAGGCGTATTAGTCTTAGAAACTCCTAACCCAGAGAATCTGCAGGTAGGGACGCATACCTTTTATATGGATCCCTCGCATAGACATCCGCTCCCCCCGCAACTGCTACAATTCAGCGCACAAGAACAAGGTTTTCTGCAGGTCGATATCCGGCGTATGAATGGCGCGCTTAAGCCTGAAAATAAAATGGCTTTTGGTGATCATATACAATGGTTTCTAGAAGCGAATTTAGATTATGCCTTAGTTGCACAAAAGAAAAGTGGCGTCATCGCTATTGCTCAGCTTGAAAAAATAGGTGAATCAGAGTCTCATTACCCTGCATTTTATGCATTTGCTCGTGGATACGTAGAGGAGACCCATCAACGTATGGTGCAAAGCGCTCAAAAACAAGCAGAGATAAATGACCATCAGCAACAGCAGATGGACGATCAGCAACAGCAGATGGACGATCAGCAACAGCAGATTCTGATAATCCAACAAAATCAAACAGAACTGGACGCGATTAAAAACAGTCTCTCTTGGCGGATAACAAAACCACTGCGTCAACTCAGTCTGATTTTAAAATACTATAAGCAATTTGGCCTAAAAAACACAATAACTCATAGCTATAGTCGGTTGCTAAATAAGCTAGGAGCAAGGGTATTAATGAATCCTAAGAATACTCAGCGGGCACTTAAAATACTAAAGTACACGCCACGCTTAAATACCTATTTAAGAAACCGCCTTCTAACTGCAAAAAGCAAACAAGTTGATCAGCAAGCATTCACTCTAGACTCACCTCGAGCCTTAAAAATATGGCAAGACCTAGTAAAAGATAAAGCGTAAACAATCATAATAAGCGCAAGCAAGCCACATAACTCTATTTCCAATTTACTTGAGCGACTAACTTAAAAAGTGCGATTCCAGCGATCGTGCCAAAAACAAGTTAAAATAAATAGATATTATCCGAGATTTCCCCTAACTAATATCTCTAAAAAAAAGACCCAATAGAACCGACCAGGATACCCACATGAAAATAGCAATTGACCTGCAATCTTGTCAATCCAACTCACGACACCACGGTATTGGGCGTTACTCGATGGCGATAGTGCGCGAAATAATAAAGCTATCAGAAGCGAAGCATGAAATATGGGTTCTATTAAATGCTCAGTTAAATCCAGAAACGATCCCTGAGATCAGCTCCAGTTTGGCCGACTTATTGCCACCAACACAGATTATCAGCTATCAAGTGCCTACGCCCAATAATGCGCAGAGCATTCACCAAGCAAAACAAAGTGCCGCAGAATACATTCGAGAATATTTTATAGCGTCCTTACAGCCTGATATTTTATATATCACAAGTTTATTTGAAGGTATCACTGATCATGCAACGACCAGCATAGGTGAGCTTACTGAAAACATTACCGTTGCTGTGACTCAATATGATCTGATACCTTATATACAGCCAGATATTTATCTAGGCAATAGCGAGGTAAAAGCTAATTATTTAAAAATAATTAGCTTTTTAAAAACAAAGCAGGAAACAACGGAGCAATTACAAATTCCTGCGCAAAAAATCATCAATGTCAGCAGTGCTGTAACAGCCAATTTCACAATAAGCCAAGCAGATGATAGGCATCATAAGGAACGCCTGTTGGCTAAGCACAAGCTACAACCAGACTACATACTTTATGCGCCTAGTGGTTTTGATAGTCGTAAAAATGTCATTGGATTAATTCATGCCTATGCTTTACTACCTAAAGCTAGCCAAGAAAAACATCCGCTAGTCTTGGTAGGCAAGGTCAGTGGTTTAACCAAGGAAGGCTTATTAAGCTTAATAAGCCAACTTAAACTCACAAACCGAGTCATTTTAACGGGCTACGTCAGCGACGATGACTTAGTCGCGATATATCAATATGCACATTTATTTGTCTTTCCTTCATTTCACGAAGGGTTTGGCTTGCCAGCGCTAGAAGCAATGAGTTTAGGTATTCCCACAATAGGTGCAAAGCGGACCAGTCTGATAGAAGTCATCGGCTTAGAAGATGCGTTATTTGATCCCGATAACAACGTACAGATGGCTGAATTAATGGACAAATCATTGACTGACCTTGAGTTTCGTCAGCGCTTAATTGCACATGCCGGCAAACAAAGAAAAAAATTCAGCTGGAAAAAATCTGCAAAAGTCGCACTCACCGCAATGGAGCAATGCGTTACAAAAAGCAACAAGCAGCCACAGGCATGGCAAGGCCTAGAGCAGAATCTGCAAAGCTACCAAAAACTTATCTCAGCACTACAGCAGCTCTCATTAAATGACCAAGATAAAATACAAATAGCCAATAATCTAGCGGCTAACGAACACACCCTAAGATACCAGCTAAGACATCAACCGACGTGGCAAATCGCGGGGCCCTTTGACTCAAGTTACAGCCTAGCACTACTCAACCGAGAAACAGCAAAAGCATTAGCCGCAATGCATCAGGATGTCAGTCTTTATGCCACAGAAGGACCGGGAGATTATCAAGCTGATGCACAATACTTACAACAGCACCCCGATATAAATACACTGTATCAAAAAAATACCCAGCAAACGCCTATCGATATTCTCAGCAGAAATTTATACCCTCCCAGAGTGCATGATATGAATGCACCCATTAATTTACTGCACCACTACGCATGGGAGGAGTCCGCCTTTCCTATAGATTGGGTAGATGACTTTAATTTTTATTTACAAGGTATGAGTTGCTTATCCACACATGTAG
>LWDU01043671.1_pt1 | contig 13158 bp, 13 predicted proteins | sample 727161 | NCBI WGS metagenome assembly LWDU01 (sample SAMN04566230, study PRJNA314399) | hydrothermal vent metagenome | isolation source: deep sea hydrothermal plume seawater | place: Mexico: Gulf of California, Guaymas Basin | collected 2004-07-11 | reverse complement strand
AGTCTTCAGCCATATCAGGAAAGATAGGTATGAAAGCTGCATTAATTCCTGAAGCACTCCAACTAGCATTATATGGGCTATTGAAAATTCCGTCGGGGGAATTAATTACTAATGGATCTTGATCATTACCGAAAACGGCACTGAACTTATCAGAAGCATCAGCTAGATTAACATAGAAACGGTACACAGTATTACCTGGTACGAACAACGCTTCAGAACTCTCAATGGTCAGTGAATACTGAGCAGAGACGTTGGTTAGCATTGAACAAGATAGGAAGGCCATAAAGGCAAGACTTATATACTTACGCATGATTTGAAAGATTTTTACTCGATAAATATACGACAAGTCGAAGCTATTGACACAATAAACTTTAAAAAATTATCATTCATCGATAAAAAACATCAACTCGTCAATTCTGGAAGCAAGTTAAAGCTAACCTCGTAACTTTGCCATCTAAATAAGACGAAACACTATGTTTGACAACTTACAAGAACGGTTTGAGAGAGCTTTTAAGGTACTTAAAGGTCATGGTTCCATAACTGAAGTAAATGTTGGGGACACTTTAAAGGAAGTGAGGAAAGCTTTACTCGATGCGGATGTTGATTATAAAACGGCGAAAACCTTTGTAAAAAACGTAAAAGAGAAGGCATTAGGCAAGGAAGTTCTGACGGCGCTAAAGCCTGGTCAACTCCTTATTAAGATCACGCAAGAGGAACTTACCGAACTTATGGGCAAGGCGGCAGCGCCATTTGAGCTCAAGGCTAAGCCCTCAGTGATTTTACTGGCGGGACTACAAGGAGCCGGTAAGACTACTCATGCTGGGAAGCTCGCCAAGTATATTACAGATAAAAATAGGAAGACGCTTTTAGTTGCCTGTGATGTATACCGTCCTGCGGCGGTCGATCAATTACAGGTCGTGGGCGAGTCGGTAGGGGTTGAAGTTTTTGCAGAGCCAGGTGTCATCGATGCTGTCGGGATTGCAAAGCGCGGAGTAGAGTATGCTAAGAAGCGATACGGCGGGTCGTTTGGCCGTGGACACTAAGATGATGGAGGAGATAGAGGCGATTAATAACGCTATTAAACCCCACGAGTCGCTTTTCGTAGTTGACGCCATGACGGGTCAAGACGCAGTGCAAACAGCCAAGGCCTTTAATGATAGAATCGATTTCACGGGTGTTATCCTCACGAAATTAGATGGTGACGCACGAGGGGGGGCAGCGCTCTCGATATTTAGTATAGTAGGTAAGCCTATTAAATTCGTTGGAGTTGGAGAGAAAATGGACGCTCTTGAAATTTTCCACCCGAATAGAATGGCGGAGCGTATATTAGGTATGGGAGACGTGGTTACACTTGTCGAGCGTGCTCAGCAAGTCGTAGACGATAAGGAGGCAAAGAAAATAGAGGAGAAGATTCGCAAGAATAAGTTTGACCTTGAAGACTTTTTATCTCAAATACAGCAGATTCGTAAAATGGGTAATGTTAAAGACCTATTAGGTATGATGCCCGGAATGGGTAAAGCATTAAGGGGTGTCGATATTGATGACAATGCCTTTAACCAGGTTGAAGCTATTATAAGGAGTATGACTCCTAAGGAGAGATCGATGCCGAGGAGTTTAGACTTAAGTAGGAAAAAGAGGATTGCTAGAGGGAGTGGAACTGAAATTGAGGAGGTGAATAAACTACTTAAACAATTTGAGGATATGAGAAAGGTGATGCAGATGATGAATAAAGGCGGTGAAAAAGGGCGCGGACGTTTGCCTATGCCTGGAATGAGTCGTGGAAGATGAAATTACTTGACGGAAAGATGCTTTCATTAGAACTTCAGACTGAGATTGCAGCTGAAGTTGAAGCGCACGTAGCTAATGGTGGTCGCAAACCGCATTTAGCGGCAATATTGATTGGGGACGACCCAGCGAGCAAAGCTTATGTAGGGCATAAGGTGAAAGCGTGTGCGAAAGCAGGATTTGAAAGTTCGCTTATTGAGCGAGAGGGAGATATTTCCCAATCAGAGCTGTTAGATATGGTTCGAGAGCTGAATGAAGATGATTCTATTGATGGATTTATAGTCCAACTCCCCCTTCCTTCTCATATCGATAACCAAGCAGTGATTGAAGCGGTGAAGCCTTCTAAAGATGTTGATGGATTTCATCCTGAAAATGTAGGGCGTATGGCATTAGGTCTTCCTACATTCTTACCTGCCACACCCGGAGGAATCATGACTTTACTTGAGAGAAATGGTGTGAAAACTACTGGGATGCATGCGGTGGTAATAGGCAGGAGCGATATTGTGGGAAATCCTATGACTACGCTTTTAAGCAGAAACGCAGAGCCTGGGAATTGTACCGTTACACAGTGCCACAGTAGGACTGTTGATCTAAAATTTCACACCTTAAAAGCGGACCTTATTATAGCAGCAGTTGGAAAACCACACTTTGTGACAGCAGATATGGTAAAAGAAGGAGCTGTTGTGGTTGATGTGGGAATAAACAGCATAGAAGATTCAAGTAGGAAATCAGGCAGGAGGTTGACAGGTGATGTAGACTTTGATAATGTAGCTGAGAAGTGCAGTTTGATTACCCCTGTTCCTGGCGGAGTGGGTCCTATGACTATAGCCACCCTTTTGCAAAATACACTAAGAGCCCGTCTTGCTTCAAAAAGATGACACAAAATGGATGCAGCGAGCCCTAGAGCTTGCTGAAAAGGGTAGCTCCTCTACCCTACCTAATCCCATGGTTGGTTGTGTAATCGTTTTAGATTCAAAGGCTATAGCAGAGGGATACCATGAAAAATATGGAGAAGGGCACGCGGAGGTGAATGCTCTGGCCACTATTCCAGAATTAAGTCGTGAGGTTTTATCTCGCGCTACTGCATATGTAACACTTGAGCCATGTAGCCATCACGGAAAGACACCTCCATGCGCAAATCTGCTTATAGATAGAGGTGTTGGCAGAGTTGTTTACGCTCTAGAAGATCCCAACCCTTTAGTTAGCGGTTCCGGACATTCATTACTAAAAGGTGCTGGCTTGGAAGTTGTGGTTGGGGTTCTAGAAGACGAAGCTCGATTGATGAACCGAAAGTTTTTACACCTACAAAAATCTGACCTTCCATATATTGTTCTGAAATGGGCTCAATCTCTTGATGGATATATGGACCCAGAAAGGTCGGCAGCTCATGGCAGAGGTGGTGTTGCAATTACTGCTGTTGATACTTTGCGCCATGTTCACCAGTTAAGGGCAGAAAATTCGGGTATACTTATAGGACGGAAAACTGCTGAAGTGGATAACCCGTCATTAAATGTTCGCGAAGTGAAAGGGCTTAATCCTGTGAGGATTGTTATTGACCCTGAGTTGAGACTTGATGATTCTAAATTGAAGATGATTGGTAATGATGGAGAAACTTGGATAATTTGTAAACCGGGATTAAAAAGACACATCTCGGGTGCTGAAGTAAAACCTTGGCTAGAAGGAGGTTTACCGGTGATGCTCCAAAAACTGCGAAAGAACGGAATCCATAGTTTATTAGTAGAAGGTGGAGCATATACTCACTTAAAGTTTTTAGAACAGGGTCTTTATAATGAGATTTACGTTTTTAAAGGGGTGGACGAATTAGGGGGCGGGCTTAAAGCGCCACTAATCACACAATATAAAAGTGGAAAAGTCTATGAAACTTCCGTTGGTGCTGATGCTCTGTGGCATTACATTCGAGGATGATTTATATTTTATTAGTAATAATTGCGACAGGAGGAGCTTTTCTAACCTTTAGAGCGTTTGAAAAATGGGGCGTTGATCGCTTTACTGCGATTGTTGTTAATTACGGGGTTGCTTCTACACTTGGTTGGATTTTAGCGGGAGGCATTCCTATGATGAAAAATGCATACGAAATGCCTTGGTTTCTCACAACAGCTATTATGGGAGCTGTCTTTCTTTACCTATTTAATTTAATGGCCAAATGCACTGCTGAGCTCGGAGTAGCAGTATCATCAATAGCTTCTAAACTAAGCCTAGTAATCCCTGTAGTGATTTTTTTAATCATTGACCCTAATGATATCATTACTGGCCTTAAAGCCCTGGCTCTTGTTCTGGCTTTAGCAGCTATCGTTTTGAGTTCACTTGGGAATGATTCTAAACACCGTTCACACTCTAAGTGGGCATTTATTCTCCCTATTATTATTTTCACAGGCAGCGGAGCTATTGATCTTGTTTTCGCATGGTTTAGCGGCCCAGAATTTATTCCATCTTCTGAGTACGCTATGGCTTTCACATCTATACCATTCACAGTTGCGTTTATTCTTGGTGCCGGGATTTGGTTTTTTCAAAACGGGTTTTCTAAGATTCCTGATAAAAAAGACCTCCTCGCAGGTTTACTTTTAGGAGTGGTGAATTTCGGCTCGTTATTTTTTCTACTTGGAGCTTACGGCATTCCTGGGATTGATAAATCTGTAATAATCCCGGTGGTTAATATCGGAGTGGTGTTGTTTAGCACTCTAAGTGCTGTGGCTATATACAAAGACAGACCAAGCAAAGTCGCTTGGTCTGGCCTGGCAATAGGTTGCCTGAGCATCATCATATTGATGATCGCATAAAATTAGGATTTGTTATTCTGAAGCGCCCTCTTTATTTAATAGCTCTTCATTCTTAAGCGCTCTTTGCATAGGGTTGTCTCCCTGTGCGCCGTAGCGACTATATCCACCTCCATTCTGCTTAAATATTTCGAAGCGAGTCGGCTCAGGTCGTGGAGGCCAGCTATTGTTAGACAGGTCGCAGTCAGCTGTTTCTAGCATAGGGTCGAGAACGATTCTTACAGCTGGTCTATCTGTAGCGAAAACCTTAGTTACTGTTGGTTCGCTCATACGCCAAACCTCAGCAGGTATGCGGCGAATCTCTTTCTCTCCATCCTCATATTCGAATTCTACTATTAGCGGCATAACTAAGCCTCCGATATTTCTAAATGTAATCTCATAGAAGTTATTTCCACTAGCAAGCATGGCGCTATTTTCCTCAGACATACCATCCAACAATTCACGGTACTCTACCCTGTCGAGTTCGAGGACTTCGAACTTACCTGTAGTAGTATAATAGTCGTTTAAGGTTGGGTCAGCTTCTAAATAAGTCTCTGGAGTGTCTGTTAGGTTGCGCTCGTAAGTAATATCTGCTGGCTCACCATCCGAAGCAGATTTATTGAATGTAGATTCGATATCTGGATTTTGAGTGTCGATTTGCATCCACTTAATGTCTTCCATAGCAATATCAACGTGATCGTTTGTATAGAACCATCCTCTCCAGAACCAGTCTAAGTCAACTCCCGACGCATCTTCCATAGATCGGAAGAAATCGGCAGGTGTAGGATGCTTAAATGCCCAACGTCTGCTGTACTCCTTAAAGGAGTAATCAAATAGGTCGCGGCCCATTACCGTTTCACGAAGAATGTTTAGAGCTGTACAAGGTTTTCCATAAGCATTAGGACCGAATTGGTAAATCGATTCCGAGTTAGTCATAATAGGAGAAATACGCTTCTTGTCGCCTCCCATGTAACTGGTTATATCTCTAGCTGATCCACGGCGAGAGGGATAGTCTCTATCGAACTCCTGCTCAGCGAGGAATTGAACAAATGTGTTGAGACCTTCGTCCATCCAAGTCCACTGCCGCTCGTCAGAGTTGATGATCATAGGGAAGAAATTGTGACCCACTTCGTGTATTATTACTGAGATCATACCGTGCTTCGTGCGTTGTGAATACGTGCCGTCCTCAGATGGACGTCCCCCATTGAAGCAAATCATAGGGTACTCCATTCCTATCCATTTGGTATGAACAGATATAGCTACTGGGTAGGAATAGTCTATCGTGTACTTAGAGTAAGTGCGAAGGGTTTGTGCTACAGCTTTCGTACTATACTGCTCCCAAAGCGGATTGCCTTCCTTGGGGTAAAAACTCATTGCTAAAGGGCGGTATTTCCCTACAGGAACCGTCATAGCATCCCAAATAAACTTACGGCTGGTTGCAAACCCGAAGTCTCTAACATTTTTTGCAGTAAACACCCAAGTTTTGAGTCCCTTTTCCTTAGTCTTCTCAGCCTCGCGAGCCTCCTCCTCAGTTACGATAATAACAGGGTGATCCGTTGTGACCTTAGCAAGTTCAAATCGCTTTCGCTGCACTGCTGTAAGAACCGATTTAGGGTTAGTGAGTTCTCCTGTAGAAGCTACAATATGGTCAGAAGGAACTGTTATAGCGACTGTATAATCTCCAAAGCAAAGTGTAAACTCACCCGATCCTAAGAACTGCTTATTTTGCCATCCTTCGTTGTCGGAGTAAACAGCTAATCGTGGAAAGAATTGAGCAATTGTGTAGAGATAATTGTCGTTCTCTTCGAAATGCTCATATCCTGAACGACCACCAATCTCCATACGGTTGTTGATATTATACCACCAGTCTATGCTGAACTTAAAAACTCCACCTGACTTTAGAGGGCGAGGAAGATCCACGCGCATCATCGTTTTATTAATTGTGTAGCTAAGGCTTTTTCCAGCAACGTCTTTAACGCTCTCAATATTGAACCCTCCTTCGAAAGTGGGTTCGAGGTTGTTTACTGTACTAAAACTTTCGCGATCTCCCCAATAATCCTCACCGGTTTTGTGGGAGTCTGAGTCTTTAGAGCGAACGTTTTGGTCCAATTGAACCCAAAGATAACGTAGCACATCCGGGCTATTGTTAGTGTAAGTAATCGTTTCAGACCCATCGATGCGCTGAGTATTGTCATCTAAAGTGATGTGCATGTCATAATCAACCTGCTGCTGCCAGTATTCATGGCCAGGAGCACCTGAAGCTGTGCGATACACGTTGGGAGTCGGAAGTTCTGTTCTAAGCTGTCTAAACACATTCGTGTTGGTACGGCTGATTTCTTCTTGCTGAGCATTGGCTGGCGCCGTCATACAAAAAGCTGATATTACAGCAAATGCAAGAGTAAGTATGCGAGTTTTCATGTAGGATTTATTCTAATTGAGAACCGCAATTTACAGCTATCTGCAAGAGATGCCATAAATAAAAAGTCATAAGATTGTCTAAATATTAGCCTAAAGCTGTTTTTGCACTACTCCAATACACTTCCATTTCCTTGAGAGGCATTTCTCCTAGATTCTTTCCATCAGCTTTTATGGATGCCTCAAGATGTTTGAAACGCTTGATAAATCTTCGATTAGTTCTCTCAAGAGCTTCATCGGGATTCACGTCTAAAAACCTTGAGTAATTAATCAGAGCGAAAAGAACATCGCCAAACTCGTCTGCTATACGGTCTGATTTGTTTTCTACCTCATATGCAAGCTCACCTAACTCCTCATTCACCTTATCTAGGACTTGCTCTGCGTTATCCCAATCAAACCCCACTCCCCTCACCTTATCTTGAATTCTGTATGCTTTTACAAGACTAGGAAGTGATCGAGGAACGCCTTCTAGAACAGATTTATTTCCCTCCTTTAGCTTGAGCTTCTCCCAGTTTGCTTTAACTGTTTCCTCATCATTCGCCTCTACATCATCATATATATGGGGGTGTCGAGAAATGAGTTTGTCAGAAATTGAATTGAGGGAATCGGCTATATCCCAACCTCCATCCTCTTCGGGTATTTCAGATCCTAGTTTTGCATAAAAAACCATGTGCAGAAGCACATCTCCCGTTTCCTTTTTAATTTCCTGAACATCTGCGTCTATAATAGCATCTGCCAATTCATATGTTTCCTCGATAGTTAGGTGACGGAGAGACTCGAAAGTTTGTTTTTTATCCCAAGGACATTTTTCACGTAACTCGTCCATGATATCTAAAAGTCGTCCGAAAGCTGCTAGTTTTTCCTCACGTGTATGCATGGTGCGAAGATATAGTTTTTGCTGAAGTTTAAATGCTTGGTAAAGATTGAAATTAATCCATGAATATAGAACTTCAATATGTAAATTTGCAATATGGAATGGAAAGTTATTCTCTTGTCTATAGGATTAATCGGCATCGCATTTGCTGGAATCGCAATTAAATTACTCCTTAAAAAAGATGGGGAATTTGCAGGTACATGTGCTAGCAACAACCCCCTGTTCCAAGATGAAAGCGGATCGTGTAGCGTGTGTGGGGCAAGACCCTCTGAGCAATGTCTTAATGAAGACGAAGCTTCTAAAAAGGCTTAGTCTAGCCAAGTTATTTTCTCACTCCATCCAGGAGTAGTCCAGAATTCAAATTCTGAATCAGAGCCTTCTTTATTCATTATGAAGAGAGCTTCAAGCGGCACTCCATACCTGACTTCTCTCATCCTCTCAATAAATTCAACACCATCTTCAGCCCCTAGAACCATACATGCCGTTGCATAAGCGTCTGCTATTGCAGCAGAGTTTGCCTGAATAGTAACACTTAATAAGCCATTGTAAGACGGATATCCAGTTCGTGGATCTAAAGTATGAGAATACTTAATCCCATTTACTTCAATGAACTTTCTATAGTTTCCACTCGTACATACTGCAGCATCCTGAACATCAATGATTGCTTGCAGAGGCCTACCATCTACAACATCATGAGCAATGGGTTTATCCACGGCTATTCTCCAAGCTATGCCATTCTTATTCTGCCCTATACATCTCACCTCTCCACCTAGCTCAACCATTGCGTTTTCAACCCCTGCATCTACAAGTAAATCGATGAGCATATCCACAGTATAACCTTGGGCTATTGCATTAAAATCTAATTGCGAACGGCCATCACCTTTGCTGATATGTGACTCTACATATTCAGTTCTTGTCTCAATATCATCAAAGTCAATATTCTCAGTTCTAAATCCCACAAACTTCATTACGCTGTCAACATCAGCTGTATCTACAGTTTCTACATGATTTAAACCAAACCCCCACAAATCAACCAACGGCTTAACCGTAGGATCGAACGCTCCATAAGAATCTCTGTGTATTTCCCAAGTCATATCCCATAGTACAGTCCAAATCTTAGTATTATCATAAAACTTGAAAACCGTATCCTCGCGGGAGAAATCATTGATTTGAGAAATCCTTGAATCTTTACGCCAAGTATTCATTTCACTGTCCATTACCTCGAACAAGGAATCAACTGAATACTGAGAAACTGAATGTTCGCTTACATACTTAATCACATATGTAGTCCCTTGCGCTTTACCCGAAATGATTTTCTCTTCGGCTTCTGAACTACAACCTTCTAAAAACAAAAAAGCCAAAACACTAGCGACTGTAACAGTCGTTCGCATATTGACATTTAAGATAGTTGTCATAATTAATTATCCTCCGAAATCATCAAAAGCAACGTTCTCATCAGGGATACCCCAGTCGTCAGCCATTTTAAGAACAGCTTGATTCATTAAAGGTGGGCCACAGAAATAAAGTTCAATATCCTCAGGAGCATCATGTCCTTCTAGATGGTGTTCGATAACAGCGTTATGAACGAAACCTAAAAACCCATCTCCATCAACATCTTTATTGTCTTTTTTCTCTACCCAGTTATCCTCAGGAGCTGGTTCTGAAAGAACAACGTGGAAAGTGAAATTTGGAAACTCCTTTTCGATTTTCTTGAAGTCCTCCAAATAGAAGAGCTCGCGTTTAGAACGTCCTCCATAATAAAAGGTCACCTTTCTACCAGTTTTCACAGTATGGAAAAGATGGAAGAGATGCGAACGCATAGGCGCCATTCCCGCACCTCCACCGATGTATAACATCTCAGCTTCAGTGTCTTTGATGAAGAAATCACCATAAGGACCAGAGATTTGGATCTTATCGCTAGGTTTCAAATTAAAGACATATGATGAGCAAACTCCTGGATTCACTTGCATCCAGCCATTTCGCTCTCTATCCCATGGAGGAGTAGCAACACGGATATTGAGCATTATTATATTTCCCTCTGCTGGGTGACTTGCCATAGAATAGGCTCTTACAATAGGCTCGTTGTTGGTCATCTTCAAATCCCATAGACCAAATTTATCCCACTCAGCCTTAAACTTCATGGGCTCGTCATGGTGATCCGGATGTGCCGTAACATCTACATCCTTAAAGTCGACTTCTATCTCGGGAACATCAATTTGAATGTACCCTCCCGCTTCGAATTCAAGCTTTTCACCATCGGGAAGACGTACAACGAATTCCTTAATGAAGGAAGCCACATTGTAATTAGAAACAACTTCACATTCCCATTTCTGTACGCCGAAGACTTCTTCCGAAATTTGAATTTCCATATCCTCTTTCACCTTTACTTGACATCCAAGTCGAAAGTTATTCGCAATTTCTTTTCGTGAAAACGTCGGCTCTTCAGTAGGTAGGATAGACCCTCCGCCCTCATGAACCTGACAAATACACTGAGAACAAGTACCTCCTCCTCCACAAGCAGATGGAAGGAATACCCCATTGTTACTAAGTACGTTTAAGAGTGTAGACCCACCTTCAACCTCAATCTTCTTTTCATTGTTGATTGTGATTGTAATTAATCCACTAGGTGAGAGCTTGGCCTTTGCAAAAAGAAGCAAACTCACTAACATAAGGACTAGAAGCAGGAAAAATCCAATAGCTAAAAAAATAGTAGTAGTCATAATCTATCAGATTTCAATTCCCATAAAACTCATAAAAGCAATGCCCATGAGACCTGTAATAATATAAGTGATGCCTAAACCTTGTAACGGAGCGGGGACATTTGAATAACGGATCTTCTCACGAATAGCAGCTATTGCAACAATAGCAAGCCACCATCCTACTCCGCTACCTAAGCCAAATGTTGTCGCCTCTCCTATAGAGGGATACTGACGCTCTTGCATGAAGAGAGCCCCACCTAAAATAGAGCAGTTTACAGCGATAAGTGGTAGGAAAATTCCAAGAGCCCCATAAAGAGCTGGAGCAAATTTCTCAACAATCATCTCAACCAACTGTACCATAGAAGCGATTACCGCGATGAACATTATGAAGCTCAGGAAGCTGAGATCAACAGTAGCAAAATCAGGATTTAACCACGTCAAAGCTCCCTCTTTCAGAACGTAGTTTTCAAGTAAATAGTTAATCGGCACCGTAATACCTAAAACGAAGATGACTGCGAGCCCCAAACCATTAGCGGTTTTAACGGTTTTTGATACCGCGAGGTAAGAACACATGCCTAGGAAGTAGGCAAAAATCATGTTCTCTACAAAAATACCTTTTACGAAAATGCTGAAATATTCCATTAATCTTCAATTAAAGCTTCGTTACGTGATCGTTGAATCCATATAATAATTCCAACGACAACAAGTGCCATAGGAGGCAAGATCATCAAGTTGTTATTCTCGTATAATCCGCCAGATGAAATAAACCAGTCTTGCGGAAGAAATTTCACCTGTCCCATACCAGGAAGTGAAATAGCACCCGATCCGAAAATCTCTCGAACAATAGAAACAACAAGAAGTACCCAAGCATACCCCATTCCGTTTCCGATAGCATCGAAAACAGATGGACCAGGTTTATTTGCTAGAGCAAATGCTTCAAGACGTCCCATGATTATACAGTTCGTAATAATAAGTCCTACAAAAACCGACAACTTTTCGCTGATATCAGGCTGATAAGCTTTGAGGACTTCATCCACAATAATTACAAGAGATGCTATGATAACAAGCTGAACAATAATTCTAATTCGGTCCGGGATAAGGTTGCGTAGCAATGAAACGATGACGTTTCCACCTATCATTACGAACAGTACTGACAAACTCATAATAACAGCTTGTTGCAGCTGCACAGTAATCGCAAGTGCTGAGCATATCCCCAGAACCTGGATCGTAATCGGATTCGATTCGCTGAGTGGATCTTTTAGAAGCTTGCGATTCTTTTTACTAAATAGCGACTCTCTTTTAGGAGTAGCTACTGAATTATCTGTACTCATCTTAGTTGGCGCTTGAATTGGTTAAAGACATGAAGTAACGCTGGTAAATCGACATTGTGCGGTCAACCATCTCTCCCACTCCTACAGACGTAATTGTTCCTCCAGTAATTCCATCTACACTGTGAATATCAGTATCTCTTCCACCTTTTTTAATGGTGAAATAAGGGGATGAATCTCGAAGTTGTTTTCCATTAAACTTGTCAGAGAAAAAATCATCTTTTATTTCAGCTCCCAATCCCGGAGTTTCTTGCTTATGATCAAACTTAGCTCCGTAGATCGTATTCATGTCACTTTTAAGGGCTATAAAACCCCAAATTGGACCCCAAAGTCCAGAACCAGTAACGGGAATCACATATACCTTTTCCCCTTCCGTTTCACATACATAAAGAGGAAAACTAAGTTCAGATGCTGGTTTTTTGCTTCTGTAATCTTTCTTCACATCTAAGTTAAAAGGGTCTGAAGAATCTGTCGGATCAACATTTCCTGAAGAGCTAGTCAAAACATTTCCATCAGAATCTATAGACAACCTCTCCTTAACGTAGATCGGAAAATCCGTTTTTGCATTTTCCCTAGTTGTGGTAACACCTATAGCACCAAGTATATCTACCATTTTCTTGTCTGCAGCATTCTTCTTCTGAAGTGGCTTGAGAGACAGCGAAGTGTATGCGAGAGCAGTTCCTACAATTACCACCATGATGATGGAAAAAAGGAATGTATAACCTGTACCATTTTTATTAATTGCCATATCAAATATTCTGAAGACGCTTCTGACGGCGGTTAATGTTTGCTTGAAGAACGTAGTGGTCAATCATTGGAGCCATTACATTCATAAATAGAATGGCCATCATCACTCCCTCAGGATAAGCTGGGTTGAACACCCTTATCATTATTGACAAAAATCCGGCAAGAAAACCGTAGATAAGCTTTCCTGTGTTCGTAGATGCAGCTGTAACAGGATCAGTGGCCATAAATACCATACCGAACATGAAACCACCTATTACTATTTGGTGTAAAGGAGCAAGAGTCATGAAGGCATTCATTCCCATAAGGTTGAATAGAAATCCCATAAACAGGCCTCCCGCAAGGAACGAGGTCATGATGCGAAGACTACCAATTCCAGTAGCAATAAGAATTACCGCTCCTATGAGAATCGCTATAACAGAAGTCTCACCTATTGAGCCTGGAATGTTTCCTATAATACAGTTGTGAAGTGAGAACATTCCTCCGTCAGCGAACAGGCCCATAATGCCTTGGACTGCTGGGGTGTCAATTACTTTTCC
>LWDU01040552.1_pt1 | contig 13158 bp, 11 predicted proteins | sample 727161 | NCBI WGS metagenome assembly LWDU01 (sample SAMN04566230, study PRJNA314399) | hydrothermal vent metagenome | isolation source: deep sea hydrothermal plume seawater | place: Mexico: Gulf of California, Guaymas Basin | collected 2004-07-11 | reverse complement strand
AGCGGACCGTGCAACTCCAAAAACTGAGCCGGCAACGAAAGAAGAGCCTGCAAAAGGTCCAAAGAGTGATGAAGAATTGCCACAGCCGATTCTGTTGATCGTCGAAGTCGCAGCATCTGACGGTGGGACGCTGGCGGCGGCACAGCTCACTCTGTCAAATCCTCCAGCTGACGGCCTGGAAATTGACCGTGAATTCCGCCGAGTCGAATCGCCATCAAAGAGCGAGCCATCCGACCCCAAGGATGAAAAAGTCACATCGGTACGCTGGGTCGCTCGTCTTGCCGAATCCATCGCCCTAAAGCCCGGCGAGATGGTCGTGCCGGTTAGCTTCTCGACGGAAGCTGTCAACGACGGCGAAGAGCCGAAGACCACCAGCCGCCTGGCAGTTGTCCTGAGAACGACTGCCGAGTCGCCCGCAGTGGTGATGGCTCCATCGGGCCTGGCTCTCGTCGGCGGCGCACTCGAGTTGAGCTTGGGCCATCTTTGCGATCAAAGTGGATGTATCGAGCATTTTCATAAATCGCTCGCCAAGATCGACGGCCTCGGCGCTGTGCGTCCTCATCCGAGCTTGAAAGACCCACGAGCAACTGCCTACCTGCGCGCTCAACAACCCGTTGACGTGTGGGGTTTGCGAGAGAGTCTCCGAGATCACGGTACAGAAGTCACCGCAATGAAACCGCAGAATCTGCCCAGCTTTCGACTGCGTGTTGAACTGACCCGTTGGACGACCGATGACGTCACTCGCGACGCCGAGCGATTTGTGGCGTGTCGAGAACAAGCTGTCGAGGTCATCCGGCAACTTGGCTGGGCGAAGAACGTGCAGACCGCCGGCGGCGGAATCAACTTTGAACCAAACCGCGGAGCGGTCGATTTGATCGAACTGCTCAACGCTTTCTCTCTCCGCGGCGCGGCTCCCCGGGCGGTGTGGTTGGTGCCAACTGGCGTTTCGATGCCCAAGACAGCTCCACCGCAACTCGCTGGACCAAGCGGTAGTCCCAAGCAAGGTGGCTCACAGATTAACCCGCTTGTTGAATTCAACTTCAACCACACGAATGATGCCGGTTTGGATGTGCTCTCCTTTCTAGGGCAACAGAAGTGGGCCAGTCGGACCCAATTCGAATCGGGCTCCACGAATGTTGCGCGACTGGCCATAGCAGACCGTAGGTACGCCAACGTGATGGCGCTCATGCACGGGTTGCGTGCGGGCGGTCGTGTTCCCGGCCAGATTCGGCTGCGCGAATTCGGCGACATTCGTATTCAGATCGAATTCGCTCATATCTGTGGCGACGTCGACTACTCGAAACCGAAGCGCAAAAAAGAGAAAGAGAAGGACAAGGACGGTGACAAGTCAAAAACGGAACCAAAGAAACCGCTTGTGCCGAAGGCACTGCGACCGGCAAGCACGAGCAACGGTCGAATCGCAATCGAAGCCGCGGTGGCCAAAGTCGGCTGGGTTAAGGACGCCGTCTTCCACGACTACCACACCAAGCCTCACTTCGACGGGCCCCGCAAACTGTTAATTGTCATGCAGGCCCACGGCGATGACATGATCCAGGTCGAGCAGTTGATCGATGCACTCCGCGACGTCGGCTTTCCTCCGAAATCGGTGATCGTCAGTCGGCGTTTTCCCGGAATCCCGTTCGCAAAACGGTTGCCTGGCGACTTGGAACTAACGAATAGTGCTGGCAAAAAACAGTTGCTCGCCACGCTGAAGAAATCTGATCGCCCGTTGGCGCTGGCGTTTGTTTCACTCCAATGTTCACGATACAAGAAGTACGAGGCCGATCCCAAATACTATCAGTCGTTGAAAGAGACGATTGATAAGTACCAGGATCGAGTCGATTTCCAGGTGGTGAGCGCGAATTCGGATGACGAGTTTTCCGATGTGACAGAGTTCTGGAAAAAAACGGCATTGGCAACGCTTCCATTGCTACATGATGCAGATGGCACGCTCCGCAATGCGTTTAATTCGCAGGCAACTCCGGCTCCGCACCTGTTTGTTTTTGACGCGGACGGACTGCTGCGATACGCCGGCGATGCACACGATAACTGGGAAGCACCCGACAAGTCCAAAGACAAATTCTTGGACCAAGCCCTGGACCTAGTCCTGGTCGGCAAGTACCAATCCAATGGCGCCGTCTTCTATAACAAGTCGGTTTGCAATTGCTCGCATCCGACATGCAAGTGTCCTAAATGTGGGTGCGGCTCAACCTGTCGATGCGCGATTAAGCACTGCAACGTCGGCTTTTAGTTCCGACCGAGGTTTTTTCCGCGGACCATTGCCGGCGGTCGAGACTGAGAACGGCCGTGAGGAGACGGATCAGCGGCTGCAGGATCGTGCTCACGAAGCCATTGCCGCAGTGGCACGTCAGCATCCACAGGATCGTAAACGCCGTTGGCCGACAAACCGTCGCCGAGGATTTGTCGCCGAATCGGGTCAAGGCCGGCGTACAGATGCTGTACCGTCATGGCGTCTTTGGGTCGAAGCCAGCGATAACTGTAACCGAACCAAACCACTTTGCGCGTCATCTCCGACGTGTTCGCGCTGCGGGAATGCCAAGTGCGACGGTCCAACAACACGGCGGAACCGGCCGGTACGCAAATTGGTTCGGCGCCGTCCGGGCTGGATCGGCCATCCTGGGCGCAATCGAGTTCATTCCGGCGGTGCGAGCCAGGTACAATCACTGACATCGGTGAGGTAATAACCGATCTTTAACGACAACCGGGGGCGGGGATCAGATTCGATTTCGTCGTTGACCCTCATGCTATCCTGATGCCAGGCGACACTCCAGTTCTGCGCTGCAGCGTTCTCCGGCGGCGTAACGTCCAGGTGTGAGTGATAGAGGTAGATGTTCCAACCGAGAATGCCCCATACTTTGGGAAACGTCATCGTCAAGTCGATCAAATCAACGAAGGCGTCGTCTTCATGGACGATGTTGGAAATAGAAAGTAGTTGCCCCGCAAGTTCCACCGAGCGGTCCCGCGCGTCCACGCGATCCACAGCCGCGATCAACCGATCGTTCATCGACCTGTCCAACGCATTTTCGACAACTAGGTAGCCGTTCGATTCAAAGAACTCACGTTCCTTATCGGTCAACCTATTCGCCAAACACTGAATGTCCATCAAGTGTGCCTCCGTTTGTCATCTACGGCCGGTAAGCGCTAGCGGCTTGTTTATTTAGTCACATTCTCGAGCTTTGCCAACATAGCGATTCAGATCACTCCAGCAACCCGGCAAACTTCATCTCCGCCTCTAATCGAGTCACTTCATCGGGCGGCATCGGCTTCGTCGGCGCACGTGGATGCGTGCCGTCGAAGCCGAGCAGGTTTAAGGCCGCCTTCACTCCTGCCGCCAGATAGGGCAGCATAACCGCATCGATTCGCTGAACTTTTTCCTGCAGGTCATGAGCCTCCTCGAATTGACCAGACATTCCCAACTGCAACAACTTGCGTAGGGCAGCTGGCCAGATGTTGGAGAACGCGGTCGTTGTGCCGTTGCAGCCAATCATCGCTCCCTGCAGCATCAAGCTGCCGTTACAGATCCAGAATCGGCGGTCATCGGGTACATGCCAACGAACGCGCGATTCAAAGCGGACGTCGTGATCCGTCACATACCCGAACACATTGTCCATCGCTGCGACACAACCAATGACTTCCGGTTCCGCGGCAGCCGCGCCGGCGGAACCAAATCGTTCAGGACTGTTCTGGTGCATAAGAAGCACGGGAACGGGACATCGAGGCAAGACTTGTGTGAAATAATCGACGACCGTCAATTCAGTTCTTGGAAATCGGATTCGGACCAATTCGGCGCCAACATTTGCAAAATCCTCGGCGCGTCTCAACGTTTCGGTCACCGAGGGACAATCGATGCCACCCATCAGGCACCGCCTACCGTTGAGTGTTTCGCCAACAGTGCCGGCCACTGCGAGCTTTTCTGTTTCGCTCAGAAACCACTCCTCTCCCGTCGCCGAACCGACTAGAAAACACCCGATTTCTGTTTTCAACCAACGCTCGATGTTCTTGGCCAACGCGTCGTGATCGACTCGGTCCGAAGAATCAAATGGAGTGACAATCGGCACATTGATGATCGGATCAGAGTCCGGTATCGGCATTGGGACGTCCTCTTTGTAAGTAACGTGTTGGCTGTGACGTTGGGCCTTCGGAAGTGAATCAATGAAGCAGCACTCGCACGGTAGCAAGATGCCAGAATGAAAGTACTCAAGGCAGATCTGTGGGGCTCGCGGGCGGCGCTGGCGGCCATAGCCGCGGGCCTTGGTTGAGGGTCAACCCGATTCGCCGGAGAGCATGTAGACCAGGTTGACAGAGGCGGCGGTCAACTCCCCACCGCTGCGCCCAATTCAGCATCGGACCTTGGACAAAACGGAGTTGATTGAATTCACGTGCCGGCCGATAGAGAGACCATTTCCTGACATATTCACGGCCCGTTAGGTCACGAGGAAATCGGATTGCCGGCTGGTAACTCAACAAATAGACGGTCAGCAGGGCCGCAACGAGCAAAGGAAGGATAAGAATGGAAGATAAACTGCGGTCGCCCAATATTCTAGTCCAACAATTCATATTCTGAATTCAACAATTAAACAGTGCCCAACTTTTGAAAAACACCAAGTAGCAAACCGTTATGACACGCCCTTCGATGGAAGTAAAGGCGCGAATGTCCACCAGTAGTGACTTGTCTCTCACCTCCGCTCAGTCTTCGATTCGCACCAATTTCCCGTAAATCGAACCCGCGGTAATTCAGCCGTTAATCCGACCGCGATTGTTGCCGATCTGAAACCGCTTGACCCGATTCAATCTTGCCGGACATTGATCTTCCCCGCGGACGAAACTGTACCGTTTTGCCCTCGTCGAGCATCCCGATGTACGCCGTTGCCCATCCCATATTTGCCTGCTTTCTCCTGCAGCACTACGATGCAACCTAGGATAATCGGTACCCGCCACGACCAAGGCGAGATCGACATCGGTGACTTCCTCTACAAGGCCAGGTGAAGGCGTTAGTCTGGGGTTTTGGAATGTGTGCCACTGGCTGAGGCAGCAATACAAGCACGAAGCTAGCGCTTTCGCATTACGTCTTGCAGCGCGTCACGGAGTTGAGGCCATTGAAACTCGAACCCATCCTCCGACAGCCGCTTCGAGATGACATAGCGACCGAAGAGGGCGAGATCTGGGTCGGTGCGGAAGAATAGCCGAGCGCCGATCCGCTCCATCCACGAGAAAGCGGGAAGACCCACCGGCATGCGAACCGCTCGACGCAGTTCTCGCATGAACTCTACTTGAGAAACGGGGTGCGGTGACGAAGCAATATAGTTGCCTTGCATGGTCGAGTTCACTAGTGCCCGCTCGAATAGGCAATTCATATCCGCTTCATGTATCCAACTCATCCCCTGAGTTCCACTTCCGACTCGACCGCCCAATCCCACCCTGGCTAGAAACCCAAGTGTATCGAGAGCACCACCGCCGGCCCCGCGATTTCGTCCCAACACGAAACTCGTTCGTAGAACGACTCCTCGTTGAGTAGGAAGCATGCTCGCGTGGAATGCCTCTTCCCATGCTCTTCCTACAAACGGTGCTAGACCAACGCCGAACGCGGACTCTTCCGTACAGATCGACTTCGGCGGATCGCCATAGATGTGCGCTGTGCTCATCTGGACCCATACGGGCGGAGGCGAATCGATGCTCCGCATGGCCTCGCCCAAAACGCGTGTCGACTCGACTCGCGACCGCAGGATTTCGTCCTGGTGATCGGGCGTTTTGATACATGCGACGCTGCGGCCGGCAAGGTTGACCACTCCAGCGGCGCCATTCAACTCATCTCGCCAAGCATCCAATGTTCGGCCGTCCCACGACCGATGGCGCCACGGACCAACGTCCCGCGGGGCGTTGCGAGACAGAATCACGACGGAGCCGCCGAGGCCGGCGAGGTGGTGAGCGAGAGAGACGCCCAAGAACCCGCTACCACCAGCAATGACGATCTTTCTCTGATCAAGGGAACTAGTCACGGAACAGTCTCCTACGGTGCTTCCTCCTACGGTGCTTCTCTAAACAGAACCGTAGGAGCGGTCGCTAGTTAACGTCGATTCGGATCATTCTGGACGATCGCATCTCGGTCCGTTGCCACTTGCCTTCGAAATATAATCACAACAATTCGTCGATCAGTTGGCCGAGAACAGCATCGACCAGCTCATCATGAAGCGATGCGTCATCGAGCTCGATCGCAATCGAATCGTCGGTGCTCAATCTCGGACGATCCGGCAAGCTGGCAGTGATTCTGCCAACGCGGCGATGTGTTCCTCGGTCAGGCCTGGGCAATTGGCGAGCACCAAATACTCGAGCGATGCCAAGTTGGCCAACTCGTCGAGGCCTTTGTCGGTGATACTCAGACAGCCGTTTAACGTCAGTTCCTGCAAACTGATTAAACCGGCAAGGTGGCTTAAGCCAACATCCGTGATCTTTGTACAATTGTCCAAGTACAGATCCTCAAGACGGGTCTTTTTCCCTACATGAGCCAGACCGTCATCTGTCAGATTCGCACAATCGGCCAGATTCAATGTCTGCAACCGCGGCAACGAGTCCAATACCGACAGCCCTTTCCCATTTAGTTTGGGAGTGTTCCACAAATTCAATTCCCTCAGTGCTTTCATGTTTTCCAGGTTTACTAAACCCTGATCGGAAAAGTTGTCGTTGTCGCCCAAGTTCAAATAGGCCAAGCCCGTATTGCCGCGTAGGTTCGTCAATCCGGAGTCCGTCAACGCGCCGATACAACCCAAATTCAAATACTCTAAGTCCGGCAACCCCTGGAGAGCCTCTAAGCTCTTGTCGGTGAGTTCCATACAATAAAACAGATTGAGCGTCCTCAACCGCTTTTTGCCCTCAAGATTGATAATCGCGGCATCAGTCAACTGAAATGACTCCATCATATCCAGGTGATCTAACGAAGCCGGTATCTCAATTTCACCACCCTTGAGTGGCCAATTGAAACCCATTTCCAGTCTTTTGATATTCGTGAGGTTTTTGAAGAGAGGGTTGTAGCCTTTTGCGGTGAGGCTGAAATACCCGAACAACCCCAGGAATTCCAATGACTTCATTCCTTCCAGGTATCTTAAGCCGCTGTCGGTGATATCTCGATTCGCACCCCAGACGCGACTGCCGTTCAAATTCAAATACTTGAGCGACGTCAACGGTCCCAAAGGAGCAAGATCGGCGTCTTTCAAGCCGCCACTCGTGTTCGAGATGTCCAAGTACTCCAACCGCGTTAGGGCCTGCAGCCCTTCGCTCTTAAATCCGCGAATATCTCTTACCTGCAGCTTCGTCAACGACGGTAGGTTACGCAACGAGGAGTAGACTTTGGGCAAGTCGACTCTTGTCGAGCTGATGTCCAAACTCACCAGATGTTCCAACTTAGAAATCGCCTCGATGCCTTTATCAGTAATCCGATGACATCTCGTAAGGTCGAGTGTTCTTAATTGGTTCAGATTGGCTACATGCGAAAGGCCCTTGTCAGACAGTCGGTTACAGCCCGAAAGATCCAAGTCCGTTAGGCCTGTCGCTGTGCAAACGAGTTGCAGTTCTTCGTCCGTAAGATCGGAACCCTTCTCCTGCAGGAGTTTCTCCGCAGCACTGACCGTCAGGACGACGGGGGCAGGTTGGTCTTGCGAACTGGCTTCCTCCTGCGAGAACGCCAGGCCGACAACTAGAACTCCAAAGAGAAGTCGTAGTGCAACGCATTCAAGAAAACAGCTGCTCATACCAATAACTCGCTCAATGGTCCACGCTGCTCTTCGGCTTTACCCAAGGCCATGTCCGGTTGCCCGAACAGGTCCTGCGGGACACCTGCTAAATGACACAAGGTAGTGAAAAAATTGCAGATCGTGTGATTGTGGTTCTTGCTGCCATACTTCGGATAGGCCAAGTAACGCCCCTTTGAATTGAGTTTTCCGCCCAGGTTGCCCAATACAAACATCGGCCATTCATAACCATAAGAATGGTGGTTGGCGGCGTTGTCGCTAGTGTAAACGATAAGGGTATTATCGAGCATCGTGCCGTCGCCCTCGGGGACCTTGCTGAGCTTGGTCGCCATCGTAGCGATCAGCTCGATATGAAAATTGCGGATCGCGTTTCGGCAATCTTGTGAATTGAGTGTCGCGAAGCCGGCGCCATGGCCGATGGCGTGGACATTGTTTCCAACACCGATACCCGAGTAGACCGAATCGAGGCCATCGGCGTGGAGCGTCGCGACGTTGGTGAGTCCCGAAATCAAAGCCGCTGATGCCATATCGAAATGGGCTTCCAGGTGATGAGTTCTGAATCGGGACGTGTACTTGTCATCGAGTTCCGGAGCGTTCTCTTTCAACACTTTCTGCATCGAAACCAGTTTGACACGTCTGTCTCTCAGGGATTCAAAGCCGTTGAGATAATGACCTAGCTTCTCCGTCTCCTCCGCCGGCAAGTTCTTTTGCAATTTCTTAATGTCCTCGGACATTGCATCGAGAACGTTACCCGTTCGCGTGTATTTTTTCTTTAGATCTCCGCCTTCCAGAATACTGCCGAACAGATTCTCAAAAGCGCTCATCGGGTCTTGTTGAAAGGGCAACTGCTGGCCCTTCCCCTTTGCCGAGATCGAAGGGAAAGTGATTCCTTGACTACCTTCCCCCATCTTAAAGCCGACGTGGTTGAAGACCGACGGGAGTTTCTCCGACAGGTGGCCGTCCACAGTTGCAAAAAGCGGAGGCGTGTGCGGCGCTGCTTTATAGCCTCCCAACGCTCCATAAAACGCGCTGTGACCCGCCAGCGTCATTCGTCCGCTGAGCCCTTGAATGATCGTCAGTTTATTCTTGAACGGTTCCAACGATTTCAGACTCTCGGGAAGTACCTTACCCTGAAGCGGTTCATCCACGAGAGTGTCACCGCCGTGCTTCAATCCCTCAGGGTTCAGAAACTCACCCTGCAAACCGCTGCTCTTGACCACGAATACGAGACGCTTAGGCAATTGTTGCCCTTCGGCGGCTTGTAACATGTTGAGGTGTTTCAGGAACGGCGAGAGCGCCACGGTTCCAGCACCTAAAGTCACACCTTTTAATGCAGTTCTACGATCGAGCATGTCCTTGTCCTTGTTTACTTTCTATACAAGAAAGAGTCCGATGTGAGCAGGGCGACCAGAAGTTCATTGAAACTGCCTTCGTTATCGACGTAGGCTTGATCCATTGCGATGAGCGTTTTCGAATCACTCAACATCTCATTGCGTCCCATCCAATAACGAAAAACGTGACGGACAAAACTCTGCCTGACCAAATCGGACTTCGCCAGTTTTTCCATCATCTCTCGCACGTCCTGGACATCTCCGTCGAGAGACTGGTCGCCAGTATGCGTGATACTTCCCTTAGTATTGACAGGTTTCTCTTTTTCAAGTGAGCGCCAGCGTCCGACGTGATTGTAGGCCTCGAACGGCATACCCAAGGGGTTCATTTTCTTGTGACAGCGCCAGCACTCTGCGTCGTGAACCACACTGAACCGTTCTCTTAAGGTCTTGTGCTCGTCATCAGGTATTTGAGCGTCAACGGTAATTGGCACGTCCATGATGATGCCAGCCAACAGTTTTTCCCGTATCCACTTGCCGCGGCGGACGGGATCGTTGTCGAAATTACCGCTATGGGCCACTAACCAACTGGGTTGAGTCAGAATTCCGCACCGTTTCGGTGCTCTAAAGACCTTTCCATTCTGACGAACCGACGCGTCCTCGCTTTTTTGTTTGTCGTAGGCCTGTTCAAATGGATCCAAGTTGTAATTCTGCAGGTGGTGGGTCTTACTATATTCTTCTTTCCCGCCGGCTCTCTTGATCTGATCTTCAGGATTGATCCCATTCCAATAACTCGCAACAACCTTGTCGGTGGTCAACAATTCATAGAGCACATTTTTGTCTTCCGCCAAAATGTGCCTCACGAGGCTGTCCGTATCGTATTCAAGCTGAGAAACAGCCCGCGACGTAAATTGTTTAAAATCCTCTCGCTTGGTAAATTTGTCGACGTCCTTGAAAACTTCGTGAGCCTTGTAGTAACCAAAGAACTCGCGGAAAAACTGTAGAATGCGCGGGTTGGGCGTACTCAAGTAGGTCCGGTTGTGATTGGTGAGCCAACTGTTCTGCTTGACGTCGAGCATCTGTCGAACGACTCGTTCAACATCGGCTCTCGTCTTCAGCTTCCCATCCTTCATTTCCCGAACCAAAGCACTATGCCCAGCCGCCCATGCTGGCCGAGGAGTCGACATGACTTGTTTGATCGGCGGCTCACTATCTTTTGTGTAGACGTCAACTGTATCGATTTCGTCGACGCCGAATGTCGGCTTGTTTTGAAAGGCGTAGTTGATCGCATGGGTCAATTCTTGCGGGGACAAGAGGCGACGGCCGTGGGAATCCTCTTCCCCTAATCCCAATTCCATTCGATAAACAAATTCCGGTGACAACGTCACATAGATCAGCACGGCCTGTAGGGCCATTGTATTGCCCAATTCGGCATTTCGTTGAAACACCTTGGTCCAATAGTGTCCGTATTCTTCCTTCTTTGGCTGCCGTCGCAAGAACAATGTAAATGTCACGTCGAGCGCTTGATTGAAGTCTTTCCGATCCACCGCTCCCTTCGTGTTCATGATCCTCTTGAAGACAACCGGGATTCGGCCACGAAATTCATTGGCCGACGTGGTGACGCCACCCACAAACATCGCCTCGTTATTGCCAGTGCGACTCCCTTTGTTTTTGATCTGCGTGACGATTCGAACCTTCTGGCCAAGCGTTAAGATCTCGGCCATCGTTTCCGCGTTGACCATCAGAGCTTCTAGCGATGACTGGTCGGCAACGATCGAAGCGTAGTCTGTGAAACCCGACGCGTGGTGTACAAATTCAAAAAAGGGATTCGCGTACTTCGCGTCGGAAAAATACCGATGAGCCAGAAGTTTTCCTTTGTGAGGGCCCCGCTGGATCAGATGGCTGCCCGTTCCACCGATCTTGACGCTGTACCAGGGCGCCCGACCATAGGCGTTCTTCCAAATGGCATCGTAAATAATCGGTCGCTGCCGCCACAGTCTGGCCGGCGTATAGGGCATCTCGGTGACCGAACCGTCAAACAGCATTTGATGGTCGACATAATTGCCGAACTGGGGTAGCCGCGGCCGAACCGCATCAGCTCGGCTTCGATACGACTCAAGAACTCGGCTTTCTTCGCTGCGTTCGGTTGCTGCTCGCTCTCGCTGGGCGGCATTTCGGAAAACTGAATCTGAGCGAAAATGTCGTTCCACAATCTGGCCGTCTTGTCATCGGACAAGTCGTGCAAGACCGTATCCAAACGCAATTCGCCTTCTTGCTTCTTCTCCCCATGACATTTGACGCAATAATCCTGGAAGAACTGAGAAGCCTCCGCCTTGAACGCATCCTTGTCCGGCAGCGGGTGGCCCTTATCTACGGCAACCGTTTCCGCCGGCGGACTGTCGCCAAACACGGCCGAAAGCGATCCAGGGATGAACAAGAAAAACAAAGGAAACGCTCGCCTCAGCAAGACAAACATTCTACGAGTGAACCTGTTCTTGAGGACATCCATGTAGTTACCTTAGCCTCCAAGTCCAACCTTGAACACACGCAAATTTTAGTGTCGAGCTACAATCCGCAACCCGACAGGTGAACGATGCTTGCGGTAACTGCGGCATCTCTCGCTCATGCGTTGGGTTGCGGATGCTGCCAGCCAACCGAAAAATTGGATTTTGCCGCCGCACTAATCCTATTTTGTCAGTCCTAACATCGCCGTGCCAAAATCTCGGCCCGACATGAAGTAGAGGTGCGGCCTTCCCAAGTGGTGGTAGGGACGTTGTGCGCCAACTGTCTTCCACTCTTCCAGGTGCTCCCGCCATCCCTTGGAAAACATGGCGTCCGGAAGGCAGCTGAGTGGTTAACGAAGGCTGCCAAGCAGGGGTAGGAAGAAGCGAAAATGTCTATATCCAAAGTACTGACCAAAGAGAATGCTGAGCAGTTTCTGGAAGACGATGAATCCGTGGATCTCAGTGAGTTCGCGGCGATTGAGGATGTGGCAGCGGAGCCTGTCGGACGCGGCAGCAGAGATTCTCGGCAAGGGACGACGGTTTCAACCTGTTTGCGATGTGGATTGGGTCCGCTGGCGTTTGACCCAGCTGCGCCACCGTGTGTGTAAATAAACAAACCACGTCACGAATCCCATGATTGGGAGTAAGAGTACTGCCATGATGGCGGCCAAGGCGAATCCATTCTGGGATCCGTACAGCCAACCCCAAATCAAACACGCCAGCATGATCAATGCTGGAACCGTCGCACACCCACAACATCCATAGGTGGTTTTGCGGATCGTAGACGGCACGTTCCACAACATATGACTCTGGCAGTGTCCACAACATTCCACTTGATACGTTGAAGTTACATTCCCGTATTCATCGGTGGGCGTGACGGTTCGTTTCCCGGGGTACGTGTGTGTCTGACAGTTGGCGCACCAGGCCAATGTCGCATCGGGTTCATGCGAGCTTATCTGGTCGTCCGGTACTGGGGGATTTTCTGGTTTGGGTTCGCCACGTTTCTTCAGCTTTTGCAGAAAGGACCCAATCGCGGCGATGGCGAGCACGATCAGGATCAGCAGAACGCCCTTGTTTTCGCCAAGAACAAATACGGAAAGAAATAGAGCAAAGCCTGCTGCGCCCAAACCCAATCTTCCGATGATCTTGTGGATCACGTGAACCTGGGTAGAGTCACTTGATAACTTGAAAATGACAGTTTGAGCCATTGCAAGAGTGACGAGCGTAATCACGACGGTGAAGATGACAACATCGATTGTCTGCATAGCTCGTTGCCTTTTTGGAGTGCCCCCCTAAACTTGATCAAGCACCGGCAGACGTTTCATGTGTGGCCCCGTCGGTTTGCGAATCCAGCTGCTACCAATATAGGGCCCTCGGGTCACCCGCCACAACTCGCACGCATCAACGCCACGATGCCAGCAGCTGAAACTCCGGGCGAAACCGGTATCGCTTTTTGCGGCCGGACCGCTCGCTCAAAATTCTCATCGGTGGTTTGCAGGTAGTGTCGCATTGCGACCTTTACGGAATTGCCAATCCAGTCGCAAGCATTTTGTACATTGTGCT
>LWDU01040456.1_pt1 | contig 13159 bp, 9 predicted proteins | sample 727161 | NCBI WGS metagenome assembly LWDU01 (sample SAMN04566230, study PRJNA314399) | hydrothermal vent metagenome | isolation source: deep sea hydrothermal plume seawater | place: Mexico: Gulf of California, Guaymas Basin | collected 2004-07-11 | reverse complement strand
GTCACTGGAATGATCTTCTTTCTACCTTTTCTCTTATCCGTATGGATGTTGAATCAGGTTCCCCAGGCAACTGATGAGGACGTGCGGGCGCGGGTCGAGCGTCGAACGATGAACGGCGAGCAGCGTTGGCAATTCGTCAAGCAATTCTGCGTTGGCTTGATCATGCTGATGATCGCGTATTTCTTCCTAACGGCCTACCGTGAATTTCGAGACAACTTTGGTGCGGAGATTTTCAGAGCTCTCGGGTATGGCGAGGAACCGGCGATTTTCACGCGCAGCGAGTTGTGGGTTGCGTTTGGAGTGGTCACCGCGTTGGGGTTGCTCACTTTGATCAAGAACAACCGCTNNNTCATGACTGCGGGAACGGCAATGATGGGTCTCGGTACATTGTCCTATGACCAAGGACAGATCAGTGGGTTGACGTGGATGATCTTGTGTGGGCTTGGATCTTACCTTGCCTACGTGCCGTACGGTTCGGTTCTTTTCGATCGATTGATCGCTTCAACTGGCGCCGTTGGCACGGCCGTGTTTGCGATCTACGTTGCCGACGCGATTGGTTACGGCGGAGCAATCACCGTCTTGCTTTCTAAGGACATGCTTGCCGGTAATGTGTCGCGATTGGATTTCTTTCGATACTTCACTTACTTCATGTCCATTCTTGGCACGGCACTGTTGTTAGCTAGCTGTTGTTATTTCTTGCTATTTCACAATGCAAAACACCGACAACATCAAAAGGCTTCATCGTGATGACACCCCACGAAAATCAAGTCATCAATGCCCTGATCGCTTCGCGGCAACCTGGCTTCAGCATGCCGAGTGAATTCTACAACGATCCGTTGGTCTATCGCGCTGATGTCGAACGCATATGGCAACGAGGCTGGTTGTTCGTCGGGCATACGTGTCAAATCCCCAACCCGGGCGATTATTTTACCTTTTAGATCGGCGACGACTCGCTGATCGTCGTCCGTGACGACAATGGAGAAATCAACACGTTTCACAACGTCTGCCGACATCGCGGGACACTGCTTTGCGAGCATGGAAACGGCCATGTCCGTCGATTTGTCTGCCCCTACCACCAATGGGTCTATACGCGCGGGGGATCGCTCGTTTCCTGCCGCGGTATGCAGGATGACCTGGACAAGGGGAAACACGGACTTCACTCGGCACACACTCGGCAATCGTCTGGCATGATTTTTGTCTCTCTTTCCGAACAGCCACCTAATTTCGACGACGCCGACGAACAGATTGGAACTTTGGCCGCACCGCAGGGCATGGAACGAGCCAAAGTGGCAAAGATGATCGACTACGATGTCGCGTCTAATTGGAAGCTAGTCTGGGAGAACAACCGCGAGTGTTATCACTGCAACGTCAATCACCCTCAGTACATTAAGTCAAATTTCGATCACTACAACGCAGACGATACGACAAAACAGATCAAGAACGAGATTGAGGCCGCAACGGAGCGGAGTGAAAAAAAGTGGGCCACCAGCGGTTTAGCGATTACTCACACAATGACCGGCATGGCCCAGTTCCCCGACGCAGACCGAGACCTGTGGTATGCGGCCAATCGAACGGCACTGGTCGACGGCTACGTCAGCGAGACGATGGAAGGGCAACAGGCGGCGCCGCTGATGGGTGGCTACGAAGATGCCGATGTCGGCACTCTTCGTATCCGCACGATGCCCAATTTTTGGAATCACTCAAGTTGCGACCATGCTGTCAGCACACGTCTCTTACCCGCTGGCCCTCAACAGACAAAGGTCCGGGTCATTTGGCTGGTCGACGAAAATGCGGTCGAAGGCAGCGACTATAACTTAGAAGATATCTTGCCGTTTTGGCAACTCACTTCGGAACAGGACTGGGAATTGTGTGAACGAGCACAGCGAGGTGCGAACTCGAGCCGTTATCAACCGGGCCCCTACTCCACTTACAAAGAATATAATGTCGATGGATTTGTCCGGTGGTATCTACAACAGCTCATCGAGGAATAGGCAATAGGGAACAGGGACGTGAACGACACAGAACGAGCGGAAATTGTCATCATTGGTGGTGGAGCGGTCGGCTGTGGCGTCGCCTACAGCCTGGCCGAAGCCGGCAAGACGGACGTGTTGTTGATCGAAAAAGAACCGACCGTCGCGGCCGTCACGACCTCGCAAGCGGCAGGATTGGTCGGACAGGTTCGTAACAGTGTCGAGCGTACCAAACTGGCGATGTGGTCGGTCAGGACATTCTCGCAATTGCAACAGGATGAGCGAGCGAATCCGGGATGGCGGCAAGTTGGTTCGCTGCGGATCGCATTGTGCGATGAGCGAGTCGAAGAATTCAAACGGATGAAGATGGTTGCGGATCAAGCTGGACTCGACGTCACCTTCATTGATAACCAGACCGCGCAAGACAAGTGGCCTGCCATGAACTTCGACCATGTAAAGGCGATTCTGTGGTGCGCGAGCGATGGATATTTGCAGCCATCGGACTTGACCATGGCCTATGTGGCGCACGCCCGTCGCAAGGGAGTTCGGTTTCAAACGAATCGCACCGTGCACAACGTGCTCGTAAAAGAGGGACGTGTCGTGGGTGTCGAAACGGATCAGGGAACGATTCACTGTGAAACGGTCATCAACGCTGCAGGCGCGCACGCCTTCCAGATCGCGCGCAACGTTGGCCTCGAATTGCCGATTGTTCCTGTGCGGCATGAGTTTTTTGTCACAATTAGCGCCAAGGGAATGCAACCCAATTTGCCCGTGATTCGAATTCCCGACGCGACTTTGTACCTCCGCGCCGAGACCAACGCACTTCTCTGCGGGGGTTGGGAAACGACGAGCCTGTCGAGCGATCCACGCGATGTCCCCATCGACAAGGACCTTCCCAACATTCAGAACGACTGGGAAGTGCTGGGCCAGTTCGCCGAACAACTTGCACCACATATGCCTCAAATTCCAGACTTGGGAATCCGCAGCGTATTTAAGGGCTGGCCGACATTCACACCGGACGGCCGCTTCATTATTGGCGAGAGCCACCGGGTACGAGGTTTCGTCATGGCCGGCGGCTGTAATGCACACGGCGTCTCCGGATCCGCCGGAATTGGGCGACATGTCGTTGAGGCAATGCTGCAATCCGACCCGTCACCGTACGTCAAAAGCCTCTCCCCGAACCGCTTTAGCGAAACAACTTGGGAATGGGAAACCGCGAAAAAACAGGCTCGACACTGCTACGAAACGTATTACGATCTCGGTCATTGACGTCCCTGACGTCTAGGAGGAATTAACCATGAACAGTTCCGTACCTTTTCCGTGCGTCAGCATGGAACGAATGGTCTCGATACACGAAGCGGGCATCGCTATTGTTGATGTTCCTCTCAAGGCTGCGACCCCGGAGTCGTTCAGAGGCTTCGGACACATCGTCGCTTCCTTCGCAGAGGCGGAAGTGGATATCGCCACTTGGCCAGCACCTGGCAGGCGACCTGTCGAACCTGGTACGGGCCTGGGCGGGGGCGTCACCTGTGGCAAGTTCGAAGTCTACCGAAATGGCGACATGATGCATGCCCGCAACCATGCCGTCGACGGTCACTATATAACGGGATGGTTTGCCGACCCGTTAACGGCTTCCGAACAGTCGATGGATGTGGACGATTCACGGGTCCTCGTGAGAGAAGCGAATTACCATCCAGATGGCGGACAGGTTTTTTATCCATGCGACGGGCAGCCATTTGTCGCTCTGCTTGCCCGACCGGGTGATGATGTTACTCCGCAAGATTTTGTCGCGTTTTATTGCGACGGAACATTCGGAGTCCACATCGACGCCAACGTCTGGCATCAGCCATTGTTTCCAATCGGGGAGCGAATCGTCTTTGATGACAAACAGGGACGTGTTCACGCCTGCATCGCATGTGACTTCGTGAAGGAGTTCGGTGCATATTTGTCGGTGCCGTTGCGGTACGGAAATTAGCGGTGCGTCAATTTCACCCGGTCGGTGAGAGCCGGAGCATGCGACTTGGCTGCATCCGACTTCCACACGCACGGGATGGAAAAACCAAATCGACATCGCGAGCAAAGAAGCCAAAACTAGAGGTGAGATCTATTGGACAGTGACATTCCCTATCTGCTTTTGACGCCCGGACCGCTGACGCCAATCTTCAATCACCTATCATTACTTCGTTTCTGTATCCCGATGAAGATTGGTTTGAGTTCCGCACTTTCTATGACAAGATGAAATCTCGTCGGTTCGTGCTCTACCCTGGCAAAGTGTCCAATGCAGAGTGTTTCCGAATTGGGACCATTGGTCACGTTTTTCCTGATGACATGACGGCGCTCGTTGCAAACACCGGCGAAGTCCTGAAAGAAATGGCCGAAATTGGAGAGGTCCGTATTGATGTTGAGTAGGAAAACGCCGGCTGGAAGCTCGCGCCACAGAAAAAGCGTGCTGGGATAAACGGCACTGAGGCGTTGGCTTTACTTCCACTCGTCGGTGGGTCATAACGAATGCTGGTAACTTGACAGACCGATCGATGTGAGCCAACTAGTGTTACGATTTCTTGCCACGATCCAATTCCTCGTCTTCACTCAGGCAATCTTTGCCGGCGAACCAAATTCGCAGGTCACCACGATCGAATTCAATCGTGACATTCGTCCGATTCTTTCCGATACGTGCTTTCATTGCCACGGTTCAGACGCGGCCAAACGCGAGGCCGATCTGCGACTCGATACTGAGGCTGGGGCGGTAGCCGACCTCGGTGGTTATTCCGCAGTCGTCCCAGGCAGCGTTGAACGCAGCCGATTGTTCGAACGAATCACTCACGCGGATCCGGCCGAGCGTATGCCGCCGATGGACTCCGCTCGAACATTGAACCGAGACCAGATCGAATTGCTGAAACGCTGGATTCAACAGGGTGCCGTTTGGCAGAAACACTGGTCGTTTGCTCCTGTCAGCGAGCCACCACAACCGAAAATCCAACAGGCGAGTTGGCCGCACAATCCAATTGATTGGTTCATATTGGCTCAACTCGAAAAAGCCAGCCTTGTGCCCTCGCCGCAGGCCGGTAAGACGACACTGATACGCCGCGTCACATTCGACCTAACAGGGTTACCGCCGACGCTCGCCGAAATCGATGACTTTGTCGCGGACGAATCAGCGCACGCCTTTGAAAAAGTTGTCGATAGATTACTCGATTCGCCCCACTACGGCGAACGGATGGCGATGCAGTGGCTTGACGCTGCCCGCTACGCCGACTCGCACGGCTATAGCCTCGACCGCCGCCGTGTGATGTGGCCGTGGCGCGATTGGGTGATCTCGGCTTATAACCAAAATATGCCCTTTGATCAGTTCACGATCGAACAACTCGCTGGTGATCTACTTCCCAATTCAACCATCTCGCAACAAATTGCAACTGGGTTCAACCGGAACCACCCAATTCAAAGTGAAGGTGGAGTCATCAACGAAGAGTATCGCGTCGAGACGGTTGTGGATCGAGTCGAGACAACATCGGCCGTATTTCTCGGTTTGACAATGGGCTGTTGTCGTTGCCACGACCACAAATACGATCCGATCACGCAGCAAGAATTCTATCGTTTCTTTGCATTCTTCAATAATGTGCCGGAGACGGCGCATGTGGGAAATTCCGACAACCAGGCCGATCGTCCTTTCATCGCGGCCCCGTCACGACTGTCCGATGTTCAGATCAAGCGGTATCAGGAGGAAATCGAAAATCTAGAACAACAATTGCGATCGGCAACCGCGGTTCCGCAATCGTCCATGCCGATCGAGAGAGTCTGGATCGACGACGTCATTCCGCCGGGGGCCAAGTCGCTGGGGAACGGTGGCGGCATCCAGGAATTCAAATTCGTTTCCAAGGGCGAGCACCCAGTTTTCAGTGGCGAACGAGCATCTATGCGAACATCCCAAGGGCTCGGGCAGCATTTGATCCAAAACGCTAACCCGAGACTTCCGATCGGCCAAGATGCGAAGTTATTCGCCTACGTCTACCTGGATCCGGTAAATCCTCCGAAGCAAATCATGTTGCAGTGGCACGACGGAAAGGGCTGGGAACACCGCGCCTACTGGGGAGGAAATCACATCCCGTGGGGCGCAGACGAATCACCGAGTCGCAAGAGGATCGGACCACTGCCCAAGCCCGGCCAGTGGACTCGACTTGAAGTGGAAGCTAGTGGAGTTAACTTGCCGGCCGGTGCCGAGCTGGCCGGCTGGGCGTTCACGCAATTTGATGGCACAGTGTATTGGGATCGGGCTGGCATAGTGGACGCCCCTGCGTCTCCGCTGAAATCACGACTGAGCGAGCTGAAAACCAAATTGGCCAACTTGAAAAAGTCCCTACCAAAAGCAATGGTCATGGCCGAGTTGAAACCCGTCCGGAAGACATTCGTCCTGTCTCGCGGACAGTACGATCAACCAACGGACGTTGAGGTAACGGCCGGGGTACCATCGGAACTGGGCACGCTGCCCAAACACATCGCACCGAACCGATTAGCCTTGTCACGGTGGTTGGCCGATCCGTCGAATCCGCTGACAGCTCGAGTCGCGGTGAACCGCTATTGGCAGATGTATTTCGGCTCGGGAATCGTACGGACACCGGAGGATTTCGGCACGCAGGGTGAGCTACCAAGTCACCCGCAACTGCTTGATTGGTTGGCGGCGGAGTTTGTCCGTTCCCAATGGAACGTCAAGTCGATGCAGAAGTTAATCGTCATGTCCGCCACCTATCAGCAGTCCTCGAAAATAACGTCACAACTGTCGGAGCTAGATCCACAAAACCAATTGTTGGCCCGCGGACCCCGATTTCGGTTACCGGCAGAGTCAATCCGCGACAATGCACTGGCAGTCAGTGGACTCTTGGTCAGACGCATTGGTGGCGAGAGCGTGCGGCCCTACCAACCGCCAGGATTATGGGACGACGTTGTCTACCAGAATGTGCCGCGATTCAAACAAGACCACGGCCAAAACCTCTACCGACGCAGTATGTACACCTATTGGAAACGATCCGTACCACCTCCCAACCTACAAGCGTTCGACGCGCCTTCGCGGGAAGCGTGCGTTCTAATGCGTTCTCGCACCAACACACCCTTGGCAGCACTGGTGTTAATGAACGATCCCACGTTCGTTGAGACAGCACGCAAGATGGCCGAGCGGGCGATGACAGAACGACCTGAGACGCCCACCGCTCGGCTCACGTTCCTGTTTCGATTAACGACCGGACGTCCGCCCAATCAAGATGAACTGCATAGATTGGGCACGACTTGGTCAAAATTGTTGGCCAGTTTTCGCCGAGACGAAGAGAGTGCAAAGCAACTCATGCACGTCGGTGAGTCCGATTACGATAAGAGATTGGACCTTGTCGATTTGGCCGCGTACACAGCAATTGCCAATGCACTGTTGGGAATCGACGAGACCATTACTAAACACTGAGATCAGAAACTCCTTTGGCCCCAAACTCAGCAAAATCGGCTATGCCTGACAATCACGAATTCAATCTGACAATGACGCGCCGCCAGTTGCTCGGTCGAACGGGCTTGGGTCTTGGCTCTGTTGCCTTGGCGTCGCTGTTGGACACCGACTTACTTGCTGGCGATAAGCAACGCGTCGGTGGATTGCCTGAATTCCCAAATTTTGCTCCGAAAGCAAAGAGAGTTATCTATCTCTTTCAGAGCGGAGCGCCGTCTCAGTTTGAGCTATTGGATCACAAACCGAAACTCGAAAAACTACATGGAGAGTTGTTGAAGCCCGATTTCTTTAAGGGTCAGCGTCAGACAGGCATGACCGCCAAACAGGAAAAACGTGTATGCAAATCGATATACACGTTTTCCAAACACGGTGAAAGTGGTGCCGAACTGAGCGAGTTGCTCCCACACTTGGGCCGAGTCGCTGACGATCTCTGTATCGTCCGCACCGTTCAAACACAAGCAATCAATCACGACCCAGCAATCACGTTTTTTCAGACGGGATTTCAGCAAGCGGGACGACCAAGCATCGGGGCCTGGGCCAGTTATGGATTGGGTAGCGAGAATGCCAACCTTCCAGCATACGTCGTCATGGTCTCGCAAGGCAGTGGGAAACGCGATTCCCAGGCTCTCTACGGCCGACTTTGGGGAAGCGGGTTTCTACCGTCGGCACACCAAGGGGTAAAGTTCCGCTCATCGGGCGACCCTGTGTTGTATCTTTCCAACCCGCCTGGCATCGATGCTCAAAGGCGCCGCGAATTGCTCGACCTTAGCAACTCCCTCAATACAACGCATTTTGAACAAGCCGGTGATCCCGAGACAATCACGCGAATCAAACAAGCTGAACTTGCCTTTCGAATGCAAACTTCGGTACCTGAATTGATGGACACCTCCAAGGAACCGGAACACATTTTCGGCCTCTACGGAGAATCGGCTCGCAGACCTGGCACGTACGCGGCCAACTGCCTACTTGCCAGGCGTTTGGCGGAACGGGGTGTCCGTTTTATTCAACTTTATCATCGCGGTTGGGACCAGCATGGCGACTTGCCGCGTGACCTACCATTACAGTGCGGCGATGTTGATCAGGGCTCCGCGGCGCTGGTTTCCGACCTCAAACAACGCGGGATGCTTGACGAGACGCTGATAATCTGGGGTGGCGAATTCGGACGTACGGTCTATGCCCAAGGGAAGCTCGATATGAAACGATATGGTCGCGACCACCACCCACGCTGTTTCAGTATTTGGATGGCTGGAGGGGGAATTAAGTCAGGATTGACCTACGGTGCGAGCGACGATTTTTCGTTTGACGTCGTCCAGGACCCGGTACACGTCTACGACTTGCATGCCACGATGCTGCACTGCCTGGGCGTGGATCATGAAAGACTGACGTACAAATTCCAGGGCCGCCATCATCGCCTGACCGATGTACACGGCAACGTCGTCCACGACCTTCTCGCTTAGTGATTGAGCCGAAGGCGTTAGCCTCGGGTTTTGCAAGGATCACACAGATCCCAACTCTCGAACCTCACTTCTATACGCCAATTTCCAACAACAAATCCATCTGAAGCACTCCTGTGTGTAGAAACAGGAGCAGGAGGAATAGAGGCTTGAACTTGACGGGACACGACCATTCATCACCGTCCACCAAGACACCTCATGCTTGCGAGCGACACGTCAACGTTAGATAATTCCAAACGCGAAGTTTGTTTCTTCTCTGCGCACCCTCCCCAGTGGAGTAACAATTGTGAAAAACGTAATCGGACGGAAGAGAAATCGCTGGACGATCACCATGGCCCGATCTCTCTTCATTGCCAGTCTCTGGTTGGGCACGGGCCATGTTGAAGCGGATGAACGGTTGCGTACTCCGGTGATGAGCCGAGCTGAACCGGCTGCCGGAAGACGTGTTTGGCAGCAGGCTCCGGAATATGATGGCACAGACGTGTATCACGTTGTCTACCTGCCGACCGACTGGCAAAAAGACAGAACATACCCGGTCATCGTCGAGTACACCGGGAACCGCTATCCTGCCGCCGCGTCCAGCGGCGAAATCAAAGATGCCAACCTCGGCTATGGGCTGAGTGGCGGAAAGGGGTTCATCTGGGTCTGTATGCCGTACGTCGAAAAAGGCCGAAAAAAGAATGCTCCTACTTGGTGGGGTGATCGAGAGGCGACCATTAGCTACTGCAAAACCAACCTGCCGCGAATCTGCCAACGATTCGGTGGAGACGCGGACAATCTATTCATTTGCGGTTTTTCTCGCGGCGCGATTGCCGTTAATTTCATTGGACTGGCGGACGACGAAATCGCGGCTCTCTGGAAAGGCTTCATCACACACGATCACTACGATGGTGAACGGATGTGGCCCTACGCGGGCAGCGATCGAGCAGCCGCGATCAAACGACTTGCTCGCCTTAGGGGACGTCCGCAATTGGTCTGCTCACACAAGATGACAGAACGCACGAAGGAGTATCTCAAGGACCATCTACACACCGGCGATTTCACTTTCTTGGACGTTCCTGTTACCAAGCTGTTCGAGGTTCCTGTCGAAATCGCCCATTCGCACACCGACCTTTGGATGTGCATTGACAGCCCCCAACGCAGGCAGGCGCGGGAATGGTTGGCAGAACAGTTGAACGAAAAATCAAAGCCCAACGAGTAAAATCTACCGACACTTCGATTAGATGGAGAGTGTACTGTGTGGGCCAAACAACGAACCAATTTCGCCGCAACAGCACTTGTAGCGATTGTAGTCCTCCGGATGTGGTACGGGTCGGTCGCGCACGCGGGTGAAGAACTTCCGTTGGCCACTATAGCAGTCATCTCCAACCCCTACATCACGACGCTGCCACCTCAGGAAATTCGCGATGAACGCGGATCCGTCCGTGATTTCCTTTCCACCACTGGACCACCGAGCTTGAAGCAGAGCATTCAGTTGGTCAATGAACTTGAACCGGACGTGTTTGTTATCCAGGGTTCGCTCACATGGTCTGGAACAGAAGCGGACTTTGCCACGTTCGACGAGCACTTGAACACTGTCCGACAGCCAGTCTATCTAACTCCCGGTCACTTGGACCGTCGCAATGATTCGTTTGAAGCGTACCGGTGCCGCTTCGCCAAATATGATGTTTCGAACAGTATTCAAGATGTGAATGGTGTTCAGCTGCTGTTTGCCAACGACTTACACGCTAACCCCAGTGCCGCCGTTGACCGCATGACGGAACAGTTAAAAAACGTCGAGTCGAAAGCCGTGTTAGTTTTTGCAGGCAAAGAAACGGAATTCAGTCGCTCTAAGCTGACCTCGGTCCATCCGTTCTGGAATTTCATCAAACGGAGCAAGGTCGCAGCGAGATTCGACCCAACGCGGTACTCTCATCAAATTCTCTACGAAAAATCCCTGCCGATTTGGACCGTCGGCTCGTCGGCGTGGTCCGCCCGCGGCGCGGTAACGGTGATCAGAATCTACACCGACCGGGTCACCATGACGGAGCTACGCAGCCTGGCGAAGCAATCGTTCTCCATTTCAATACCGAATCCGGTCACCCGAGATCGACTCAAGACGGCAGAGAACGACGAGTATCAAAGTCCATCCTATTCAGAGAATCTGGCCAAAGGGCCCGATTTCACTTTCGCTCTCGTCTCCGATCCGCAATTCGACCGTGAGCGCAATCGAGATACGCTAATTCGCAAAGCTGAAAACGCGATCCAAGATCTCAACCGCCTTGATCCGCAGATCGTATTTGTTGCGGGAGATTTGGTGAATAACAACTTGCCGGAGGAATGGGCTATTTTTAATGAGGTCTTTTCCAAACTAAAACCAAATCGAGCTGTGGTACCGGGCAATCATGACGTGTTGTTTAACTACAACTTTGTTGAGGCGACTTACGCTTCCGCTGCTCAAAAGAACCCTCGGTACGCGGCAATTGTCAAGCAGGCGCTGGACGCGGCAGCGAAAGAGGGGTTTACCGGACCGGCAGCGTTGTTTGAGAAATTCACTGGCAGCAAGCCGAGCAAGTTGATTCAGTTTGGCGACTGCGCTTTCATCACGACACCACTACTCACGACCCGTGCCGATCCGGAGGAAATCCAGCGTCTTGGCGAGCACCTTGGTCAGACCGCGAAACACCGTCACGTCTTTGTCATTGCCCATTATCCATCGTTGCCCTCGTTTGGAAACAACGTTCAACCACAACTTGGGGGCACTGAGATTTTGGGGCTGCTGCACCAGCATCGTGTCACTGGATTTTTATTTGGTCACCGGCATCGCAATGGGTTCGAAATGCATGAACGAACAGCCCACGTGCTGTCTGACAACATGGGCAGCATTCATCTTTTTCACATTTTTTCCGACCACATCGTGATAGGGCGAAAACGTGTCAACGCCCCACTTTATGAAACGTTGACAATCCCCTCGTCACGCTAACGTGACCGCAATCGAGGGGACGCCTCACTTACATTCTGCCCACGGCGCGACTAGTCATCTTCAATTCGTTGAAAACTAGCGATGTCCTCTTTGGACAATCGGCCTCGCAAAAAGAAAAAGTAGTACGCAAACGCTAGGCCAACGTAGCCGAAATACCAGAGTGCATAAGACTCTGCCGGATTCTCCCAATCGATGTGAAAGTAGGTCATGGTCACCAATGAAAAGACCGCAATCACAAACGCCACAATCGGGAAAATGGGATAGAACGGCGTCAAATAAGGTCTCTCCAAATCGGGCTCTAGCTTCCGGAGTCGAATCAGTGACACCATCGAGACGATATAGAGTGTCACGGCCCCAAATGCCGCCACAGTGATCAACCCGCCTGTGTCTAGGAAGAGAATGGCCCCGACGCCGATTACAAAAGTGACCAGCAGTGCATTCACGGGCGTTCGGGTCTTTGGGTGGATTCGTCCCAACGCGCGGAAGAAAAACCCAACTCTCCCCATCTCGAACAGCGCGCGACCTGACGCCAAGATGATTCCATTGAACGAGGCGACCAAACCGAACAGTCCAATGGCAATCAGCAAGTGATAGAGAATGTGACCCGTCCCGACAATCTGGCCCATGGCCAACGGCAGTGGACTATCAGAAGTCTTTTCATCCGCCGTGACCAGAATCTCTCCATTAACTCGGCTAAGTTGGTCGGGTTCATAGACGACCTGCTCCCAACCACCGACTCCAACTGAACAGAAGAAAGCACAACAGGCAAGAACCACCAGCGTTCCAATCGCCGCACCAAAGCCGCGCGGTATGTCGCGTTGCGGATTGCGTGCTTCTTCGGCCACATTCGCAACACCCTCGATGGCCAGATAGAACCAAATGGCAAATGGAATCGCCGCCAATGCGCCAGACCAACCGTTTGGCAGCGGATTGGCGGTGAAATTTTCGAGTCGAACACTAGGTGCGACAACACATGTAAAGAGTATCAGACCGGCCACAGCGACAAGCGTCACAATCAATTCAAAAATCGCCGCTTGTTTCACACCCCAAATGTTCAACGCCGTAAACAGAACGTAAGCTATCAAACCGATCATCTTTGTTGCGTCAATCGGCGAGACGGCATTAAAAGACGTGTAGACCTCTTCCGGAACCCACAACGTAAAGTAGCCACCAATAGCCAACGCGATGGCGGGCGGGGCGAAAATAAACTCAACCGCCTGCGCGATTCCACCCAAATAACCGGCACCCATTCCCAATCCGCGGGCACTGTAGACGAACACGCCACCAGCCC
>LWDU01041210.1_pt1 | contig 13160 bp, 9 predicted proteins | sample 727161 | NCBI WGS metagenome assembly LWDU01 (sample SAMN04566230, study PRJNA314399) | hydrothermal vent metagenome | isolation source: deep sea hydrothermal plume seawater | place: Mexico: Gulf of California, Guaymas Basin | collected 2004-07-11 | reverse complement strand
GGTGGAGTAGGACCTTATCTCAAAACTTGGGTAAATGCACAAGGCATCACCATTCAAAGCTCAAACGCTCCTTCTGTGAATACTTTGATTGCAGGGCTTTACACGTTAATAGTGACGGATGCGCAGGCTTGTACGCATTCTCAGTTTATTACGCTCACTGAGCCAGATCCGATTCAGCATAATATAGTGACAACTCATGTAACATGTGATGGCTGGAATAACGGTAGCATCACGGATTCTGTTTCTGGAGGCGTTCCTGGCTATACATATCTTTGGGCTCCAAATGGAGAGACTACTTATACGATAACCAGTTTACTTGTTGGATTTTATTCTATCACAGTGACTGATGCAAATAATTGCGAATCAACTGCAGGAACTTTTGTGAATGATAGCGATAAGTTAATGGCAACCGTAACTAACAAACAAGATGTAAGTTGTTATGGCTATTGTGATGGATTTATTGAAGTAACAATAACAGGAGGAATGCCATTCTTTGATTCTAATGGAAGCCCTATTTATACTAATATTTGGAATGATCCGCTTTCTCAAATTACAGCTAATTCTATTGGTTTATGCGCAAGTGCTATTACACTTTCAACATCTTATACGGATATTATAACAGATGCAATTGGCTGTGAAGTTACAATAACCCAGTCTATAACTCAGCCTTCAGAATTAGTGGTAACTGCTAGTGTACTAGATACAATTTCTTGCTATAGTGGAAATGATGGAAAATTAAAAGCAAGTGTTGGTTTACCTCCTACCGGAACACCTCCACATACTTATCTGTGGAATAATCAGCAAACAGGAAGTATTATTAGTAACTTAGTTACAGGAAGCTATGTAGTTATTGCAACTGATGCAAATGGTTGCATGGACACTACTGACATTTTCTTAGCTGAGCCAACTGATTTAAGTGTTACGGTTTTTTCAACAAATGTAAGTTGTGTTGGAGATGATAACGGAAACATTACAGCAACTCCTGTTGGAGGCACACCAATATCACCATCAGGCACATATACTTATAGTTGGAGTGACGGACAAACAACACAAACTGCTACAGGGCTTGCACCTGGCTTATATACTGTTACAGTAACAGACGCTAATGGCTGTACAGTTTCTTCAAGTAATGTGTTAATTAAAACTTGCGTTATGGATGACGGAACAGCTATTGCAAATGTTTTTGGAGGAACAACTCCTTATACTTATTCATGGAGTAACGGGCAAACAACCCAAACCATTGCTAGTTTATCGCCAGGAACTTATACGGTAGATGTTACAGATGCAAATGGATGTGTACTTTCTGCATCTACTTATGTAAATGCTTTTGATGCGATATTCCTACCAAATTTCATAGATTATTTTTCGGATACCATTTGTTTAGGAGACAATATTACCATAAGTGTAGTAGATATGGAGTACCGGACAACTGACATCTACTATAACAGTAAAACCAACTGCTCCAAGAACGGATTATATCCTAACAGTGGTGGATGTAGCCAATTGTCCGAATAGTTCATTTGATATTACTGCAAGTATTTGGGTAACACAACTGCCTATTATTCCTGTCGCTACACCAAATCCAATTAAAGTTGGTGATGAAGTGGAATTAAGAGTTGCTTCTGCAAATAATTATTCCATTTATCAGTGGACTGATGCTGAAAACATAAATATAGCCAATACTAAAACCATTTTAGTTTATCCTGAAGTAACCACTACCTATTATATAATGGTAGAAGATGCAAACGGTTGTCAAGGCTACGATTCTATAATAGTTGTAGTTGGGGTCATGGTTTATGATGGAATCTCGCCAAATGGAGATGGTTATAATGATTTCTGGGAAATAGAAGATATTGATAGATATCCTGATGCTGTAATTGAAGTTTATAACAGATGGGGCTCTCTTTTATTTAGTGCAAAAGGAGATACTTATAACGATAACAAATGGGATGGAACTCATGAAGGATCGCCATTACCAATTGGTACTTATTACTATATAATTAACTTAAATAATAATTCGGATCCGCAAAGTGGAGCGATAACTATTATTAGGTAAAATGAAAATTATGAAGAAAATAACTATTCTTATTTTGATAATTTCTACTGCAATTGTTGCTAATGCGCAACAATTGCCTCAGTTTACACAATACATGATAAACGACTATGTATTTAATCCAGCAATTGCTGGAATTGAAAGTAGTTATCAAATGAAAACAAATATCAGAAATCAGTGGGTAGGAATGACAGATGCCCCTAGAACTACAGTGCTAAGTATTTATGGAAAATACAGGGAAAGTAATGTTGGATTAGGGGGTGTAGTTTTTAACGATCAGGTTGGCCCAACAAGTAGAACAGGACTTTCATTATCTTATGCTTATCATTTTTCTTTAACAGATAATATGAAAATGTCATTGGCATTATCAGGAGGGTTTACCCAAATTAAGATTGACCCTAATCACCTTCATTTCAAAGATTTTGAACCTCAAGCTCAAGGCGGTATCCTTAGTTCTTCTGTCCCTGATGCAACTTTTGCATTTTATTTATATTCCAAAGATTGGTATGTTGGGGCTTCTATTCCACAACTACTAAATAGCAAATTAGGATTTTTTGAAGATGATTATTTAGAAACCTATAATTTAAATCCTGATGGAAGTCTGGAACGACACTACTTTGCAATGGCTGGCTATAAGTGGAAAGTAAATTATGATTATGTGGTAGAGCCATCTGTTTTATTAAAATCTGTTACTCCTACACCTATCGTTATTGATATAGGATTGAAAGTAACTTATCAAAACAAATTGTGGATGGGAACGAATTACAGAACTAATGGAGATATTGGTTTATTATTAGGATATTCGATAGGAGACAGATATCTAATAGGATATTCTTATGATATGGTAACTTCTGGTTTAGGAGACTACACTTCTGGCTCACATGAGTTTATGCTAGGTATTCGTTTTGCTCCTGCAACTGAAAAAGAGATAATGAGATAATATTTTGTTAAATAGATTAAAAGTAAAAACCCCTGCTCCCAGGGGTTTTTATTTGTTGTACTGTTTAGTTTAGGAAAGAAATAGTACAACCCAAAACAAGTATTACGACTTAGGTGCAATATTAAGCCAAAAAATATCTTTTTATAACTCATTGTAAGTCTATTTGTTAACACAAAAATGTTAAGAAAACAAATGTATAAGCAATACTTATTTATCTGAGTTAAAGGGCTATACAAAAATAAATTAGAAGATTTTTATTACTAAATGAGAAGGTTTTTCTTAAATTTGCGAACTTAAAAATCAGCAAAACAATGGGAATTCTACAAACATCAGAAAGAAGTTCGCACCTTGACCCTAGTGAAAATGTAATTTTTCAAAGGCATATGATTGCCTATTTGGAAGCAGCAAAAATGATTAGTGGCAAGGTGTTGGAAATTGGCTGTGGGGAAGGCTATGGTATAACAGAATTAGCCCCAAGGGCTGAGCAATATTTTGCAGTGGATAAATACAACACTCCAATTAGTGAGGAGTTAAAAGAGCAAAACAACATTACCTTTAAACAAATAGAGGTACCTCCACTTAAAGGCATTGAAAATAATAGTATCGATTTTGTGGTTACTTTTCAAGTGATTGAACATATTAATAATGATGAACTTTTTGTTTCTGAAATATATAGGGTTTTAAAACCGGGAGGGAAGTTGATACTTACCACCCCAAATCAATTAATGACCTTAACCAGAAACCCCTGGCATTTTAGGGAATATACCCCAAATGGGATGAAAGAGATATTGCAAACTTCTTTTAAGGAAATTGACATTAAAGGAATTTATGGTTTACAGAAAGCCATGGAATATTACGAAATAAATAAAAAGGCAGTAGAAAAAATTATGCGTTGGGATATTTTTAATCTTCAGTATTTACTACCAAGAGTGTTACTACAAATTCCTTATGATATTCTCAACAGAATCAACCGACAAAAACTACAAGATAGTAATAATGCTTTGGTAGATGCGGTAACGATAGATGATTTTTGCATAAAACCAATGACAGATAAATGCTTTGATTATTTCTGTATTGCTACCAAGTAGCACTAAAAGCAAACCCTCTTTCTTTTAAGGTTTCAATAATTTTGGGTAGCGCAAATTGCAGAGTTTCAGATGATTTTTCATTGTCATGCAAAACAATAATAGAGCCATTTTGCACATTATCTACTACATTGGAATAGCACTTTTCCTTGCTAGTATTTTTTTTAAAATCCCAAGCTAATACATCCCACATAATTATTTTATATTCTTTTTTTAGTTTGGCAATTTGCCAAGGAAAAATCTTCCCAAATGGAGGGCGGAAAAGTTTTGTTTCCGGAATAATTTGTCTCCATTTTTCTATATCTTTCAAATACTTTTTTGTACAAGTAGTAAAGCCGTTTGGATGTGAGTAGGAATGATTGCCAATACTATGACCTTCTGCTGTTATTCTTTGTAAAATTTCAGGATGTTTTACCATTTGCTTTCCCAAACAAAAGAAAGTAGCTTTAACATTATAAAACAGAAGGGTATCTAAAACAAAAGGAGTGATTTCAGCAGTTGGCCCATCATCAAAAGTGAGCCAGACTTTTTTTTCATTAGTTGCATTTTTCCAAACCAATGTTGGGAAAAGAGCTTGAAAAAGTTTAGGCGTTTTAGCCCCAAAAAACATGACTAATTATTTTGTGATTGAGCAGCAACAAACTCATCCATAAAAGTATTTATTAAATAATCTTCCCTGCTTATATCTTCTTCTGTACCACCTTTTTCTCTAATATATTTGCCACCTATTTCACTATATTCATAGCTTACATTAGCCAATTGGAAACTTTGAATCAGACGAGAAATATTAGAAAGTACACTTCCAGCAATTTGTAGATTTCTATTCAATCCTCCTTTGTCCTTTATCGCATTGATGTAATTAAATTCATCTAAAAAAGTTTCAATCATTTGTGCTAAAATTTTATTTCCTTTTTCTTTTTCTCCCAAGCGATAATAAGTATTTACAAGTGGAAAAGCATAGACATTAAATGGGGCAGAGGTATTTGGCATTTCCCTCAAACATTTATCAAGTACTGCAATGGCATCTTCTTTTCTATCCAATACAAAAAGAGATTCTGCCAAACGAGCATAATTATTTCTAAAATTCATAATCATCCTTGTGTTGGTTTCATCCAAATATACATCCGGATTATTCAGTCCACCCCAACTAAATTTGTTCATCAAATTATCATACATTTTATCCACATTTACCTCTCCGGTTTGTCCGTCAGGAGAGACGGCTACATAAGGAACTAAGCGATAAGAAAGTCCTTCCAACTGAAAGTATTTTTCTAAGCCCATAAAATTATCCGAGCCAACGGTAATGGCAAAATAAATGGGTCGTTCCCAATTGTTGTATGCCAGCATATCCAGCACCATCAATTGATTTTTATAAAAACCATTCCCTTTTATTTTCCATTTTATTTCAGGAAGGATATCGTCAAATTTTTCTACTGGCACTGTGCCGTTTGCTTTTACCTTTTCAACATCCACTTTTAATTTGAGTTTTTTTGCGGGACAGTAATTTCGTTTTCCAGCATTAGTAACAATCTTTGTTTGGTTTTTATCACTTCTTATAAAATCAATAACTTCTTTTACATCCACATAGCCAAGACCTCTATCGCTAATTGGGATGTAATCTCTTGTCCCAGTTCGGTATTTATCATTGGTAAAAGAGGATGGAATAGGGGGGGCATCATAAGTTGCTCTTTTCATTTGATCGATATACCAAGAAGTATTAAACAAACTTAGGTTGACTACTTTAATATCTGTTCGTATACCCTCTACTTCTTGCATATACCAAAGCGGGAAGGTATCATTATCCCCATTGGTAAAAAGGATTGCATTTTTATCGCAAGAATTTAGGTAATTGGCTGCCACTTCCCTTGCGGTAAATCTTCCAGATCGGTCATGATCATCCCAATTTTCAGACGCCATAAGTGTTGGGGCTAAAAGAAGCGCAATGGCAGTCGCTAGCCCTGCACTTGCGGTAGAGTTCATTCTTTTAGTCAAAAAGTCATAAATTCCTAAAACACTTAATCCTATCCAAATAGCAAAAGCATAGAATGAACCAACATAGGCATAATCTCGTTCTCTTGGCTGAAAAGGAACAACATTCAAGTAAATAATAATCAAAACTCCTGTAAAAAGGAAAAACAGTAAAACCACCAAAGCATCTTGTTCATTCTTTTTGAAATGAAAAAGCATTCCAATAAGTCCTAAAATTAGAGGCAAGAAAAAATAATGATTTTTTCCTTTATTGTTTTTCAAATAATCTGGTAATTTCACATTTGATGGTTGCCCAAGCCGAGCATTATCAATAAAAGAAACCCCACTTTCCCAATTTCCGTGAAGGGCATTTCCGTCCATATTCATAAAATCGTTTTGTCTACCTGCAAAATTCCACATAAAATACCTAAGGTAAGACCAGCCGATTTGGTACTTAAAAAAGAAGGAAAGATTCTGAGAAAATGTTGGGGTCTTGTCTTTGTTGGTTTTACTAAGCCCTGCCCAAGATCTATATCCGTTTGCATGTTTTTTTTGTGTGTTGCTCCACATTCTTGGGAAAATGGTTTTATGTCTTTTCGCATAATTTGGAATTGTATTCTTCCTTTTATCAATAATTACATATTTCCCCTTTTTTTCATCTTTTTCATATACAGGATTCCCATCCAAATAAGGTTTTTTATTGTCTAATTTGGCGTTAAAATAATGTCCGTAAACAAGAGGCCAACTTCCATATTGTTCCCTTTTTAAATAAGATAAAAGTCCAACGGCATCCTCTGGATTGTTTTCATCAATTGGAGGATTTGCATTTGAGCGAACCACCAAAATAGCGAATGAAGAATAACCAATCAAAAGTACGGTAAAACCAAGAATGGCTGTATTCCAAATGGCTTTGTTATTCTTTTTAGTATACTTTAAACCAAAAATTATTGCAGCAATTAAAAACACAAAATAGAGGATTGTTCCAGAATTAAAAGGCAAGCCAATAGTATTTACAAAAAACAATTCAAAGGTTGAAATCAAACTAATGGCACCAGGAATAATAACGCCTTGCACCAATCCTAAAAGCACCATTGAAATAATAAAAGCTTTAATCGCTCCAATTTTAGAATATTCATAATTTTTGTAGTAATAAATCATGCCCATTGCGGGGATAGTAAGCAAGGAAAGTAAATGTACCCCAACTGATAAGCCCATTAAATAAGCAATTAACACTAGCCACCTGCTTGCATGGGGCTTGTCGGCTTCTCTTTCCCATTTCATGATGCACCAAAAAGTGATTGCCGTAAAAAAGGAAGACATGGCATACACCTCCCCTTCCACTGCCGAAAACCAAAAAGAATCAGAAAAAGTATATGTCAATGCACCAACCAATCCGCTTCCTAAAATGGCATACATTTTGTTTTTTTCGTTTTCCTCACTTTTAGCAAATATTTTTCTTCCAAAAGCTGTAATGGTCCAAAAAAGAAATAAAATGGTAAAGGAACTGCAGAGTGCTGACATTATATTCACAGCTACTGCAACTTCACTCGTTGCTGGACTGGCAAATAGGGTAAAAATTCTTCCGAATAGTTGAAATAAAGGGGCGCCTGGTGGATGCCCAACTTCTAATTTGTAAGCGGTTGCAATGTATTCTCCGCAATCCCAAAAACTTACGGTTTGCTCGATAGTTGATAGATATACAAAAGAAGCAATTAAAAATACTCCCCAGCCTACTATGTTGTTTAGTTTATTGTAGTTATTCATAATTTTTATGCTGATTTTTAATTTGCGAATTTAAGAAATAAATAATGATTACAAATTAAAACGAAATTTTGATAAAATATTTTGTGCGCTTTTAGTTTATTGTTAGTTTTGCGCCCACTAATTTTAGTGCCCGATGGTGTAACTGGCAACACGTCTGTTTTTGGTGCAGAAGAGTCTAGGTTCGAGCCCTAGTCGGGCAACAAATAAAATGCAGAGGAGAATTTTTAGTATTTCATTTGTAAACTCTAACGCATAGAGATAAATATAGATAGAAGCATAAATAATTAAGAAATTAGCTTGTACAAGAATCAAACAATAAGAAATAATTTAGAAGTAAAGTGTTAGATTCTAATTTTAGCAAACATCTTGATTTATCTTCTTATCCAAGAGGAGTTTATATGGTGCAAATAAGAACAAATGACTCCTTTGTAAGCAAAAGAGTAGTACTACAATAATAGTTTGCGAGATATATAAAAAGGTTCTATATTTGCCGACAGAAAAATAGAAGAATTGAGGATGGGGCTTACGGCCCCATATTTTATACAAGATAATGATAGCAGAAGAAAGAGTACAGCAACTTGCCAGAGAAAAGGTTTTGGAATTAGGAGGGTTTTTAGTTTCTGCAAAAGTGAGTATGCAAAATGAAATTCAAGTTTTTGTGGATAAAGCAGAAGGGATTTTAATAACAGAATGTTTGCAAATTAGTCGGCATATAGAAAATGAGTTAGATAGAGAAATAGAAGATTTTCAACTGTCAGTTTCTTCCCCAGGATTGAGTAAAGCTTTTTTGGTAGAGCAGCAATATCAGAAAAATATTGGCAAAGAAATTGTTGTAAAACTAAGGCAGGGGAAAAAGATAAAAGGGAAGCTAATCGCTTTTGATGGGAATATAGTTTTGGAAATAAACAAAAAAGAAAAAGGTAAAAAACAAATAAAAAAAGAGAAGAAAGTCATTTTATTAGAAGAAATAAAAGAAACAAAATTAGTTATAAAATTTTAAATCGTAAAAAATGGATATAGAAAATTTAATTGAATCGTTTTCCGAGTTTAAGGAAGTAAAAAATATTAACCGAGAAACAATGATGAACATCTTGGAGGATGTTTTTAAATCGGTTTTAGCCAAAAAATATGATGAAGCTGATAATTTTGATGTTATTATAAATGTTGATAAAGGGGATTTGGAAATTTGGAGAAATCGAGAAGTTGTAAAAGACGGGAAGGTAGAAAACCCAATCACTCAAATTTCACTTTCGGATGCATTAAAGATTGAAGATGATTATGAAGTAGGGGAAGAGGTATCTGAACAAATTGATTTTGACACAGAATTTGGGAGAAGGCATGTCCTTTCTATCCGACAAAACTTACAAGCAAGAGTACAGGATTTAAACAGAGATGAAATCCTGAAAAAATATAGTGAAAGAGTTGGAGAAATTGTAAGTGGTGAGGTTTATCAGGTTTGGAGAAATGAAATCCTTTTGCAAGATGATGAAGGGAATGATTTAATTCTGCCAAAAGCAAATCAGATTCCAAGAGATTTTTTTAGAAAAGGAGAAACGGTAAAAGCAGTAATACTTTCGGCTGAACTAAAAAACAACAAAGCCCTTATTACACTTTCGCGTATTGCACCAGAATTTATTGAACGGCTTTTTGAAACGGAAGTCCCTGAAGTTTTTGACGGACTGATAACCATCAAAAAAGTAGTAAGGATTCCAGGTGAAAGAGCTAAGGTAGCAGTAGAATCTTATGATGATAGAATTGATCCTGTTGGTGCTTGCGTTGGAATGAAAGGATCAAGAATCCACGGTATTGTTCGCGAACTTAGAAACGAAAATATTGATGTTATCAATTTTACAGAAAATACCCAACTACTCATTACGCGCTCGCTTAGCCCTGCAAAAGTGAGTTCCATAAAGGTTAATGAAGATAACAATAGGGCTGATGTGTATATGCAACCCGACCAAGTTTCTTTGGCGATTGGCAAGGGAGGTTTTAATATCAAATTAGCAGGTCTTCTTACTGGTTATGAAATTGATGTTTATCGAGATATAGATGACATGGTGGATGATGTAGCGATTGAAGAATTTTCAGATGAAATTGAAAGCTGGATTATTGAAGAGCTTAAAGCAATTGGTTGCGATTCGGCAAGAAGTGTATTAGAATTAGATGCGGAAGATTTGGTAAAAAGAACAGACCTGGAAATTGAAACTGTAGAAAATGTATTGTCGGTTCTTAAAAACGAATTGGAAACAGAAGAAGAATAATATAAAACAAAAAAATGTCAGAGAAAAAGAGCATACGGCTAAATAAACTTACAAAGGAGTTGAATGTTGGAAGTGATAGAATCCTATCCTTTTTACAAGGGAAGGGTGTGACTGGATTAAACCCTACATCTAAAATCTCTGATGATGTTTATCAGCTGTTACTTAGCGAATTTCAAATGTCCAAACAAATGAAATTGGCAGCAAAAATTGTTGCTAACAAGTTACAGATGGAACAAGAAAGTCAGGAATTAGAAGCTGAAAAAATAAAAGTGGAACCTCCAAAATTAAGTATTAAGCCAATAGGAACTATTGATTTATCCGGTACAAAATCAAAAACAATAGATACTGATAAAAAAACGGAAGAGCCAAAAAAAGAAGAAGTAATAAAGGCAAAAGCTCAGCTATTATCACAGCCAAAAGTAACTGGCGAAAAAGTGGATTTAGATAAACTAATTCCTAAGAAGAAAAAACCTGTTGCCACATCTTCAGAAGGAGGGGTTGCTGGAAAGAAAAAAAGAAAACGACTTCCCAAAAAAGTAAATCAAGATAGGTTTAAAGGGAGACAAGCAAAAAAGAAAAAACCAGTTGTAATTGAAGTAGATGCAGAACAGGCTCAAAAAAGAGTAAGAGAAACCTTAGCAAAACTACAAGGAGGGGGTAAGAAAACCTCTGTAAAAAACAGAAGAGAGAAAAGAATTGCCCACAGAGAAATAGCCGAGCAAGAAAGTGTTGAAAGACAGGCTTCTGACAAAGTAATAAAGATTACTGAATTTGCCACTGCTCAAGAATTGGCAACCATGATGGATATTCCAGTTACAGAAATTATTTCTGCTTTAATGGTGCTTGGTTTCATGGTAACCATGAATCAGAGATTGGAGGCCGATACCATTCAAATTATTGTGGAAGAGTTTGGCTTTACGGTAGAATTTGTTGGTGTAGAAGTACAAGAGGCAATTGAAGATGAGGAAGATAAAGAAGAAGATCTTAAATCACGCCCACCAATTGTTACCATTATGGGACATGTCGATCATGGAAAAACATCCCTTCTCGATTACATTAGAGATACCAATGTAATTGCTGGAGAATCTGGTGGAATTACCCAACATATTGGCGCTTATGAAGTAACGTTAGAAAATGACAAACAGATTTCTTTTTTAGACACTCCAGGACATGAGGCTTTTACCGCTATGCGGGCAAGGGGTGCAAAAGTTACCGACATTGTAGTAGTAGCAATTGCTGCTGATGATAGAATTATGCCACAAACTAAAGAAGCGATTAGCCATGCACAAGCGGCAGGCGTTCCCTTACTTTTTGCAATAAACAAAATTGATAGAGATGCATCAGATGCTGAAAAAATAAAGGGAGAGTTAGCCGAAATGAATTTATTAGTGGAAGATTGGGGCGGTAAATATCAGAGCCAAGATGTGTCAGCTAAAACAGGAATAGGAATTCCTGAACTTTTAGAAAAAGTAATATTGGAAGCTGAAATGTTGGAATTAAAAGCAAATCCTAATAGAAATGCAAAAGGGACAGTAATTGAAGCATCATTAGATAAAGGGAAAGGATATCTTACCACTATTTTGGTGCAAAATGGAACTTTGAAAATAGGGGATTACGTATTGTCCGGAGGATTTAGCGGAAAAGTAAAAGCATTATTAGATGAAAGAGGACACAACATCAATGAAGCAGGTCCCGCATCTCCTGCAGTATTGTTAGGGCTAAATGGAGCGCCACAAGCAGGGGATACTTTTAATGTAATGCAAGATGAGCAGGAAGCGAAAAAAATTGCTACCAAAAGAATGCAACTAAAAAGAGAGCAAGGCGCGAGAACTCAAAAACACATCACTCTTGACGAGATTGGAAGAAGAATTGCACTTGGAGATTTTAAGGAAATAAACATCATTGTAAAAGGAGATGTGGACGGGTCGATTGAAGCACTTTCAGAATCCTTAGAAAAACTTACTACTGAGGAAATAAGTGTAAATATTATTCATAAATCAGTTGGACAGATTTCTGAGTCGGATGTAATGCTGGCAGCTGCATCACAAGCTGTAATTATAGGATTCCAAGTTCGCCCATCTATAAAAGCAAGAAAATTAGCCGAAACCGAGCAAATAGATATTCGCCTGTATTCCGTAATTTACAAAGCGATTGAAGAATTAACACAAGCCATGGAGGGCATGCTTTCTCCTGACATTGAAGAGGCGATAGTTTGCAGTATTGAAATAAGAGAAATATTCAAAATCTCGAAAGTAGGAACCATTGCCGGCTGTATGGTGTTGGAAGGGAAAATAAACCGAAACTCCAAAGTAAGAATTATCAGAGATGGAGTAGTTATTTATACAGGTATTCTTTCCTCCTTAAAACGATTTAAAGAGGATGCAAAAGAGGTGGCCAAAGACTTTGAGTGCGGTCTATCAATTGAAAACTTCAATGATATTAAAGTTGGAGATATTGTAGAAGGGTTTGAAGAAAAAGAAATACAAAGAAAACTCGCCTAATCTTCCATAATATTAATGTTTGAAGGCACAATATAAGAAGTATACCTTCTTCTTATTTCATTTTGCACTTTAAGTGCTTCCAGTCTGGTATAAAAATCACCAACAGTTACTTTAAAATAAGGTTCTTTATGGTCCAGATAGGCAGGTATTTCTGGGAATTTTAACATGAATGAGATTCGAATTTTTTTAGCTTTTTCTCTGTCGGTATCCGAATGAATTTGTAAGCGCCATCCTAATATCCCTTTTCTTTTTTTATTTAATTTTATATGCAGATCAAGTAATTCACCTACCTTTTCTTCCATTTCAATATTTGTAATAGCAGATTCTGTACTATCTGTTTTTGAATTTGTTTGCCCAATAGCGCAAAAGGAAGAAAACAAGAAAATTGTAAATAGATATTTGATCATAATATGCAAAAGTAATAAACTAATTAAAGCACATCTTTACTTCCGGTTTTATTAGAGGCTTTTATCTATTATTTAGAATGGCTATAAATTACATTAATTAATGATTTTCTACCTATTTCTATCCATTGAAAAAATTAAATTTGCAGCCGAAAAATGGAACATTAAAAAAACATGATTCGAA
>LWDU01035318.1_pt1 | contig 13162 bp, 8 predicted proteins | sample 727161 | NCBI WGS metagenome assembly LWDU01 (sample SAMN04566230, study PRJNA314399) | hydrothermal vent metagenome | isolation source: deep sea hydrothermal plume seawater | place: Mexico: Gulf of California, Guaymas Basin | collected 2004-07-11 | reverse complement strand
CGCTGGCCGTGTTATGTAACGGCACAGCGGAACGCCGCCCGGACGCTCGAGTTTCTTAACCTGATTGGATTTACACGCCACTCCCGCAGGCTATGAATAGCCAGATTGCTTGCTGACCAATTCACTCGCCTTCTTTCGATCACTGTTCACAGGAACAGCCTGCAACGCCAATGCCTTCTACAAGAGAACCGTCATCGTGTGCCGGCTCTTTGCCGCTATCTGATGGTTGAAACCACGGCAGCGCATTTATCCCTACGCCAACAGAAAATTACGTTGGCTAATCGTCCATCACTAGGTCAGCCAATAACCTCAAACCCTGGTAGCGTTTAACCACTACTAGTCATACGGTTCCACTCTTTCATAAAACAAGCAGGCAACCGATCTGATTCGATACTCAGACTTTCGCTCGAAAAGTCCTGTTATAATTCCTATCCTCCATTGTTTTGGTTTTAGTTGCTTGCGGCTGTGAATCAACGTTAACCGAACTATCGTCTTTCTTGACCATACAACGTACCCAAGAATCAGATACATTACTAAAGCTTCAACAACGGGGCGGAGTAATTACCCAGGGTAAAGTACCGGAGTAAACGCACCAAATTCCCAGTCTGACTGGGACCATTCTCTGGCGGAAAACTGCCTTCCCCAACATTTATTCCAAGCATGCCTTATGAAGATACTTTGGCAATCTAGAAAAAATGCGCTTTATACTTCCTATTCTCTAGATGCCTGAACAAGGAAACTTATGCCTCCTAAATTGCTAGTCCTGGTGTTTCTCTACTGCAGTTTTTCTCAGGCTGAAGCCGCGGAACAATGGCTCTACCTCTTCTTTCCAGCAGACAATGATGTCCAACAAAGCTTCGTCCGGATAAATAACCGGAGCAACGAAGCCGGTACGCTCACCATTACGGGTATCGATGACGAGGGTGTCACTTCACCAAACACCGTCACGTTATCCTTTGCAGCAGGGCAATCAAGAAACTTCAACTCCGAGGACCTCGAGAACGGCAATGTTAGTAAAGGGCTGACGGGTGGACTTGGTGACGGTTCTGGAAACTGGCGATTAAAATTCGAATCGAAACTGGATCTCGATGTGTCAGGTCTGTTCAGGAACTCGATCGGGTTCGTGAATATAGTACACACCTCAGCAGACGATGTGCGAGATACCTCCCACGAGGTCTATTTCTTCAACCCCGGTTCCAACCAGAATCAGGTGAGTCGATTGAGGGTGGTGAACCTGTCCTCTTCGAACACTACGTTTGAGGTGAGCGCCATTGATGATGATGGAGATACTGGAGGGCCCATCACGTTCACCGTTCCCGGAAATGAGGCGTTCGAAGTGAGCGCCGCGGAACTGGAATCAGGTGGCGCTGGTTTAACCGGTTCATTGGGTGACGGGTCAGGTAAATGGCGCATGACGGTCACCAGTTCTCAATCTGCCAAGGTGCTGAGTTTGCTTGAAGATCCCGATGGCAACATCTCAAACCTGTCGACCGCCATAGTTCCAGAGAATGAGCAGCACCTGATTAACTATATGCTTCCGGATGACGCCAGCCAGCAGGGATTTATCCGCTTTATCAACAACAGTAATAGCGCCGCCACAGTGACAATCCAGGGTATTGATGAAGCAGGTACCACTGAACGCATCACACTTGCGATGGGCGCAAATGAAGCCGCGCATCTGAACTCGGGTGACATTGAGAACGGCAACCCAAGTAAGGGGTTGAATGGCTCTCTGGGTGATGGCGCAGGCGCCTGGCGACTTGTCGTGACGGCTGACCAGGATATCGATGTCGTGGGGCTCTTTCGCACCAATGATGGTTTCGTCAACATCGTCCACAACAACACGAACTTCGTTGCCGCGACGACACACTTTGTACCGTTCTTTAATCCTGCCTCCAATCCTGATCAGGTGAGTACGCTTCGTCTGAACAACCCAGGAAACACCGCTAATACTTTTACGATTTCGGGTACTGATGATGATGGCGATCCGGGAGCAGGTAGCTTCGAAGTCACCCTGTCTGATAATACGTCACAAACGGTCACCTCAGCCTCGTTAGAAGGGAGTTGGGGCGATGGTGACGGTAAATGGCGGGTTGATATCGCCTCGACGCAGGACTCCTATGTCCAAAGTTTATTGACTGCGCCGGGGGACTTGCTTTCCAATCTCAGTAATTTTCTGCCGCTACCGGGTAGCGAAACGGATGCTCGCACAGAAAGCTGGATGATCAATAATTCGGAGACATCGACGACGATCGTTGATAACGATGGCGATCCTGCGCTGGTGAACGTCCAGATTGTCACGGAGACGACGTTTAACAGTCAAGCGGTAGTTCAGGTGAACGCCACCGGGGTGCCTAACTACAACCATGAACTGACTCAGGCCGAAGTCGATTGGCTCAACAACAGGCCCAATACCGGGTCAGATTTTCGCGGAACGGGTGGCCGTACAACCGCTGAGGCCGGTCCTGTCGCCTTCGGAGCGGACATAAACTACGACAGTAACAAGAGTTGCGTGGAAGGAGAAGGGCAGGGTTACTGGCCACCTGGCCCGGTCTGTCCTCTGGATGTTGAGCATCAGGTTTACTTTCCTGATAACCCGACTGCTGCTTCCAGTGAGTGCGTATTGTCACTTGATACCGTGGGGCTTTGGGTTAACGGTGTCTCTGTTTATGGGTACAGCGATGGGATGAGTTACAACATGGAAGACGTTTGGACGAATCTCGCGCCGGCGTTTGAGGTCTACGATATTGACGTCTGTCATGGCCATGCTGCAAACAACGACTACCATCATCACAGCTATCCACATTGTCTCGCCGAACAACTTGGCGATACTGGCACCGACCATTCACCGGTGTATGGCTTTGCGCAGGATGGATACCCAATTTATGGGCCCTGGCAAAGCAACGGTGCGTTGGCTGAATCCTGCTGGTTAGTAAGAGATTACTCGGCGTCAACCAGTGCGGGCGGTTGTGAGGACGGAACTCGATCCTGCCAGCTGGCTGACAATGCGGATCTGGCGCAGGGGGTGGTTTCGGTCAGTTCTGGCCCTAGCCTGACGGAGAATGTCACGTCAGCCTCAGGCAATCCAATACTTACTGAAAGCGGCGTCTACTTCGAAGACTATTATTATTCTTCGGATTGCACAGCACAAGGAGACGCGTTTCTTGACCAGTACAACGGGCATGACACCGAAGACGGTCGCGGCTACCACTATCATGGGACGGTCATCGATGATTCAGAAAACCAGACACTCGGCATTGATTACTATCCAAGATTTCCATACTTCCTTGGTCCATCCATCTATGGTGCCGTAGATACCGACGGCACCGACTGGCGTTGTACAGGGCAAAGTGGTGGGGGCGATAGTGGTCCGGGTGAAGGTGGACCGCCCGGGATGGGGCCGCCCACCTAGTATGCGGATACTCCTCTTACTGTTCTGTATTTGCGTCCTGTCAGTCGCCACTGCAGAAGATAAATCAACATTGGATCACAAGGTGGATCACCCTGTGATGCACCAGGCGCAATTGCCTGTTCCAGAGGGCGTGCCAGTACCCCGCCTGGGTATGCAATTGAGTCGCGACGCGGAAGATGGATTCAACCTGCATGTTGAGCTAAGAAATTTCCAGATGGAGTCGCCGGCGTTCATGCAATCAGCGGTTGAAGACAGAGTGCGCGGTCATGCGCATTTGTATCTTAACGGGGTCAAGTTAACCCGCCTCTATGCGCAGGATCTGCATTTGCCAGGTCGTCTTTTCCGGCCAGGGATAAACTCCCTGCAGATCTCCATCAACGATCATGATCATGCGGTCTTGGCCTTAGATAACGAACCGATCCAGGCAACGATACTGATGGATCCGGGTCGTGAACCCTTCCAGATGAGCCATTACTCCAGCTCGCCGATCGAACTCTGAGACACCTTCAATGGTAACCTCTTACGCAAGTCAACGTGGCAGCAGTCGGCGGCCTGCGGTACACAGAGCACTATGAACGAAAATAACAAACAACCACTTGGAATTACGGAATTGGTGTTGCGTGATGCACACCAATCACTCTTTGCTACCCGCATGCGTATTGATGACATGCTACCCATTGCAGAGAAGCTGGATGACGCTGGCTTCTGGTCATTGGAGAGTTGGGGTGGTGCAACCTTTGATGCCTGTATTCGTTATCTGGGGGAAGATCCCTGGGAGCGGATACGTGAGCTTAAGAACGCGATGCCCAAGACCCCGCAACAGATGCTGTTTCGCGGTCAGAATATCCTCGACTATCGCCACTACGCAGACGACATTGTCGATAAATTCGTGGAACGTGCCGCGGTCAACGGAGTCGATGTTTTCCGTGTTTTCGATGCCATGAACGATCCTCGAAATCTGGAGTGTGCCATCGAAGCCGTTCGCAAACAGGGCAAACACGCACGGGGCACTCTGTCTTATACACTGAGTCCGGTGCATGACATAGATACTCTGGAAAAAATGCGCTTTATACTTCCTTTCTCACAGATTATTGGCGGGAATTCCATTTGATTGCTCACGTGACGATGTGCCATGGGTGCGTTAAGCCCAGGTTGATCTGTACGGTAAAGGTTGGCACCAGATAGCGATGGAGTTAAGGAAATGAAGATTGCATTATTTGCGGTGATGCTGATGATGGCTGTTGTCATGACAGGATGGTGGTTTAGCCGACCGAGCCCTATAGAGGTCACCTCTTCAACCGATTACCTTCTTGACTGGTCGCAGCGTGGGACGATTGCCACCCCTTTGGGCACGGTGACAGGGCTTGGAAACGGCGAATCTCTGGCTTTTCTTGGGTTGCCCTACGCTCGCCCACCGATCGGTGAGCGGCGTTTCAAACGGCCAGAGCCCGCAGGCTCTTGGGATGGCATTCTGGATGCAACAGGTTTTCCTAACATCTGTATTCAGGATGAGCCACCGGCGTTACTCGGCGACGTGGACAGATTTGTGCGAACGGAAGACTGCTTGTACCTAAATATCTTCACATCGTCGACGGAGGATAAAGAGCGTCCGGTGTTGGTGTGGATACATGGCGGCTCGTTCACGGGTGGTTCTGCCAATGACTATGACGGCTCTATCCTGGCGGAGCAGGGTGATGTCGTTGTTGTGGCGATCAATTACCGATTGGGCATGCTCGGGTTTCTCGATCTTTCGGGTTATGGCGAAGAGTTTGCTGGCTCAGCATCTAACGGCATAAGTGATCAGATTCAGGCGCTAAGATGGGTGCGCGATAATATCGGCGCCTTTGGTGGAGATAAAGACAATGTCACCCTCGTTGGCGAATCTGCGGGCGGTCAATCTGTTATGGCGATTATGGCAGCATCGTCTGCCGACGGGCTTTACCACAAAGCCATTGAACACAGCGGTGGAGCGGTCAATTCGCGCGCAGTTGATGCCCGAGCACTATTAGCGAAACAACTCGGAGTGGATGAAGAAGCGTTGCTTGACACATTGAAGACATTGTCGCCCGATGCATTGCTTGCGGCACAGAACGCGATCCCCTGGGGTGGTGGTGGCCGCATTGATGGCACTGTTGTCACTCGCAGCGTGAAGGACGCCATCATTGATCGGGGGCCCAAGGGCGTGCCGCTGATTGCCGGTAGCAACCGTGACGAGGGGACGCTGTTTTCATATTTGATCCCCTGGTATTTTTATGGACCGGTCGGTGAGGCCGTCGCAGAAAATATTTTAGAGAACATGGATGGCAAACAATATCTTGAATCCCTTAAATCGACATACCCTGAAGACAACCGTACACAAATTTTTGAGCGTGTGTGGACAGATTTATTAGTTCGTGGCGGCGCCAACGCGGCCGCTAGGGTGAGTGCCGCCGGTCCAGGCGGTTGGTTGTATCGTTTTGACCTGCCGGTACAACGTTTACCTGGGGTGGGTGCGACGCATGGTGCTGAAATCGCTTTTACCTTTAACCAGTTTGCGCGCGAGTTACCGGAAACCGCATTTTGGTACGATCGTAATGACGTAGCAGTGCGTCAATTGGCGAACGATTGGTCAAACACCATCATTCAATTTGCGAAAACCGGAGACCCATACGGCAGAATCGAGGCAGACACTTGTTCTAGATGGCAATCCACAAGTGATAAGCAACCTGCATGCGGTGGACCGCGCACGTTGGGGAGATATAGAATCGTCTTCCTCCGAATACGTGACATCGACAACGCGCTAAATCGTGCACAATTGCCGAGTTTTTTTAGAAACTTGGCTATTCAGACATTGACCATCCTCTACCGAAAAACTAACCCACGGACTTCTTTTCGCAAAAAACCCCAATCAAGGTACTTTTGAAATCCGGGATGAATGCGGTTTAAAATTACTATTCTCTTGCCCGCTTGAATGTTAACAAAGCCAGCTGTGTTGAGCTATTTTCTACGCGCCATAGGAGAAGGAATAAAGTAATTCCAACCACTTCGATTGAGATTTTTCTGGTCCCCTACCGAGTCATCAACACCTTCCACAATCGTGACGGCCCGAATGCTTCAACAAAGTAATGGATGGTTCCTGCATATTTTCTAACTTCTTCCAAAGCAGTCACTTTTGCGCCTAGAGCAGCAAACAGTAGACTTGTGCCCCCGGTCCACGCTCCGGCCCCTAGAAGAGTGCGTCCTTGTAGATCCAGCTCCAGGCCGAAGTCGTCGCTGAAATCGGCGATGAAATTAATATGGCAATCACCCATTTGGCCGTCAAAATTGAAATTTCACAAAATTGTGATGGTGCCCCCACCTAAATTTAATAGACAGATCACGCTGGAAGTTAGGGTCAGTATATCCCTCAGATTCTGCCTCCTAAAACCCTGGTAGCGTCGTCACCTTTTCATAGCACGAAGCTTATCGTCAACCTACTTTGTAGGAGTCAGTATTCGCAATGACGGCTGAACTCCAGTAGCTAGCGCTGATTCAGCCTCGGCGACGATAAGTGCTACGAAAAGGTCAGGATTTTTTTTACTAAGCGCCACAAACTTTGCCAAATACTCACGCCATTTTTGCGCACCACCTTTTTGGTCAGAAAACGCGAGCAATAGTGAACCAGCATTAAAAAGTGCAACGGGGTCATCGGGTAATATTTCAATTCCCTCCAGAGCAACCTGTAGTGCATATTCTTGTCTGCCTTCATCCATAAGTTTCCTAATGAAGAACTGATTCGCCTTTAAATGTAATGCAGTGCCTGAAATTGGCCTTGGTTCTCTCTGCGACTGGCTCAGTAAACGATAGGATGTCTCGTAATCTTGCCGATTGAAAGCGTCCAATCCGTTTGCGTATGCGGCCGCTTTGAAAGCCATTTCCTCAAACTCAGTTCCTCGATACCTGTGCGTCATGCGCGCAGTAAGCTCTCTCACTAGTTTAGTGTCATGGTTATTGATCAGCAGTATTTCCGCGTTAACCGCGGATTGTGGCGTACGTATCTCCAAAAAGTCGTCACCCGCTTGGGTCGCCCATTCCCCTTGTATCGAGGCCTTCTTGACAAACACAGCGGCGGATGCCCCAATAAACACTAACGTCCAATTGTTCTTTTTTCGCAAAGTAGGCAATAAGCTTGTCTGGTCCAGGCTAACTAACCACAAATTGCAACCAAAGGTCATTGATTTTTGAGTAGGACCTCTAATTATCGTATTGGAGAACTGTATATACTCCTGATACCAAGACTTGTAAGGAAAATAACGACTATCGATCATCACTTTCTGGTTAGGCCAAAGTTTCCACATTAAATAACCGCCTTCATTGTAACTATTACAAATCTTGTGGTCGCTTAAATTTTTGCCGATAAACTCCACTTCGGTCTTTGGCATTGCAGAAGACTGATCGAAACTAAAAATTTGAACATCGGCGGGATTTCGAACTCGGTCTTGAACTAAGTGCGCGGACAGACCAACCATAATAGAAATAGATACCCATTGGGTAATGTGAGTTTTTTTGCCTCCCGCCAAAACCATCGATTGCCATGTCGGACTTTGTGCCAACAAATATTGCAGGGAGAACGCCATAATGATCATATAAAAGTAGCTCATGCGCCCAACATTAATGTAGAACCCCAAAAAGACAGCGGTCACCAGAAGCAGCGCGAAATCAGGCTTTCGCCGAACAACCTGCTCGATCAGGAATGGTAGGGTCAACAGTAGCGCGAAACATAGATATAAAGGCAAGAATAACCGCTTTAGTTCGGGTCCAAAAGCGCCCTTATAAGCGGTAACAGTGGAAAGTTCTTGCATGTTGGCCTCGAAGAGACGCCTAACCAACTGCAGTGGGTAGTCGATGCCGTAAGGCGTGCAACATAGCGCAACCAAAGTCAGCCCTGCTGAGATCGCGATATGTTTGAACAGATCCTTTGGTAAGGCTGCAGGAGATCGAAACAAATGATTGGCTAATTCTCCGGCCAAGGCGGTCCCTAGAAAGGCCATGCCTATAAAAAAAGCACCATGGCTGTTAACCCAAAACAATGTGATTACAGGAAACAAATAGCATAATTTAATGTTTCGCGGTTCAACCTTCAGCTTAAAGTACGTGGCGACGGTTAGAACAAAAAACCCAAAACTCAGCAACTCAGGTTTGAGCAATCCGCCAGTAGAGTGTGCTCCTAGGTAACACACAAGGTATCCGAGCCAGACAAGGGGGCTTACCGTTGCGTCATCGTTTTTCCCCGCCCAATAAAGCGCGGCCATGGGTAAAAGCATCACAAAATATCGCAGCACAAATAAACCTGGTATACCCGCGATCGAGTGAATTAAATACAGCAGAACCTCACCAATCCATGCGCAATAAATTACGACGTTCGCGGCTGGCGTCCAACTAAAAATACTGTGATCAGGAATCAGGGTACCGTACTCGATCATGTATTTTCCATAGACCATCTGCCACCAAAGATCGCCGTCAGTGGGTGGGAAAGAACTAATGCTAAGAATCGCTAAAATGATGACCGCAGCAGCCACATAGTTTGCGGTAGACGTGGACTTTAGCTGCATTTTCGTTCCCTCACATATTGTTTGTTGGCAGGATTGGTTGGGTCCTGATCACTTAGATCTTACTTTTTTTTTCGTTTCCTGGAGATTAAAACTTGCGGGAGCAACAGATTTCTGAAAGTTTAGCTTTCGCCGAAGAGGTCTGACAAGAACTGTTTAGCCATCGCCGAGGTTCATCAAACGTCGTTCAGTTTTCAGTTCGTTCCCCCGCTGGCGGCGCATTAACTCGGCATCCCCCAGACAATCGCCGTTTGAGGCTGTGAGATTTGGGTAAACCGTACCCAGATGCTATGGGATTTCTGATGGCAACTGTCTCAGCCAATACCTGGGAAATGACATAAACAATCAGATTTCAAGCCCACCAGGACTACGCTCAGATAGAGGAACAAATGCGCCGACTGGTGAAGAATGAGTGTTGGTACTTTTGAAGAAGTTGGTTTGTTTGTACTTTCCCCGCTTGAGTGAACATTGTAGTCTCAGTTCACGCAAGTAATCTTAGCGGGTTTATCCGGGGAATATACATTTAGACGTATAAATAGTGCTGATTTGCCTGAACTGGCGAAACTATATGCTGTTTGCTTTAGCGATACACCCAGCGTAGATGATCTTAGGTACAAATTTTCAACAGAATCATTTGGTGCTGCCTACATAGGTTATCTGGCGAGTTCACCTCAATGCCAACTTTTTTAGGATTACTTGCTTCTGTTCTTTCGTACGCCTTTTCAAAAAGATATTCCAAAACCACGCCAAACGTGTAATTAATTGAGGCGACAACTACCCTGACACAGGGGGGTGCTCGGATACCTACCTAGGAAAGCGAGAGTATCAAGCACTCCTGCCTGAGGATAATCAATGAAAGGAGAATGAGAGTGAATGATGTTGCCAAACCCCGTATATTCCGAGAAAAATTCTTCGTCATGAATTATTTGACCGTTGTTTTGGCCGGGCTTGAACACAGCAGGGTCTTCATCGTCGAAGCTCGCGCCGCCATTCAAGAGCTCGTTAGTTATGTAATTCACCATCAGGTAGTCCGCGGTAACAACTTCCTGATAGTTGCGGTCTTCCTCAACAATATAGGCGATGAGCTCAACTGGCGCTCTTCCCATGCTCATTTCCCAATGCCTCACCCACGTATCATCCTGAGGCTCTCCTTCCCCACCGGCGGCTACGTTAGTCTCGTACCGGCGGGCAGTGGCTAGAGGGGAAAATCGATTGTTAGTATCAGCTGCCATGAATCCGCCTGTGAGCTTATCCGTTAGGATTCTGTCGTTCGCGCCACATATTAAAGACTCGTGAAAACCATCACCTTCCATCAGGCCTCTAATGGTGCTTCGCAACGCGGCTTCTCCGCCATATATAATGGCGCTTTCTTCTGCTTCCGTTGGCAGGTCGCCGCGTAAAAGGATCGACGCCCGACGAAGGGGCTTGATGGGGGTTGTAAAGGAAACGCCCTCCCAAAATTGGCCGCTATAGCCGCTGCCGTCGACTTACTCACCTAAAAGATCAATAAACGCACTAAGATCGGAGAACTCTTGAGAATCGCTTGAAATTTGCTGACCGCCGCCATGGTTCACACCGCTGGCTTTGTTCAGCAGCGTCGCCCCGTTCCCGGCATCGATGTAGCTGGAAAGCGTATCGTAGTTTGTTTGTAGGTACCCAGCGGTGCTGGATGAAACGTAGACCAGGTTTGTGGATCCGGCGACACCGCCGTTTTTATGACAAGCAATACATTTACCTTGAAGGATCGGTGAAACATTAGTTTCGAAAAAGGCAAGCGCTTCACTGGTCTCGGTTGTTTCATCCTCAGTCGCACGGCTAAGGTTGGTAATAAAGCCGGTGGGCGAATCCAATAATCCCTGTACCTGAATGCTAGTGCTCGAGCTAACAGTCAATCGCCACTTGCCAGTTCCGTCGCCTAGAGCGCCAACTAAACCCAGCTCTGCGTTTCCATTTTCCAGATCGAGTGCAGAGATCGATATCGAGCGCTCCGCCGAAAGGTTTAGCGTGACGTTACTGTCGCCGGGTTGTCCTGCGTCATCGAAGCCGCTGATCGTAATCGCTGCCTGAGCACTGCCATCGTTGGCAATCCTCAGAGTACTGCGACGCTCAGTATTGCTGCCCGGATTAAAGACGAGAATTTCGTGATTAGAACCCGCGGCAGGCGCAGCACGAGACATATTGGTGAGGAAGCCATCTGGCGTTTCAATGAGACTCATGACTTCCAGCGTGTCAGTGGAGCTGACCGTCATCCGCCAAAGACCGTTACCGTCACCTAGCATGCCGCTAAGACCTTCGTCAACATTGCCGTTTTCAAGATCACTTATTGTAATTTCGCGGGCCGCGAGGGGGTCAAGCGTAAATATGACGTCTCCGCCCGGGGCTATCGCACCATCGTCGTCGGTAGCAGATATGGTAACTGTGGCGACGGCATTGGCTGTGTTGATGACCCGCAATGAGCTGGCACGCAGGGTTTCGTCTGCGGGTTCAACATAGTTCAACTCGCGCGAGTTTCCGGTACCAGGCGCAACGGCGCTAAGGTTTAAGAGGTAACCGCCAGGAAGTCTGATCAAGCTCATTACATCAAGATCAAGCGTTGACGTTATGGTTAGCCGCCAGTTGCCGTCCCCATCCCCGAACGCGCCGGTTAACCCTTTACTGGTGTTGCCGTCCTCCAAATCCTGTGAGGTCATTTGCTGGGAGTCGTTTGCGGCGAGCGACAGTGTGATATCAGATGCGCCCGCATTACCGCCGTCGTCAATGGCGCTGATTGTCACTGTGCCAGAGGTTGCATCTTGGTTGACGATGCGCAGGAACGTTTGCTGATCGGGTTCACTGGCGCTATTGACGAAGTACACTAAACGGTCATCAGCAGAAGCAGGGACTACCTCGTTAAGACTGGTAAGAAATCCACCGGGGGCCCGGATAAGGCTCATCACGTCAATGGATTTGGCTGAGCGAACAATGAGCTGCCATTTTCCTGCGCCATCGCAAAAGCTGCCGGTAAGTCCCTTTGCTGTGTTGCCGTTTTCCATGTCCTGGGCGGTAAATTGCAGCGATGCCTGAGCATCCAGCGTGAAGCTTATGGGGCCGCTGCGATTTGGGGTGCCGTCGTCATCGATGCCATACATCTCGACTTGGGTAGACGTGTCGTTTGGGTTAATAAACCGCAAAAAGGTTTGCTGGGTGTCATTACTGCCAGGGTTAGCGAAAGGAATGCGTCGTTGCTGCAGTAGACTGCTACTGTCGGCGGTAGTGCCAATAACCGCTTCTTCGCACTCCGCCCCTGACGCACTGATGGCCTTTACGCCCAGTGAGGCAGCGTCGCTGGTGACGTGGCTCCAGGTTTTGCCACCGTCGTTTGAGCGCTGAATGGTGATCTCTGCTTCGGCTGTATATGTTTGAAACAGCGTCAGCGAAGCGAGGAAAATAGTAACGATAAGCGGGCGGTTCATTGGGGAATCCTTTTCTACTAGTACAACTGTTTGATGTGGTACGAGTATTTCTCTTTACCTAAGTGTAAGTTTCAAAGCTAAAAAAGATGTGAATGCCTGTGCAATTTTGCAGGGATCAACTTGCCCGCAAGAATAGCATAAAACACTCCAACTGTAATGATTTCTAAAACGGCGAAAATTGTTTTATTTCCTTTGCTCATGTTGCTTTTCGCCCTAAATCCACTCGAAGCATATTGAAGAAGATGCGATAGAAAACTGGTCATTACGCGCCAAAAGCTAGTCTCTAAATTATTTTGTTAATTGTAGACTATTACAATGCGGTAAGACTTTACTGATGAATTGTAACTAGATGTTGAATAAAACGTTCACTAATGTAAATGGGCAAGATGTTGCCTTAGAGAGGAACCTCTATTTAACCCGATTCTGCAATGTCAGGTAGCGCTAGTTGGAAATTCATGGTCACTTAGCGAGTAGGGTTATCGCCAGTTGGTAGGGCAGGTTGCGTAACGACCAGGATAGATACATCGTTCTACACTAGACATTCCCCAGGAGCAGCCATGGCTCGATTTCCAGGAGACAGACATATTTGATACGCTCAATGCAGCTTCTATCCGCTACCGAGTCGCCATCGGCCCCGGTGCGGGCCTGCAGCGCACGGAGACCCAACCAAAACCCTTCACGGTCGACAGAAACGGTTTTTCACTGAACGTGGCTGTTGCCTGCCGGCCGCA
>LWDU01035087.1_pt1 | contig 13165 bp, 9 predicted proteins | sample 727161 | NCBI WGS metagenome assembly LWDU01 (sample SAMN04566230, study PRJNA314399) | hydrothermal vent metagenome | isolation source: deep sea hydrothermal plume seawater | place: Mexico: Gulf of California, Guaymas Basin | collected 2004-07-11 | reverse complement strand
TGTTTCCGAGTTTTGATTAGCTGCGGCTTCGTGATTCGACGCGCGGTGGTGACAATGTGTCAGGTCGACAAGGTGTCATCCCGTCTCCGAGGTGTGGTTTCCCCGCAAGTTTCGGTATAGTTCGGGGAAATATTCAAGGTAAATTAAACCAGTGGCACTGTTTTCTCGAAAAGGGCGCGGTCTACCGCGTTCAGAATCGTCCGGCAAGGGTGCTAACACAGCTGACGCTAATCAACCGCGTTACAGTGCTATTGGCGTTGATATCAGTACGTCTGCCGTTAAAGTGCTTGAGATGAACCGCGGCCGAGATGGCTATAAAGCGACCCATATTGGCATCGAACCATTGCAAGCACTAGCGGCCGCCCTAAAGCGGTCAAGGAGCAAGCGGAAAAACGCGATAGTTGCGGTGGCTTCGTCTCACGTTGTTACCCGAACAATCTATCTTCCCGCCGAGTTAAGCGACAGCGAGCTTGAAGAGCAGGTTGGGCTAGAGGCAGTTCACCATATTCCCTATTCACTGGACGAGGTGAATATGGATTATCTGGTGGTGGGACCATCGCCTGCAGATCCAAATGAAAATGAAATTCTTTTGTCAGCCTGTCGGCGAGAAATTGTTGAAGATTATGCTGGCGTAGTGGCTAGCGCGGGGTTACAGCCGGTTATCATTGATGTGGATTCGTTTGCAGTAGAGCGCGCTTATTCACTAGTGACACAGGCCTTTGGTGATTCAATTCAGGGTAAAGTGATTGGGTTGTTGGATTATGGTGATACCACCACTCACCTGGACGTCTTCATAGACGGGAAAATTGTGTATAGCCGTGACCATGCGTTTGGTGGACGGATACTGACGGAAAATATCAGAACGCGCTTTGCAAGCAGTCATGAAGATGCGGAGGCCATGAAATTGGCTTCGGATCTGCCAGAAAACTATCTGACTGATCTACTGGAGCCGTTCAAGGCATCGATGGCGCAAGAAGCTAACCGTGCGATTGAGTTCTTTGCTTCCTCTAGTCGCAGTAACGAAGGGGTCGACGCAATTTTCCTCACCGGTGGCTGCGCTGCAATCGATGGTGCCACAGATGTTATTCAGCAGGTGACCGGTTTTGACACGTTTGTTGCCAATCCATTTGCAGGCAGTGAGTCGCGCGGCAAGAGTCAATCGCTGGGTCGTCAGACACCATTGTTATTTAAGGCTTGCGGATTGGCAATGCGAGGTGCCGGGTGAGAGGCCTTAATCTGCTGCCTTGGCGCCAGGAGCGCCGACGTAAGCAGCAACAAGTGCGTTTATCGATGGTTGGCTTTATTGCGGGGTGCGCAGTTTTCCTTGTCGCGATGGGCTGGTGGTGGATGGATGGTCAGATTGACCATCAACAAGCGCGCAACGATTTCTTGGAGACAGAGATTGAGTACGCCAATCAAAAGATCGGCAAAATTAGGAGCATTAAAGAAAGCAAGAAAGAAGTGCTCGCGCGTATGGGTATTATCACGCAACTCAAGCATGAACGAGTCACTATAGTGAAAGCATTGGATGCATTAGCGCGCCGCCGGCCCGAGGGTATGTACTTTACCGAGATGAGAAAGAACGAGGGACTGATTGCTCTAAACGGAGTTGCGGAATCCAATAAGCGTGTCAGTGATCTAATGGATAACCTCAAGGGCTCCAGTAGTTTTGATGCGGCGGATATCAAGGCTGTCAAGTCAGGCAGCGGCGACGCATCATCACTGATGGATTTCGAATTACTGGTGACTGAGACGCTAATCATTCCGGAGTCTGGATAGGTGATCACAGAATACGACCATTGCAGTGGGTCGTTTGTCCCTAAGGCATTGGGTTGGGGGATGACTGTGCCAGCAGAGCACCGGCATTAGAACGTAATGATTGATCTTGACGAACTGCAGGAAATTGACATCCAGGATCCCATGGTGTGGCCGCCGTGGTTTACCTGGTTGATGGGGGTTGTTGCTGCCCTCGCGCTCGTGGGAGCTGGATGGTATTTCGTGTTACAGGATCAGCAGAACGCGCTGGTTTCTAAGCAGCGGGAAGAAACGACTCTAACGCAAACTTATAAATCTAAGGCGGCGATGGTCGCCTCATTGCCGGCTTATGAAAAACAGATGGAGCAAGTTAAGAAAATGCTTGCTGAGATGGAGTACGCGCTTCCTGATAGCCAGGCGATGGCTTCCCTTCTGACGGACATCACAAATGCAGTGCTTTCTCAAGGACTGACGATCACGCTGTTTCAACCACGCGCTGAAGTGCCCTATGGGGTCTATGCGATGGTGCCAATCGATATTGAAGTGATGGGGGGTTTCCATCAGGTAGCGGAATTCGTCAGTACGATTTCAGCCATGGATCGAATTGTGACCGTGCGTAATCTTTCGATGCAGATCACCGGGGACGATACAGCGGATCAGTTAACTGCCAGCGCCAGTTTGGTGACCTACCGATACGTTGGAGCTGAGGCTATTAAACAGGACAAATCAGGCTGATGGCCGGTCAAATGCGTTTGTCTGTGTTGGTTGCACGTTGGTTCTTACTTGGGTGTGTGGGGATCCTGCTGACCGCTTGTCAGGGGAGTGATTTAGGCCAGTTATTTGGTAGTGTCACTCAGGAAAGAACCCTAGCTGATCTTGAGGAATTGAAGAGGGAGCAAGAAGCGGCGCCCGGGCGGAAGCCCGCCCCTTTGCCTAAGATTCCCCATGTCGAGCCGTTCCAGTACAGCGCGGGTTCGCTAAATGACCCGTTTTCGCGTGATAATGTTGCCCGGCCGTGGGAAGCCAAGGTCCAGGTAACCTTGGCGGATGATAAAGTGGAAGACTTGGGTCCCGATCCACTCGCTCCGGATTTGACGAGGGAAAGACAGCCGTTGGAAGAGTTTCCGCTGGATTCGATGACGTTTGTGGGATATCCTATTGTTGCAGGGCACTGGGCAGACGCATGAAGTTAGGGTGGGGGACTATATTGGACAAGATTATGGTCAGGTCGGTGCCATTGAACTCGGTACGGGCACTATTGTGATTAACGAAGTAAAGCTTGGTATAAGTGGACGTTGGCAACAGAACGAAGAGACCTTAACCTTGCCAGGCGCTGCGGTTGATTGAGTGGCGGGCAATAGACAGGTGATGCCACGAGTGAAGAGTAAAAACCCGGATGGATTTGATTTAGTGAAAGCGACTCGAAAGTATTTCGTCTGTTGGTCTATCGCTGTCTTTTTCTTGTGATTCTGGATGATATCCAATACGGGACGTTGGTCGATGGTCGAGTGTCGGTCGAATTAGCGTTTTCGGGGAATCCGGGCGACCCGAAAATGTTTCGCACGGTCAATCCCCCTCGGTTTATCCTCGACTTCTTTGGCGTGAGACTAGGAAAGATTGTGAAGTCGATCCCGGTCAAGCGAGGTATGCTTGACGATATCGTTACCATTGATGGTGAAGACCGAACCCGTGTGATATTCAATTTGCTTGGGGCGGCGACGGTTAGTCAAGCGTCATCTCCAGGCGTTGTGAGCGTTAGTTTTGGCTCGCCGCAACCCGCGACCGCGGCGGCCACTGGTGTTAGGGCGTTGGTTGAACCCCAACCACAGAAAGAAACGTCGTCTAGTCAAACCGCTGGTGATGGCCGCGATGAAGTGGCACATATTGACTTTCGGCGTGGGTCAGGTGGTAGTGGGCGGGTTATTGTGCACCTTGGGGAGGGTGTGGCTGGCGTTGATGTTCGGGAGGAGAACAGTGAAATCGTTCTTGAGGTTAGCCGAGCATCACTTGCGCCCGGCCTTGAGAAACGGCTGGATGTAATCGATTTTGCAACGCCAGTTCATTATGTCGATGCGTTCAATGTCGGATCAAAAGTTCGAATTGTGGTGAGTGCAGAGTTCGGATATCAGCAGTCCGCTTACCAGGTGGGGGACATTTTCACTCTTGATGTGTCTATGCCTGTTGAAAGTGAGGATGAGGATGGGGTGAATGAGTTTGGTTATTCGGGAGAACACGTCAGGCTGGATTTTCAAACCATCCCGATTCGTCGTGCCTTGGACATTCTTCAGCGTCAGTCTGGTAAGAACTTCGTCATCAGTCCAGATGTTAGTGGTGATTTGACTATGCGCTTGATTGACGTGCCCTGGGATCAGGCGCTCGATATAATTTTGCAGACTAATGGGTTGGCCCAGCGTGTTCGTGGTGATGTGATTTGGATCGCTCCCAGCGAGGTGATTACGGAATTTGAACAGAAAAAGTTAGAAGCAGCCCAAGGCCAGCGACAACTGCAGGCGCTGGTTTCTGAATTGATCGAGATCAATTACGCTAAGGCGGAAGATATTGCTGATATTCTGAAGTCGGTCCGTGCGGTTGATACCGGTATTTCCAGCACGGGTAGCGGAAGTGTCAACGTTTCCGAAGTGCCAACGGAGACCAACAGTCTCTTGTCCGAACGGGGCAGTGTTTCGGTAGATAAGCGAACTAATGCGCTCCTCGTGCAGGATACCGCGTCTAAGATTCGTGAGATTCGAAAGTTGATTTCCGCACTTGATAAACCAGTAAAGCAGGTTTTGATAGAGACGCGGATCGTACAGGCAACAGATAGCTTCAGCCGTAATATTGGCATCAGACTCGGTTTCAACACCCTGAACACAGGCTACGATCTGGGTACGGTAATGGGTTCTGGGTCGTTGACGGGCACTGAGGGTATTCGAACAGCCGGGATGAATGCGGCAGACAGGCCTCTTGCTGTTGACCTATTCGCGGGGTCTCCGGCAGATTCCGTCGCTAGTCCTGCGGCTTATGCCTTCACGCTTGCCAAGGCAGGAGCGGATTATGCGAATCTTATTGATCTGGAGATCTCGGCGCTGGAGGCAGAAAATAGAGGCAAGGTGATCGCAAACCCGAGGCTGCTCACCGCCGACAAGAAAGAGGCTAAGATTGAGCAAGGTGAAGAGCGCGTGTTCATGACCTCATCAGCCGGTTCAACGAGCACATCGAGCAGGAAAGCGGTCCTCGGCTTAACGGTCACGCCCCAGATCACTCCGGACGATCGCGTGATACTCGATGTTTTTGTTACCCAGGACAGTTGGGCACCGGGAACGACGCAGAATATGAATACCAATCAGATCACAACGCAGGTGCTGCTCCATAATGGCGAGACGGTAATCATTGGGGGCATCTACAATCAGCAGCTAACTGAATCAGTGGAGAAAGTACCCTTGTTGGGCGATTTGCCGATTTTGGGTAGTTTGTTTCGGCAGAAGGCGATGAATGATAAGCGTACAGAACTGCTTGTTTTTCTCACACCCCTGGGTGTGCTGGATGGTGACGGCTGGGCCAAGGGTCGTGTCTTAGGAAAAACCACGTAGTCAATCTTCCTGCGCTAACGTTATCACGATGAGCACAGAACAGAATGTTTACCTGATCGGACCGATGGGTGTCGGTAAGACTACCATCGGTAAGTCTCTTGCGCGCCAACTACGCCTAGAGTTTGTTGATGCCGATCAGGAGATTGAAAAACATACTGGGGTTAGCATCGCCACCATTTTCGATATTGAGGGGGAAGAAGCGTTCCGCGTTCGAGAAAAAACGATGATCGGAAAGCTTACAACCCGCCGCGGGATTGTCTTGGCTACCGGTGGTGGCGTGATCCTAGATCAAGGGAATCGAAACAATCTGCGAAAAAGTGGCACGGTGGTTTACCTGCACGCCTCGGTTGATCTGCAATTTGAACGGACACGTAATAACAAGGATCGTCCGCTGCTTAATCGGGGAGACGATAGGCGTGCCATTCTTGAGTCCCTTATGGCGGAGCGTGATCCCTTCTATAGGCGGGAGGCTGATCATGTGATCGCTACTGACGGACAAAGCCCACAGGCGGTCGCCCGGCATATAGCGCGGGAGCTCATGAAGTCATGGCCGTGATGACCGTTGAGTTGGGTGAGCGAAGTTATCCCATCTACGTTGGTGCTGGTTTGCTGCAGCAGCCAGAGTTGTTGCGGCGCCATATTCGAGCGTCGGAGGTAATGCTGGTGACAAACGAGGTGGTTGCTCCGCTTTATCTCGAACGCGTTGTGTCGGCGCTTCCAGAATATGACCTCAGCATTGCGACTCTTCCCGATGGAGAAAGCCAAAAGAATTCAGAGCAGTTGAATAAGTTGTATGACGAAATGTTGGAAAAGCCATGCAGCCGTCAGACAACAGTGATTGCACTCGGTGGCGGTGTGGTTGGAGATATCGCGGGGTTTGCAGCGGCTTCTTACCAGCGTGGGATCGATTGTATTCAAATACCCACCACCCTATTGGCGCAGGTGGATTCAGCTGTGGGGGGAAAGACGGCGATCAATCACCCACGCGGTAAGAACATGATCGGTGCTTTTCATCAGCCTCGTTGTGTCATTACCGATACCGATACTTTGGCGACGCTTAATCAGCGTGAGTTGTCTGCTGGCTTTGCTGAAGTCGTTAAGTACGCAGTTATTGGCGACGGGGAGTTCGGTGTGCCGGACGCAATGGAAGAAGTAATCCTGGTCAGCTGTCGACACAAAGCGCGATTTGTTGCAGGCGACGAACGCGAAACACGTGAGCGGGCATTGCTTAATCTGGGTCATACCTTTGGTCATGCGATTGAGTCCATAGCGGGCTATGGACAATGGTTGCACGGGGAAGCGGTCGCTGTAGGAATGATTATGGCTGCCGACATGTCAAGACAATTGGGTTGGATGAGTCGCGAGGCGGTCCATCGTATCGGTCAGTTGCTGACACGGGCCCATCTTCCGGTCTCTCTGGGTACCGGGTTTTCTACTGATGCTTTCCTGCGCCAGATGATGATGGATAAAAAAGTGATGAATGGCCGAATTCAGTTGGTTTTGCCAGAAACCATCGGTCGTGCTCGGTTGGTCACGGATTATCCGGATCAAATGTTGCGCGATGTGCTGGAGTCGTATTGCAGTGGTTAGCGAGCGAGGGACTTGTCTGAGCCAATGTCTGCCTTTCTATGGCAAGAATTTCAAATAGTTCTGTATATACTCTTTCTCCAGACTCGCGTCTGAAACGGGTCAGCCTACCCGCAGGTTCACTGCTGGACACTTCCGGTATTTTTCCCGACTCATTCAACGAGGCCCGTGTGGGGACTCTGCGGTTAGGTGACGCCGCTCCCGGTTCAGGACGTGTATCGAGCAATGATAGAGCCATTGATGAAAGAGCACCGATTATCAGATACCGACGGAGCCCAAGCGCTGCCACGGAGCCTCTACGATCCTCGGTTTGAGCACGACAGTTGCGGGGTCGGTTTCGTAGCCCACATTCAGGGTAAGCGCAGTCATCAGATTGTGGAAGATGCGAATACCGTCCTGATTAACATGGATCACCGCGGCGCTTGTGGTAGCGAGGAAAATACGGGCGATGGTGCCGGTATGTTGACTGCGTTACCCCAGGAGTTCCTTTGCCGGGTGGTCGAGAGAGAAATCGGGGAAAGGTTACCACTAGCCAGTAAATTTGGTGTTGGTATGGTGTTTATGCCAACCAAGGATGCTGAACGTGCCCACTGCCGACGAGTGATTGAGCGGCTGGTCAAAGACCAGGGTCAGCGGTTGATCGGATGGCGCAGCGTGCCAACCGATGCGGACGGTGCTGACATTGGGCCTGCCGCACGTAGAGCAGAGCCGGTTGTGGAACAACTTTTCATAGCTGCCGCGCCAGGTCTTACAGAGGATGCATTTGAGCGCGAACTTTATTTGATTCGCAAACAGTGCACTCGCCGCGTGCGAGATGATGCGTCACTTGAACAGGCGGCTTTTTTCTATATCTGTTCGTTGTCGACTCAAGTGATTATTTATAAAGGGATGTTACGACCAGAACAGTTGCTCTGTTATTTCCCGGATTTGACGGACTCTACTTTTACCACGCATCTCGCGATGGTGCATTCGCGTTTTTCAACCAATACATTTCCCAGTTGGGATCGAGCCCAGCCGAATCGTTTCATGGCCCACAATGGTGAGATCAACACGCTGTTGGGAAATGTCAATTGGATGCGAGCCCGAGAAGGGGTCATGTCATCCCCGTTCTTCAAGGAACAACTGAGTTTGCTTTTTCCAGTAGTTGAGCCGCACGGCTCTGATTCTGGAAACTTTGACAATGTCTTGGAATTCTTGCTCATGACCGGACGTACGCTTCAGGAATCGATCATGATGTTGGTTCCCGAGGCATGGCAGAAGCACGCTGGAATGGATGCGGCACGGCGCGCGTTTTATGAGTACTACTCGTGTCTGATGGAGCCGTGGGACGGGCCGGCCTCCATTGCTTTCACCGATGGGCGCTACATTGGGGCTGTATTGGACCGTAACGGACTCCGACCGAGTCGCTATTATCTGACGACCGACAACCGGGTCATTATGGCTAGTGAAGTGGGCGTGTTACCGGTCGCCCCTGAAATGGTGAAAGAAAAGGGACGTCTGCAGCCGGGTAGGATGTTTCTGATCGACTTTGAACAGGGAAGAATGATCCCTGACGAGGAACTGAAACAGCAGTTTTCAAGTCGGCATCCATACGCGAAATGGCTTGATCGTCATCGTATTGATCTGACCGAACTGACCCCCAAAGCGTCAGCGCCGCCGGATCATAAAGCGACGCTTTTGGCGCGCATGCGCACATTTGGATACACAGTTGAGACATTACAGTTCATGTTGTTACCGCTAGTGAAGGAAAAGCGGGATCCAATCGGTTCAATGGGCAATGATTCGACCTTGGCCTGTCTGAGTGATCAACCGCGGCTGATCTATGATTATTTTAAGCAGTTGTTCGCACAGGTCACAAACCCGGCCATCGACTCGATCAGAGAAGATTTGATTATGTCACTTGAGTGTTATATCGGGCCGGAAAAGAACCTCCTGTGTCCCACAGAAGAGCACTGTCACCGGCTCAAGGTTACCAACCCAATTTTATTGAATGAGGAATTAATCGCAATACGAGAAATGAAGCAGGAAGGCTGGCAGGCCACTACACTCGATATCACTTTCCAAAAAGACGAAGGGGAGTCGGGTCTCGTCACTACTTTGCACCGCATTTGTCGCGAGGCAGAGGCAGCGGTTGATGCGGGCGCCAGCACTCTGCTGTTGTCAGACCGAAAGACCAGTTCGCGACGAGTTCCAGTCAGTGCTTTGATGGCTTGTGGTGCGGTGCATCACCATCTGGTGCGGACGGCGAAACGGACGCGGGTCGCTATCATTATCGAGTCTGCTGAATGTCGTGATGTGCATCATCATTGTTTGCTGATCGGATTTGGTGCGGATGGAATCAACCCCTATCTCGTTTATGAAGTTCTTCGGCACGCTCTGCACGATGATCTGCTTGACGCCATGGAATTTGATCATCGTTCGGCAATAGACGCCTATCGGGCCAGTGCGGTGAAAGGCATCTTGAAGGTGATGGGGAAAATGGGAATCTCCACGCTGCAATCGTACAAAGGAGGACAGATTTTTGAGGCGTTGGGGTTGCGCGATGAGGTGATCGATCTTTGTTTCCATATGACTCCGAGTCGACTGCAGGGCGCAGGCTTTGAGGTTCTGGCGCAGGAGTTGTTGCGTCGGCACACGCTCGGGTTCCCCAATAATGAGGTTAGTAACGGGGGTGGACTGCATAATCCTGGCGAGTTTCATTGGCGCGCTGGTGGTGAACGTCACGGTTGGTCTCCGCGTGTAATCGCTGATCTACAGACAGCTGCCCGGACGAATAGCAGGGAGACTTATCAGCAGTTTTCGGCGGCGGTGAATGAGGAGACCAGGAAGCGGCATACCTTGCGAGGTTTGTTTGAGCTGTGTCCGGAACGGAACGGCGGACCCATCGATATTGAAGAGGTAGAAAGCGCAAGTTCAATAGTCAAGCGGTTTTGTACCGGAGCGATGAGTTTTGGGTCGATTTCGAGTGAAGCGCACGAAACACTTGCGATCGCGATGAATCGAATGGGGGGGCGTAGTAACACTGGGGAAGGCGGTGAAGACTCCGAGCGCTTCAGGCCATTGCCCAATGGTGATTCCAGGCGATCAGCTATCAAGCAGGTAGCATCGGGCCGGTTTGGCGTGACCGCTTGGTACCTGACCAATGCCAATGAACTTCAGATCAAGATCGCGCAGGGGGCAAAGCCCGGGGAGGGTGGGGAACTGCCAGGATCGAAAGTGGATGACACGATTTCTCGTATCCGCTATTCAACACCCGGGGTCGGGTTGATCAGTCCGCCACCCCATCATGACATTTATTCAATCGAAGATCTCGCGCAACTGATTTACGACCTCAAGAATGCGAACCCGTCGGCGCGTATTAGCGTTAAGTTGGTTGCGGAGGTTGGAGTTGGCACGATAGCAGCTGGTGTTGCCAAGGCGCACGCCGACCATATTTTGATTTCAGGTGATAGCGGTGGAACAGGCGCATCGCCACTCACCAGCATTAAGCATGCCGGTCTTCCCTGGGAGTTGGGAATTGCGGAGACTCACCAGACTTTGGTGATGAATGACCTACGCAGCCGGGTTGTGCTGCAGACCGACGGTGGCATGAAGACAGGTCGTGATGTGGTGGTTGGTGCACTCCTAGGGGCAGAGGAGATTGGTTTTTCTACCGCGCCGTTAATCGCTCTTGGGTGCATCATGATGAGAAAATGCCATCTTAATACCTGTCCTGTGGGGATTGCGACTCAGGATCCCGAATTACGTGCGAAGTTTGCCGGTCAACCGGAAGACGTTGTTAATTATCTGTTTTTGGTTGCAGAGGATACGCGCAGTCTGATGGCAGAGTTGGGGTTTCGCGCTTTTGATGAAATGGTGGGCCGAGCTGACGTGCTGGATTCCAGCACCGCGATAAAGCATTGGAAGGCAGATGGCATCGATCTGTCACCATTATTGCTACCGGCGGCTGAACTTAATGGGACGGCCACTCAGTACTGTCAGATTAACCAGGACCACGGGTTGCAGCACAGCCTGGATCAGGTCGTGTTGCTGGAACGCTGCCGTCCTGCGCTCGACCAGGGAGAGAAAGTGTGCCTTGATTTGTCGATAAAAAATACCAACCGAGCGGTGGGCACCATGTTGGGACACGAGATCATGAAGCGATGGGGTGAGTCAGGTTTGCCGGACAACACGATTCAGCTGCGATTTCAGGGCTCTGCAGGGCAGAGTTTCTGTGCGTGGTTGCCCCCGGGTGTGACGGCAGTGCTTGAAGGTGATGCCAATGATTATGTAGGTAAGGGGTTATCGGGCGGGCGCATTGTGACTTACCCTCCTAACAACAGCACTTTTTTGGCGCAGGACAATATTCTGGTCGGTAATGTGGTGTTGTACGGCGCAACGGGTGGCCAAGCCTTTTTTCGAGGGCGTGCCGCCGAGCGTTTTTGTATTCGAAACAGCGGTGCATCGGCTGTGGTTGAAGGTGTGGGTGATCATGGCTGTGAATACATGACTGGTGGTCGAGTAGTTATTCTTGGTCCCACGGGTCGCAATTTTGCCGCAGGTATGTCCGGTGGAATCGCTTACGTGTGGGCGCCTGAACCGGATATGTTCCGGTCGCGTTGCAATTTGGAGATGGTAGAGTTAGAACGCGTTCACGACGGTGAGGATATCGCTGAGTTGGCCACGCTGTTGTCGCTACATGCCCATTATACAAATTCACCCGTTGCACTTAATCTGATCGAACAGGGAGAGGAAATCCTGTGTAATGAGTTTGTCAAAGTGATGCCGATTGACTACAAGCGCGCACTGGCTAAGCAGGCCGCTGGATCCCGGTAGTAATCAGGACAATCAACGGAATGGGAACGCCAACTGGATTCAAAGAGATTCCTCGTGTGGTGGTTCCTTACCGAGATGCAGCGATACGCGTCACGGACTACGGTGAGATTCATACCGAGGGATTGGTGGATCAACTGCAGAATCAGGGCAGCCGATGTATGGACTGTGGTGTCCCGTTTTGTCAATCGGAGACGGGTTGCCCAATCGATAACCTCATTCCGGAATGGAATGATTTGGTTTACCAGGGCCGCTGGCGCGATGCACTTGAGCGATTGCATCAAACCAACAATTTTCCCGAATTCACAGGACGCACTTGTCCGGCACCCTGCGAGGGTGCGTGTGTGCTCGGTATCATCGAGCCAGCGGTCACAATCAAGAACATAGAAAACGCAATTGTTGACCGGGGGTTCGCTGAAGGATGGATCAAAGCGGCGCCGCCGTTGATTCGCAGCCGTTACAAGGTTGCCATTGTTGGATCTGGGCCAGCTGGCCTCGCGGCAGCGGCACAGCTCAATGCCGTAGGACATCAGGTCACGGTTTATGAGCGTGCGGATCGCATTGGAGGATTGTTGATGTACGGCATCCCCAACATGAAACTTGAAAAGCAGGTGGTTGATCGCCGGGTTGCATTGCTGCGAGAAGAAGGAGTTGTATTTGCAACACGTACCCAAGTGGGCCCGCAAGAGCCATTTGCCAACGGGCACATTGGACAGATCATGGAGGCGGATGGTGAGTCGCTCCGGTATCGGGATCCCGAGAAATTACTGAAATCTCACGACGCTCTGTTACTTGCGACTGGAGCGACGATGCCTCGCGATTTGTCCGTGCCGGGTAGAGAGCTATCCGGAATTCATTTAGCAATGGATTTCCTGACTCGAAATACGAAAAGTCTTCTGGATTCGAATCTGCAAGACGGAAAATTTATCAGTGGAGCGGACAAACATGTGGTGGTCATCGGAGGTGGTGATACCGGTGCGGACTGCATCGGGACTGCATTGCGCCACCGGTGCAAGAGTCTAGTTAATTTCGAGTTGCTTAATTGCCCTCCGGAAAAACGAAATTCCAGTAACCCGTGGCCGCAATGGCCATTGATTTTTCGCGTGGACTATTCTCATGCGGAGTTCGCGCATCGATTTGGCGAAGATCCAAGAGTTTATGCTGTACTGACAAAGAAGCTTATAGACGATGGCAATGGGTGCGTCAGTGGAATACAGACAGTTGAACTCGACTGGTCGGTGCCAGGGTCAGATACACCTTTTAGCGAAATACCAGGTACGGAAAAAGTGTGGCCATGCGACCTGGTTCTTTTATCAATGGGGTTTGTTGGGCCGGAGAGGTCGATTTCAAATCTGTTGCGTGTGGGGCACGATGAGCGGGGAAATTACGATGCACCGTATGGCCAATTTCTTACCGCTCGC
>LWDU01035981.1_pt1 | contig 13166 bp, 12 predicted proteins | sample 727161 | NCBI WGS metagenome assembly LWDU01 (sample SAMN04566230, study PRJNA314399) | hydrothermal vent metagenome | isolation source: deep sea hydrothermal plume seawater | place: Mexico: Gulf of California, Guaymas Basin | collected 2004-07-11 | reverse complement strand
GTAAAGGAAAGTTGAAAAGTTACTCAATATCTACTTTTCTACGAAGCCGCTGTAGGAGCACCGTTTAGGGTGCGAACCGCGCATAGCGCGGACATCGTCCGCAAGACGATCAAAGCTAGAAGCTAACCGCTGCTGCTTTTCAAATACCGATCTTTCAACCGCACATAATTGCCGGCTACATAGGGCAAAAACGCTTTTTCTTTTTCGGTCAACGGGCGTACCTGCCGGGCGGGTTGGCCGCGGTAGAGGTAGCCGCTTTCCAAATGCTTGCCCGGTCCGACCAGTGAGCCGGCGGCGACGATGACATCGTCTTCCACGATGGCCCCGTCCATAATGATCGCCTGCATGCCCACCATGACCCGGTTGCCCAGCGTGCAGCCGTGCAGCATGGCCTGGTGCGCGAGGGTGACATCGTCCCCGATCTGCAGCCCGAAGCCGCCGGGGTTGAAGGTGGAGTCGTGGGTAATGTGCAGCACCGCGTTATCCTGAATGCTGACCCGGGCGCCGATGCGGATGGCATGCATGTCGCCGCGGATCACTGCCTTCGGCCACACGGAACAATCGTCTCCCAGAGTGACCTCGCCGATCACCGTAGCGTCCTCGTCCACATATACCCGTTTCCCCAACTGCGGGGCCTTGTCTTCAAAGCGGCGAATCCCCATCACTGATACACTCGATAGTTCAAATTCATGGTTACAGGGGCACCTTTTGCAGACGCCCGCTCGTATACTGATAGCCATATTGATCTTGCTTGGCGTTTTTCTGCTAAGCAAGTGGCTGATATTCCAGACGCTGTTGCAGCCGGACGATACCGCTCGCCATCGGCTGCCAGCCGCGCAGACACACGCTGAACCCAGAGCAGGACAGGACACCCATGAGCAACAACCCGCTGATTGATTACCCGGCACTTCCTCCTTTTTCACAGATTCAGCCCGAGCACGTGCTTCCTGCCGTGGAGCAGCTGGTGGCAGAAGGCCGTGCCCGTATTGAGCAGGTGCTGGCGGAGGGAAACTTCGACTACGCGCATCTGGTTCAGGCATTGGACCAGGAAGATGACCGCCTGGGTAAAGCCTTTGGTCCGGCCGGGCATTTGAATGCCGTGGCCCAGAATGAAGCCTTGCGTAATGCCTATAACAGTTGCCTGCCCCTGCTTAGCGAATACGGTACCGAGGTGGGACAAAATGCGGCCCTTTGTGCGGCTTACCAGTCACTGCGTGATAGCGAGCAATGGCCAAAGCTGAGTGAAGCCCAACAGAAAGATATCGACAACACCTTGCGTGATTTCCGTTTGTCCGGGGTAGATCTGCCGGAGGAAAAGAAAGCGCAATACATGGCCAATTCCAAGCGTTTGTCTGAACTGACCAGTAAATTCTCGGACAATGCGCTTGATGCGACTCAGGCGTGGAGCAAGCACATCACCGATGAAAGCGAGCTCGATGGCCTGCCGGACAGTGCCAAGGCCGGTGCTGCCGATCGCGCAAAAGCCGACGAAAAAGACGGCTGGTTGCTGACCCTGGATGCTCCTGTATTTATCGCGGTGATGAGCCACTGTAAGAACGCAGCCTTGCGCAAGGAAATGTACACCGCCTGGACCACCAAGGCCTCTGACCAGGGGCCGCAAGCTGGCCAGTTTGATAATGCGGCGATCATGGATGAGATCCTTGCGTTGCGGCACAAGCAGGCTCAATTGCTGGGCTTTGCCAACTACGCGGAAGAATCCCTGGCCACCAAAATGGCGCGGGATGTGAGTGAAGTCGTACAGTTTCTCGAAGACCTGGCCCGTCGCGCCAAGCCCCAGGCGGAACAGGAACTGGCAGAACTGAAAGCCTTTGCAGCCGAGCAAGGCGCCGGTGATTTAAACCCCTGGGATATCGGTTTCTGGAGCGAGCGTTTGCGTGAAGCGCGCTACGATATTTCCGAAGAAGAGCTGCGCCCCTGGTTCCCGGCGGACACGGTGATCAATGGCATGTTTTTGGTGGTCGGCAAGTTGTTCGGCATTCAGTTTAAACAACGCACGGATGTGGATACCTGGCACGATGATGTGCGCTTCTACGAATTGGTAGATGACGACGGCAGTGTTCGCGCGGCCTTCTATCTGGACATGTATGCCCGCACCGGGAAACGTGGTGGCGCCTGGATGGATGACGCCCGTATTCGTCGTCGCCAGCCAGATGGCAGCCTGCAAACGCCTGTTGCCTACCTGACTTGTAATTTTGCGCCGCCGGCGGGCGGCAAGCCGGGCCTGTTGACCCACGATGAAGTGGTCACCCTGTTCCATGAATTCGGCCATGGCCTGCACCACATGCTGACCGAGCAGGACGTGTCCGGTATTTCCGGAATTAATGGCGTGGCCTGGGATGCGGTGGAGTTGCCTAGCCAGTTCCTGGAAAACTGGTGTTGGACCGAAGACGGGATTGCATTGATTTCCAGTCATTATCAAACCGGTGAACCGTTGCCGAAAGAAAAACTGGAAAAGATGCTCGCGGCGAAAAATTTTCAGGGTGCCATGCAGATGGTACGGCAAATCGAATTCTCCCTGTTCGATATGCGAATCCACGCCGAGTATCAACCGGGCCTGGATATTTATCAGGTATTGAATGAAGTGCGTGAACAGGTAGCGGTGATTCAGCCGCCGGCCTTCAACCGTTTTCCCAACAGTTTCGGGCATATTTTTGCCGGCGGTTATGCGGCCGGTTACTACAGCTACAAGTGGGCCGAAGTGTTGTCTGCGGATGCCTATTCCCGGTTCGAAGAAGAAGGGGAGTTCAACGAGGAAACCGGTCGCGCGTTCCGCACGGAAATTCTCGCCAAGGGCGGCAGCAAGGAACCCATGGAGCTGTTCAAGGCGTTCCGTGGCCGCGAGCCCAGCGTGGAACCGTTGTTGCGTCATTGCGGGATCAATGGATAAAACGTTTGATGACAAACGCCCGATGCTTGGCGGCAATGTGTCCGGTACCGGGTGTTTGCCGTTAAGCGGAGGAATGTTATGAAACGCCAGTTTATTGCCGGGGCAACCTGCCCGGAATGTGGGCAGATGGACAAGATACAGCGGATCATTGACGGTGATCAGCAGTGGATGGAATGTGTTGCCTGCGGTGCGGAAAAAAGTCTGGACGAGAAGCCCGCGGAAGCCACCGATGCATTGGCCCAGCCGGTGACCCTGCAGCCTGGCCCCAAAAAATAGATTGTTCCCGCTATTTTACAATGGACGAAGCGCGAATGCGCTTCGTCGCTCTCTGATCCTGCTTCAAGTCAATGCCCGTAGTGCCTGGATTTAAGTCAGCAGCCTTGCCGCTTTATCTCACCACGCAACCCTTTCCGGGTTTGTGATTTTAAGCGTCAGGCATCCGGCGTTTGGCATTCGGCAAAGCAGAGATCAGGCCCAGTCACCCAGCCACTTTTTCTTCGCCTTTTCCACCAGATCGCGGGCATCGTGCTGCCACGGGTGGAAGCGCGGGCTGTAGAACTTGAAGTAGGACGGCAGCAGCTTGCGGAATACCCCGGGTTTGCCCCACATGTAATTGAGGCCGCCCAGCCAGGACTTCACATTGGTTAGCTCGCCCTGCTCCTTCATTAGTTGCGCTAAATGCAAAGTAGAAAAGAGTGGGAACAGAACGCTCACGAAGGCCATCTCCGTGATGCGGGTAAACTCACTGCCGCCGATGTGTTTGTACACATCAAACGCTACGGCTTTGTGCTCGGATTCTTCAATGGCATGCCAGGCCCAGATCGGGGCCATGCGCGGATCCATTTCATCCAGGGCGTCATACTTGAGCAGAAATTCTTCCGCCATCAGTGCGGTGAAATGTTCCACCGCCACGGTGTGAGCCAGCTGCCGCTCCGGTGACAGATTCTTGCGCATCCAGTCCATGAAACCCTGGATTTCACGATCCAGACGGCCAAGGCCGACGCCGCGCTCTTCCAGATAGCCGTTGAGCAACTTGTGTTCTTTGGAGTGATGGGCTTCCTGACCAATAAAGGCGCGCACTGCTTTTTTCAGATCCGGGTCATCAATCCGGTCCTGAAAATGGCGCACGGAATCAATGAAGAATCGCTCTCCGGCGGGAAAGCTGGCGGACAGGGCGCCCAGCAGCAGGGTTTTTAGCGGGTCATTGTCCCACCAGTATTTGGGCACATCGTCGGCCAAGTCGAAGTCTGGCTGGCGGACGGTGGGAATCACCATGGCCGGGCGGGCATCGGTCGGATTGTTATGAAGGTGTTTTGCCGGTGCATTCATTTTGAGCCTCCTGGCGAAAAGGATACGTTGACGCTTGGCCCATACGGTACTGGTGAGTGCCGCCAGTGCGTGAGATGCTGAGCGGACAAAGCGCTTGTCATTGGTGGCCAAATTGTTTGAAGCTTTCACCTTGATCGATTGGAGCCGTTTCCCTGACTGGACTCGCCAGCGTAGCCAGGCGGTGACCTATGTGCGCATGTTTGTGGAAGTGGCGACGCAACGGGGAGTCTCCCGTGAGAGGTTGCTGTCCACCGCAGGAGTGTCGGCAGCCTTGCTGGAAGACCCCTCCGGACGGGTATCGCTGCAGGAGACGGTGCAGGTGTTTGCGGCGGCGGCCACACTGACCGGCGACACTGCCATTGGCCTGGAAGTCGGGCAGCGCATGCCGCTCACTGCCCACGGCAGCCTGGGCTATGTGCTCATGTGTGCGGGCAGTGCCCGCGAAGCCATTGGCTTGCTGGAGCAGTTCTGGCACCTGCGGGGTCGCAGCGTGGTGCTTAGCGTAAAGGAAGAAGGCGGCGGGCTGTTCTTTGAATTGGTGCCGGAAGTCGTGTTGCCTGCTGCGGTGCGGGATGTGCTGCTGAGTTCCATGCTCAGCAGCATGGCCAGCGGCATGCGGTTTATTCTCCCTGATCTGTCGCTGGAGCCGGAAATCTGGTTGCAGGGCGACCCGCCGGCCTCTGCGCGTGCCACAAATGAGGGTGCGGTGCCGGTACGTTACCGTCAGGCCCGGGCAGGCATTTGGGCACCGGAGGCGGTGCAATGGCTGGACCGCCCGCTCCCTACGGCCAACCCGGAAGCGTTGATCCAGGCCTTGGCCCAGTGTGAGCGGGACAGTGCCTTGCTGGCTCCCGGGGATACCCTGTTGCGGCAGGTGCGCGAGCTGCTGGTTCTTGGTGCCCCGGGGCTATCCTGCACCGGAGCAGCTGGCCGAGCATCTGCACCTGACACCCCGCACGTTGCGGCGTCGGTTGCAGGAGCGTGGGCAGGGATTCCAGTCACTGTTGGAAGAAGCCCGACTGCGGGACAGCTGCCATCTGCTGGCCAGTTCCGATATGGAAATCCAGCGTATCAGTGAGTTGTTGGGGTTTGCCGATCCGGCCAATTTTACCCGTGCGTTCAAGGTCTGGATGGGCGTGACGCCCAGCCAGTGGCGCCGGCAACAGACGGGCAAGATAGATTAGAAGCGCTAATGGGCGCGAGACCAGGAGGATGTGATGAAAGCCGTAGTCGTGAATGCATTTGATCAGGCGCCGGTCTGGGCGGACTTTCCGACCCCTGTCGCCCGCGCGGGCGAGGTGTTGGTCCGGCCCTGTGCGGCGGCGATCAGTCAGTTGGTACGGGCCCAGGCGGCGGGCCGCCATTACAGCAGTGGCAAAACCCTGCCACTGGTTCCCGGCGCCGATGGGGTGGGTTATCTGCCGGATGGACAGCGTGTGTACTTTGCCTTTTCCCGTGCCCCGGTGGGAGCCATGGCGGAAGTGGTGGCGGTGGATGCACAGCAATGTGTGGAGGTGCCGGATACGGTGGATGATGTAACGGCGGCGGCCATTGCCAATCCGGGGATGTCATCCTGGGTGGCATTGATGTTGCGGGCCGGTTTTCGGGCCGGTGAATCTGTGTTGATCAATGGCGCAGCCGGTGCGTCCGGGCGGCTGGCAATTCAGATCGCACGGCATTTGGGGGCAGGCCGCATTGTGGCGACGGCGCGCAACCCGGAGCAGGAAGCGGCATTAGTGGCATTGGGAGCAGATGCGTTCATTGGTCTGGATCAGCCTGAAGAGGCGCTCACCGGGGCCTTCGCGGAGGAGCTGGCCGCTAACGGAGTGGATGTGGTGCTTGATTACCTGTGGGGCCCACCGGCATTGTGCCTGCTCAATGCCATTGCCAGTGAAACCGCCGCCGTCCGGTTTGTGAATATCGGCTCGATGGCGGGGATGACATTGCCGTTGCCCGCCGGCGCCCTGCGCAGTACCGATCTGGTTCTGATGGGGAGCGGGCTGGGCAGCGTGAGTAAGGCGGAGCTGGTGCAGGGGGTCGGCCAGGTGCTGGCCGCCGTCGAGCCGGCAGGTTTGCAGGTGGATGCGCTGGCTGTACCTGCCAGCCAGGTCACTGAGGCGTGGCAGAATACGACGACGCAGCGTCAGGTGCTGACGTTTGCCGGGTAAGTGGGCCGCCTTAACGCAGCAGCCCGGTTTTCAGGCCGGCAATGGTTTTTGCCATTTGCAGGCGCATCCAGGGCAGGTGGTTCAGCACTGGAAACAGCAGGTCGCGGCCGGTGGCGACGACGCGGCTGTGCGACTGGAAAGCCGGTGTCAGCCAACGACTCATGCGTTGGTAAAAGCGAATCTGCGGGCCGCGATGCTGGTGATAATGCGTCCAGACCTGATGCCAGTTATCCGATTGCTGCATGGCGTCGCCAAGGGCCCAGGCGTCCAGCAAGGCCATGTTTGCGCCCTGGCCCAGTTGCGGGCTCATGGCATGGGCAGCGTCGCCAATAACGCCCAGTCGGTTGTCTCCCCATTTCGACATGATCACATCGCGGTAGGTGGCCGGGGTTAGCTGCTGCGCCCGGGTCAGCGGTGTCAGCACCTCGTCCAGTTGCGGCCAGAAGGTATGCAGTGCGCCGCGCCATTTTTCAAAAGGCGCGGCGGCAAAGTCCGGTTGTTGCCATTGGGCGATCTCGGTGACCGGCAGGCTCCAGAAAAAACTGGCTAGCGGTGTCTCCGGCTGGTCCGGGCGGCTGCCGGTGGGAAGAATGCCGGCCATGGTGCTGGCCCGGTGATAGCGCTGTTGCAGCAGAGGCACGTCAAAGGGGGCGGCCATGGGCAGCATGGCCCACATGGCGCCCCAGGGATAAAGGCGGTCGTAGCGAGTCCAGTCGCTGGGGCGCAGCTGGCTGTGGCTGCCGTTGGCAATCAGCACGGCATCGAAGGTGAGCACGTCCGTGCGCTGCTTTTCTTCCAGGGTGACAAGGGTTCGATGTGCCTGGGCGTCCACGGCGCTAACGGTACAGCCCATGCGCCGTTGATGCGGCAGGGTTTGCAGGTGGCTATCGAGTACATGGCAGAGGCTGGCGCGGTGGATGCCCAGACCGTGGGCCTGTTCGCCAAGGGGGCGATAGTGGCTGTTCATGATGGCGCGGCCGGAACAGGTATGTCCCACCAGGGCATCGATATGCGCGCCGTAACGGTACATAGCCTGATAGAGGCCCATGCGGTGGAGGACGCTGAGTCCGGCGGGCTGTAACAGCAAGCCGGCACCCACCGGTTCCAGGGCGGGGGCGCGCTCTATCAGCGTGATGGCGTGGCCCTGCTGGGCCAACAGCGCGGCAGTTGCGAGCCCGGCGGTACCGGCCCCGATAATGGCAATGGATTGTGGTTGCACGGCTGGAACTTTCCCTTCCCCGAAAAGGCTAGTGGAGAGTAGCAGACTGGGGCGCCGAGAGCCGGGTGGAGATAAAAAAACGGGCCGCGAAAGCGGCCCGTAACGTGTTGCATGCAGCGTGAAGCGTGTTGCGCCTATTTTTCCACAAACGCCCGCTCGATCACGTACTCACCCAGTTCGCCGCCGCGGGTTTCCTTGAAGCCCCAATCGTCGAGGATTTTGGTGGTGTCCTTGAGCATGGCGGGGCTGCCGCACAGCATGAAACGGTCGTTTTCCAGGCTCGGCTTGGGCAGGCCCAGGTCCGTGAAGATCTTGCCGCTGGTCATCAGGTCGGTGAGGCGCCCTTCGTTACGGAACGGTTCACGCGTTACTGTGGGGTAGTAGAGCAGTTTGCCGTTGACGAACTCACCAAAGAATTCGTTGTTGGGCAGCTCATTCTCGATGGTGTCCTGGTAGGCCAGCTCGGACACATGACGCACCCCGTGGGTGAGAATGACGCGGTCGTACTGCTCGTACACTTCCGGGTCCTTGATGATGCTCATGAACGGCGCCAGGCCGGTGCCGGTGGACAGCAGCCACAGGTTCTTGCCCGGCAGCAGGTGGTCGGCCACGAGGGTGCCGGTGGGTTTGCGGCTCACATAGATCTTGTCGCCCGGCTGGATGTTCTGCAGCTGGGAGGTGAGCGGGCCGTCCTGCACCTTGATGCTGAAGAACTCCAGTTCTTCTTCATAGTTGGCGCTGGCAATGGAATAGGCGCGCAGCAACGGGCGGCCGTTGTCCTGCTCCAGGCCAATCATGGTGAAATGTCCGTTCTTGAAACGAAAACCCGGGTCCCGGCTGGTGGTAAAGCTGAACAGGGTGTCGTTCCAGTGGCGAACGCTTTTGACGGTTTCGGTATTCAAATTAGACATAGTTAAATCAGCGCTTATTCCAAAATTCCAGATGGTGGAAATTTAACCGAATGGCATTTATCGGTAAAATGGGTTATCCCGATATTTGATATTGATAAAGTCGATATCTAATGCTGCACGCAGTTAATAATGATTCTCATTTAATCATGGATAGGTGGTCATGCGCTACACCCTCAGGCAACTGGAAGTCTTTCTCGCCATCGCCCACTTTGAAAATGTGAGCCATGCGGCCAATCACTTGAGCATGTCCCAGTCGGCGGCCTCCGGGGCGTTGAAAGAGCTGGAAGGGCTTTACGATGTGAAGTTTTTCGAGCGGGCCGGCAAGCGGCTGAAGCTCAATGAGCTGGGCCGGCAATTCTGGCCGCGGGCGGAAGCGCTGCTGGCCCAGGCCCGGGAGCTGGAGTCGGATCTACAGTCTCACCGGGATCTGGGGCGTCTGAACGTGGGCGCGACCCTGACCATCGGCAATTACCTGGCGGTGGCGATCATGGCGGATTACATGGCTCAGCAGCCGGGGGCGCGGGTACATCTGGAGGTGGCTAACACCCGTTCCATTGTGGATCGGGTGCTCACCTTTGAGCTGGATCTGGGCCTGATTGAGGGTGAGTTGAATCACCCTGATCTGGAGCTGCTACCCTGGCGGGAGGATGAGCTGGTGGTGTTTTGCAGCCCGGACCATCCGCTGGCGAGTAAGGGAGCGCTCACTGATGAGGATTTACGCGCAGCGCACTGGATTGTCCGTGAGTCGGGCTCTGGTACCCGGCAGACCTTTGAGCGTGCATTGCACGGCCTGGTGCCGGAGCTGAATCTGGCACTGGAGCTGGAGCATACGGAAGCAATCAAGCGGGCGGTGGAAACCGGGTTGGGAATCAGTTGCCTGTCACGGGTGTGCCTGCAGGAGGCGTTCAAGCGGGGTTCGCTGGTGGAGCTGGCGGTGCCGCACCGGGATTTCAGCCGGGAATTCTATTTTGTGCTGCATCGCCAGAAGTACCGCAGCCCTGGCATTGAGAGGTGGCTGGAATTATGTCGCGAATCCGTACTGTAATCCGTCGCGGCCTGTGGCTGCTGCTGTTTGTGCTGGTGGCAGGTTTGCTGCTGCCGGAGGCCCGGCAGGTGCCGGTGCAGGGCGCAGACCGCAATGACTGGCACCCCCAGACTTTCTGGTATCACCCCTGGGGCAAGTCCGGCGTCCACAAGGGCGTGGATATCTTTGCTGATGCGGGAACGCCGGTGATCGCCAGCAGTGGCGGGCTGGTGCTGTATCGCGGGGAGCTGTCGCGGGGCGGCAAGGTGGTGCTGATGTTGGGGCCGAAATGGCGGCTGCACTACTACGCCCATTTGCAGGGCATCGCCGACAGTGGCATTTGGCTGGAGGCGGGTGCGTTGGTGGGCACCGTGGGGGACAGTGGCAATGCGGCGGGCAAACCGCCGCATCTGCACTATTCTCTGGTGAGTCTGTTGCCGCTGTTCTGGCGGGCAGACGAGGCGCCGCAGGGCTGGAAGAAGATGTTCTTCCTGGACCCCACGACGCATTTTGTTATCAGGCAGGACGCCTGATTCAGTCAATTTTCTCGAAATAGCCCAGCACTTTCATGGCGGCCAGGGTGCTGCCGTCGATATCCAGGTCGTCACCGGCCAGGGCGGTGGCCGGATTCTGGATGCCGGCGGCGATGGCCTTCCAGGTGGCCTCGGTGGTGTCCAGTGTGGCAACCACGTCGTCATCGATGCCGTCGTGTACCTTGGCGACCCCGCGACGGATACGCAGGGTGAACTGCTTGTTGCTGTCGCGGAAGGCGTAGCCCAGAGCGATATTTTCTTCCAGCGTTTCTTCGGCCTTGAGCAAGGCGGGCATGGCATGCAGGAAGTTCTCGATGGGCAGGGTGGCGAGGAAGTCTTCGCTCATCTGTGTGCGGAAGCCGGGCTTGAGCCCGTCCTGTACTTCCCGGGCCACGGTGAAGTAGTAGTTGCGCGCGTTGGGGTTGGCTTCTTTTTCGCCCAGCTGGCGCAATGCGTCGGCACGCAGGGTTTTCACCGTATCGTTGTCCGGCATCAGGATCATCAGGTGGTCACTGAGATCCAGCGCCCATTGGGCATCGCTATCATTCAGCGCTTTTTGTGCGCTCGCCAGCAGGGCGTCGTTGCCGCCGGCCAGGGTGGCCATGCGGTGCGCTTCTTCCGGTTCGGCCAGCGGCTGCAGCTCGCTGGGATTGCCGCTGAACCAGCCCAGGTAGCCATCGAACACGGAGCGCACCGACCAGCTGACCTTGCCGTAGAACTCCTGCAGCCAGGGGTTGCTGGCCAGGTGTTCGGGCAGCTGCACTTTCTCGACGATCTGGTCCGGGGTCAGGCCCAGGTTCATGTAGCGCAGGGTCTGGTCGTGTACAAAGTTGATGGCGTCGCTGTAGTCGGTGAGTAGCTCAGCCACCTTGTCCTGGCCGTGCACCGGACGGGTGTGGCTGGGCACCAGATGCTTGGCGCCCAGGGCGCGGATCTGGTCGAGGCTGTTGGCCCACTGTTTCACGTCGCGGTAGTAGGTGCCGCGAATGGTGTAGAGGTTGGGGAAGGTCTGGTAGATGTTATCGCCGGTGAGGACAGTCTGTTTTTCCGGCAGCCAGACGAAAAGCTGGTCTTCCGTTTCGCCGGGGGCATGCACCAGCTCGATCTGGATGCCGGCGATGTTGACGGACAACTTGTCATCGAAGGTGTGAGTGGGCGGCAGGGCATACAGCTCGCTTTCCGGGCTGATGCTCAGATGCGGGCCGATACCATCATTGATATGTTCGCCATGGGGCAGATGGTTGCCAAACATGCGCATGGAGCGGGCGGTAATGATGGGGCGAATCTGGTTGACCACCCGGTTGATGTAATAGCTGGTGCTTTCGTGGGCGTAGACAGGAATGTCCTTGCCCTCGGCAAAACCGGCAGCACCAAAAACGTGGTCGCTGTGATTGTGCGTATAGATGATGGCTTTCACTGGCTTGTCGGTGATCTTGCGAAATTCCGCCAGTACAGTGCGCGCCTCATCAGCACTCTCCATGGTGTCGACGATAATGATGCCGTCGTCACCTTCCAGCATAATGGAGTTGGCGAGTCCGTAGCCGATGGCCACATAAACCCCGTCGGTGACCTTCTCCACCCCTTTATGGAACAGCTCGCTGTGCGCTTTGAGCGCATCTGGGGCCAGCTGGGTGGTACTCTTAACGGGTTGCTCTTCCCCGCATGCCGCCAGCAGGGCGGCCAATAAAACAAACAGGTAGCGCATGGTGTTCTCTTTTTTTGTGGGTGATCCCTGCAGGCTAGTGTCGGCCCGGCTTTGGGCAAAGGTTCCCGGTGGCCAGAGTGCAGTGCTCTGTGGCCACTGAGCGCTCACCGATGACGTCTACGACGGTGGCCGCCTGGCCGTTGGCGGTGCTGGAAACCCTCAATGGCTATGGTGTGGATGGCCCGGCTTTACTGGCCCAGGCGGGGCTGGACCTGGCCGTGCTACGCGCCAACCCCGGTGGGCGGGTACCCACCGATGCCATGACCCGACTGTGGACGCTGGCCATCGAGCAGAGTGACGACCCGGGCATGGGACTCCGGGTGGGCAAGACGTCCCTGCCCATGCATCTGCGGGTGATGGGTTTGCTGATCCAGACTGCGCCGACATTGGGCCACATTCTGGATGTGGCGGTGCGCTATCAGCGGCTGATTTCCACCGGGGTGGTGGTGCGGTTGCAGCAACGCCCGGATGCGGTGGGGTTGGAGATTTGCTGCCTGCCGGATGTGGCCCTGCACCCGGCCTCCATCGATGCGTTTGTGGCGGCCCATGTGAGTAACCTGCGGCGCCTGTCACCGGAGGGTGGCGTGCAGCAGGTGGCATTGCAGCGTTCGGCACCTGCCGATTCTGCGCCTTGGTCACAGGTTCTGGGGTGCCCGGTGACGTTCGGTCAGCCGGGCAATATCATCTGGCACCATCGCGATCGGCTGACCGCACCGTTGTTGCTGGGGGATGCTGGTTTGTGGCGGCAGCACGAGACGTTGGCGCGGCAAGAGCTGGCCGCACTGGATGCCACTCCCCCGTTAATTCAAACCCTGCAGGGATTATTGCGCGCTAATGGTGATGTCTTGCCGGGTTTGGGTGAGCTGGCTGTCGCGGTGGCCATGAGCGAGCGTTCCCTGCGCCGGCGGCTGGCCGAACTGGGTAGCGGTTACCGGCAACTGGTGGATGCCTGGCGGGCAGAGCGTGCCGGTCAACTGGTGCGCGGCGGTGATAGCTTGGCAGAGGTGGCTCACCGGCTCGGGTTTTCCGATGCCAGCAATTTCAGCAAGGCGTTTCGCCGTTGGTACGGTGTGAGCCCCGACACCTATCGACAGCAGGATTATTGATGACACAACCGGCAGGCAGTAACCGTTCTTCGCAGCCGCGTATTCACGATGAATGGCAGGCGTTCTGGCTGGCGGTGGGGTTTCTGACCCGCGTGCCCATGCTGATGCGCATTGATTACAGCCAGGCACTCATGAACCGTTCCAGCGTGTATTTTCCGCTGGTGGGTTTGCTGCTGGGTGTGTTTTACGCGGGGCTGTTCGTGGTAGTGGATAGCTACTGGCACACCGGTATCAGTGTGGCACTGGTGCTGGCGTTCCACCTG
>LWDU01031887.1_pt1 | contig 13167 bp, 8 predicted proteins | sample 727161 | NCBI WGS metagenome assembly LWDU01 (sample SAMN04566230, study PRJNA314399) | hydrothermal vent metagenome | isolation source: deep sea hydrothermal plume seawater | place: Mexico: Gulf of California, Guaymas Basin | collected 2004-07-11 | reverse complement strand
GCATTGTATTTGGCATCCTTGCGACCACTGTGACATTGGCACTTTCCGTGATTGAGGAAATTGACTGGGCCAATACTTCAGGTGAGGCGGTACTCACATTCTTCCCCGCTAGCATGCCATTCTTGATTGTCTCGGGAACCATGGTAGCGCTATCCCTCAGGATTCTTGAGGGTGATGAGGAAACAGGCGGAGAGCCATTCATGAGGGATAGGCTATCTTTCCTGGAACCGGCGGGGAGATTGTCCCTGACGATCTATGTTGCGCACTTCGCGATATTGGGAGCAGTGGCTTTGATGATGGAGGGAGAACCTAGGCTCGCCCTTGTACCTGCGTTCTTCGTAACAATCCTGCATACTCTGGCATGGATACCGCTCGCAGTTGTGCACGAGAGGACGATTCCCTGGTTCTCGCTAGAGGGGATCCTGAGGCTGGGTCAGTCTTCCAGATAGTCAGTTGTCCACGAAATCGGACCGAACCACGTCTCACCAGCATCATTGGCTGCCCTAATCCGGGCATGATACTCGGTACCGCAGCACGAAAGCCCGGTTATCTCTAGAGTCTCGTTGCCGACTTGCGTCGAGTCGACAACGACATTGTTGGACCATCCAGAGGGCTGCGTCCCGCCATCGGTCGTCCCGTAGAAAACCGTGAGGGTGATGTTTGTCCCGTTGTCATAGGTCCACCATGAGATGTCGGTTGAGTTCGTTCCCGAGATGCTGGGGGAGTTCAGGTCCCTGAGGATCGCTGGGTACTCGTAGAACTCGCCCCTCAGCGGATCGTCTACCCAAACGGGGAGGTGATCCAGTGCATCGAACGTCGACTGGACGAGTGGGAAGCCCCAAGCAGCGTGGTAAGGGGCGAGGTTGAATCCAGTGGAGTTCGAGAGATGCAGCACCCATGCGTTGAATTTCTCGTCGTCGGTAGATGGGACTTCCGCTGCAGGCAAGTCGTAGTACACCGAAAGGGCTGATGTGATCTCTGCCCATGACCACTCCTCCTTGACCATGAGGAATGTCTCCAGCGCGACCCAGACCGACCAATCCGCGATGTTGGCCCCGTTGTCGAAGTAAGTCCTAGTCCTGGTCTCCCGCTGTTCTGGGGAGACGGCCCCATGACCGCCCACTCCGACTAGGTCCTCCATCAGGTAGACGCTTGCGAAGTTGCACCCGGTCTCAGTCGTCCCGGGCAGGGTAGAGGGCATCCACTGGTGGTTGTGCCCGAGTTCGTGGAACATGCCCCAATCACCCTCCTCGCTCATGTGAGTCACGTTTACCACCGATGACACACTGAGGTCGTGCGCCATGAATGGATATCCGGAATGCATCCAACCGGCTGATATCTGAGCATCGAAGACCGCTCTCTCGACCCTGCTCCAAGGCAAGAAGCCGTACAGCTCGTGCTCCATCCCGAGGGCCTGGCCCCACCATTCCATGAGGTCATCGGGGTCTTCGAGGCCTCTGATCTCATGGCTGGGAACAGAGAGGATGAACTGGTCGCTCCCTAACTCCGCCCATGGGGCTGGGTAGTGGCGGCTCTGCTGAACCCAGTCCTCGACGCTGGTCTCCCCGTGAGTGTAAGTCGGGGACTCTACGGCATTTGAAATCGTCACGTCGAATACGCCTAGGCTGGAGCCCGGTTCGATGGCCACGTAGATCGGGCCGCCGAAGGCATTTCCCACTTCCATCTCGATGCCATCCACGTACCACCAACGGACGATCTCCGGGTGCCGGTGCAACTGTTCCTTGCCCCACAGGCTGTCACTATGAGCCCCAACGAGGATGTAGGTGCCCGAGTCCACTACGTGAGGAGGAAGTGTGACTGTGATCACCTCTCCTGGAGCTGCGTAGGTTCCTGTGGTCATCCTGAGGTGAGCCCTTGCTGAGGAGTAGCCGAAGTTCGACGGTAGTCCGCTCTGGTTTCCATCCACCGAGACCGTTCGCACGACCCTACTGGCATTGCCTGGGACCTCTCCTGGGAACTCTATGTGACTGGGGTGCGAGGGGAGCTCGTTGGCAGGGAGACCCTGAGTCAGGGCAGTCTCGACCCTCAAGAGGGAGTCCGCCACTGGGTCCTCTCCGAGATTGTAGCCTACGTCGTCCCAAAGGGTCCCGTACTCTATCACGGTCCATCCAGTCTGGTTCACGACCTCCCTAAGGGGTGCCCAGAAGTCATCGAAGTCTAATGAGACCACGCTCGTGCAAAGTGAGAGGGTCGAATCGGCTATTGAGGCCTCGTCGGTGGAGAGGATCTGTCCTTCGATTCGATCCCCTCTGATTGCGTCGATGGCGGCTCGGGGTCGAGTGAGTTCATGGGGGAGCTCGCTCATGTCCATCTCGTTGTAGCCCCAAGCATTCGATACGAAAAGTCCGGTTTCCTTGGCTATCTTATTCCCAGGATAGTTATGGGCCACATCTGTGTTGGAATAGGACCAATACCATGCATGACCGCCCATTATCACTCCACCTCCACCGAGGAGGAAGGCGACGATGTTCGCGTTGTCATCGTCATCATGACCGTTCCAGAACTCGTCCAAAAAGCAGTCCACTCCGGACAGGTTGTCTGGAGAAACGGAGTTGTGAACTGTGTGCCCCTCGGACTCCAAATCGTCTTGGAAATCGTTGAATCCGGCACCATAAGCTAGGCCGACCTCTGCATTAGTCCCACAAACCCACTCCACTGCTCTGAGTGAGAAGGCAGTCTCCTCAATCCCACCACTGCCGTAGACCCAGTTCTCATGGCCATAACCGAGCATCCTCCCCTTGCCCACGTGACTGGCAGAGATGACTGGTATTTCTGACGTGTACCCTCCCTCGGCGAAGGCCACTGGGAAGGCCCACTCACCTATCGGGAGCACGGGAGATGGCCAGCCACCCCAACTAGTCTGGCCCATTCCACGGAGAAGTTCGTCTTGGTCGGCAAACAAGTCGTGAACTGCCAGCCAAATGCTGCTGGTGGAGGCCCCGCCAGAGTTGTTTGCCCAAAATGTGTACTCCAACCAATCGGTTCTGTAATCCGGAGACCCGGAGATAGTGCCGACCTCTGAGAGGGACAGCCCAGAGGGCAGCTGTGGGCTCACCTCCCAGCTATCGATGCTCGGGCCAGAATACTGTGGTTGGATCGAGACGCTCTCGTTTGAGGCGAGGGCGAACTCGTTAGTGGGCCACGCCACGGTATGCGGAGGGAGGTCGATGATGCTGAACGAGACCTGCTTGGAGTCTCCTCCTCCAGAGTTGTTCGCCCAAATTGTATGGAGGGACAATGCCTGTAACTGGGTTGCTAAACCCGATAGTTCTCCGTTCACTTGATTCAGCGAGAACCCGGGAGGGAGTGGGGGGTGTGCCTGCCACGAGATGGGCGTCCCACCCCCCCATGAAGGCATTACTGACCCTATGTCATCGCCAACAGACAAGTCGAATGTGGATTGCTCGTAATCGAGGTTCCAGATTGGAATATCGATAACCTCGATGTATATCGTAGATTGAATCGATCCACCAGAGTTCTCAACCGTTATCGTGTATCCGGTTGCCACCTGCAACACGTCAGGAGACCCGGAAATAACCCCGGATGAGCTTAGCGAGAGTCCGGCGGTTAGATCTGGGGCGATCTGCCAAGATGTAATTGACCCGCCAGTCACGTTGGGAACTATTGAGATGGGCTGACCGATTGAGAAGATGAAGGAAGATGAACCGTAATCGAAAGAGTCTGGAGGGGAATGGATAGTTATTATCCGAAGGGAGGCTGAAGTCCCTCCTGCGCTATTGAATGCCGTTATCGTATGGTTGCTGTCGCCGATATTAGTGGGAGCGCCGGAAACCGATCCGTCCGACCCCAATGCCATACCGGGTGGTAGTGATGGGTTGGAATCCCAGTGACCTGGTGGGCCACCGGTGAACAACGGCGTTTCCAAGTAGCAGGTTTCTCCCTTAGTGCAGTAGAGGGTGTTTGACTGCAGCTCGATGGAGAGGACGGGAGGAGGGAGGACTGTGATTTCGATTCTGAACGATGAGATTCCCACTGCATTGGATGCGATTATTGTGTATGACTTGGAAGGTGACTCGTAGGTCGGAGTTCCGGATATCACACCCGAATCTGGATCGATGGCGATTCCATCTGGGAATGTTGGATTGACTACCCATGAGCTAGGCGCGTCTCCGAGGAAACTTGGTGTAAGCTGCTGGATTTCTGTCCCAATCTCCAGGATTACTTCTGACTCTCCGAAGTCAAGCACCTCTGGCCTTAGCATGGTCCTGCACAATACTCCCGTGAAGACCTGTTTCGGAGTGCAGTCGTCCTCCGTAACAGTCTGCACGAAGCAGCCATCCGCAGTGGGGTTATTCTCGCAGTCGGGTTCTGCGGGGGTCACTATGTCGTTTTCGGAAGACGATGCGCATCCCGGAAGTAGGAGAAGCAGAGAAATTGTCACAGCGAGAACGTGTTGCCTGTGCACGTATCGGGCAAGGGGTGCCAACTGAATATCTTGTGCACGCATCAAAGGCCCGGATACGCTGGACCGGGTTCGAAGCAGTACTGGACTGTCTGGAATTCCGACTTGAACTCCTTCACATCACTTTTGACAGAGGCTGGATCATCCCCTTCAAGCAAGGCTCTGGCGAAGAAGCGCGCGACGTCCTGCATTTCGTCGGCACCCATGCCGACCCTCGTTAGTTCTGGTGTGCCTAGCCTGAGTCCACTCGGAGTCATGGCCTTGGTATCTCCGGGTAACATGTTCATGTTGGTGATTATTCCAGCTTCCTCGAGGGTTGCAGCGGCGTCCCTTCCAGAGCCCGAGTCGATTTCCCCGTGTCTTGTGACGACTTGGTGGCTGGCGGTGAAACCCCTCTCCTCGGCGAGGACGTCGAATCCTTCCGAGGATAATGCTGACCCCAGTGCTCGGGCGTTAGTCACTATATCTCTCGCGTATGAGTCGCCGAACTCCTCAAACTCGGAGAGTGCTATCGTCTTCCCAGCTACGTGATGCAGGTGATATGATGAGCAAACCCCCGGGAAAATCCCGCTGTTGAGCCTACGATGCAGCTTCTCGTCATCTGAGTCGGAAAGTACGAATCCGCCCTGAGGGCCCGGGAACGTCTTGTGACTGCTTCCCGTCATTACATCGGCGCCCTCCCTAAGCGGATCTTGGAACTGCCCCCCTGCGACCAGCCCCATTACGTGCGCAGCATCGTACATGACGGTGGCACCGACCTCATGAGCGGCTTGGGCCAACTCCTCGAGAGGAGTCGGGAATAGGAAGACGGACTGGCCGAATAGGGCCACTGTTGGCTCCTCATTCCGAATCAGAGAGGCTGCTGCATCTATGTCTGGTTCCATCCTCTCCTCGTCCCATGGGTAGGTGACCAGATTGAGTCCCCTGAGTCCAACGGCCCCCATCCTCGCATGAGAGATGTGGCCTCCATCGGCAGTTGATACAGCAGTAATCTTGTCACCCGGCTTGGCCAGAGATTTCAGTGACCCGATGTGGTTCCCGAGGTCGACTGGATATTTGCGAACCGGCAGTTGAAGACTCTCTTGGCACTGTCAATGCCTATCTCCTCGATTGTATCGAAGTCGTCGCACCCCTGATAGTAGCGCTTCCGAGGGAGTCCCTCTGCGTAACGCCCATGGAGATCGGAGTCGCATGCTCTCCTGACCATCGGGCTGAGTATGTTCTCGCTTGCTATCATCGGTAGGCTGTCTCTGTAGTGCCTTCCGGATGCCCCTATTGCCTCGACTACGTTATCGGCTGTCTGCCTGTTGCTCATGAGCCGTTTGAGGGGGAGGATGCAAATGAGGTTTGGGAGTATGAGGTGGCGCCGACAGCAGGACTCGAACCTGCGACCTGTGGATTAACAGTCCACCGCTCCACCAACTAAGCTATGTCGGCCTGACTCGTGGCAGAGCACCTCATTCATCAAAGAATCGGATTACTCCCACTCAATTGTTCCGGGTGGTTTGTGTGTGATGTCATAGACGACTCGGTTCACTTGACCCTTGAGAGAATTGGTAATTTTCGTGGGAAATGGGAGAGTATCGTGCACTCATCCCATCCAGGCTTGTTACTGCTCTGACGACGATGGTCTCTCCGTGGACCCTGACATCTCCGTGGACGCCGACGCTCCTGACAGGGAGCAATGCAGCGAAGTACTGCCACGGCAAGTCGCACCGCCCCAGTGATGCAGCCTCTCTAATCCTAGTCTCAACGATGTGACAAGCCTCTCTGCAGGATTCGACCCTCTCAGGGGTGACCTCTCCGAGAACTCGGACCGCAAGCCCTGGGCCAGGGAATGGTTGCCTCTCGCTGGATTGTATGCCAAGCTCCCTTGCCATTTCTCTTACTTCGTCTTTGTAGAACTCCCGAAGTGGTTCCACGATGGTCATCCCAACGTCATCGGGAAGGCCCCCTACGTTGTGGTGCGACTTGATCACGTCCCTCTCCCCGCCACCGGACTCTATCCAGTCGGGAGCGATCGTCCCCTGTACGAGGTACTTCGCACCGCACCCCTCTTGCTCCTCTTCGAAGACTCTGATGAACTGCTCTCCGATGACCTTGCGTTTCGCCTCGGGATCAGTTACCCCTTCCAGATTCTGGAAGAACCTCTCTGATGCGTCCACTACCTTGAGTTCGATTCCCATCTCGGAGAACATCTCGGAGACCTCTTTTGACTCTCCTTTCCTCATTAATCCTGTATCGACGTAGACGCAGTGAAGCAGGCTCCCTACTGCCTTGTGGGCGAGAACCGCCGCAACGGAGCTGTCAATTCCCCCTGAGCAGGCGATGATCGCGGTGTCATCTATCTGGGAGTTCAGGGTTTCTATAGCCTCATCGACCAGAATCTGGGTCTGCATTAGCGAATCACCCTTGGATAGATTGATCGTCTGCAATTACCTTCTGAGTCATGTCGGATCTGAATTCTGAATAAGCCGCGGCTAGGGATTCATCGCTGGTCGCGAGTATCTGCACTGCGAGCGCTCCGGCATTGTCTCCACGATCTACTCCGACTGTAGCGACGGGTATCCCCGGTGGCATCTGAACTATGGACAGCAGAGAGTCCAGAGGGACCTTGCCCCCTACCGGAACCCCAATGACCGGCTTATTTGTCATCGAAGCTACTACTCCGGGGAGGGCTGCGGCTACACCCGCCATCCCGATGAAGACCTTACACCCATCTGACTCCGCATTCTCGACAATCCCTTCTAGGTACTTTGGCGCGCGATGGGCCGAAGCAACTCGTATTTCGTAGGTTACCTCGAACTTGTCGAGTACGCTCCGGCACTTTTCTGCTATAGGCAAATCTGACTTCGAGCCAAGAATCACACAGATGTCCATGCAACTACGGCCGGTGGGCGGTTCAAATGCCTGCCGTTGTGCTGGCCTATTCCTCCTCCGAGGTAGGAAGGAGTGAGTCTGGCCATTCCCTTCCCACTACTTCTAGAGGATGAGCCAGTAATTCCGCTAGTCCGAATTCCGCTAACGAGCGCTCATGGAAGGGGTCCTGGACAAAGCCGGATCTGTGGACAAAGGCCAGAGACAAGAAGTCTTGTCCCGATCTGGAGGAGCCTGAAAGGACTACTGCCCCATTTGCTAAATCGACGCTTGCAAGCCTCTTCCGCGACCATTTTGCCGAGGAATTCTCCCATGGAGGCCCCAGTTCACCGTTCCAATCGTCCGGCTCAATGGGAAGGAGGAACCTGGCAGGAGGGGTCATCATCGCTGCTTGTACTAGTTGAATAGTGCGGACGTAAGCCACCCAGTACATCGCATATGACAGCCAGCCGATCCTCGGATCAATGGAGAGGTGCAAGGGGAAAATGGCAGAGGCTAGGACCAGTGAGACCCAATCTACAGGCAACGAAAGAAGAGACTTTTCAGACATTGGTTGTGCGTTCCTCGCGAATAATATTGGCAGAAACACCAACCCCCAAGAGATGGAGAAGAAGAACATGGAAGTAATCTGGTCATTAGGTGTCCTCCCTGGTAATGCGAGTGGAATTGCGGACAGAAACAGGAAAAATGGAGCCCATGCCAATGGCCAGAGAAGGGGCCAAACTAATGGTCGCATCCTCTGTCTGCACCATCCGAAGTTGCCAACTCTGGGAGTGGTGCTGACCCATGGGAGCGGAGGAGGTAGTTCGCCTGCTCTGAGGTCAGGAGGCATTTCGTCCGAGTTTTTCCACCATCCTGGCTCACCGAGAAGCCAATTACGGTCCAAGCTCGCCTCCATGCCCGTCGGAGGAGGCTTTGAGGTATAATTCGCTAGTCCTCGGAATCAGTGATTGGATGTCTAAGAATAAGCTTCCTAGCAGCCCACACCTCATCGACTCGCTTTACGGGAGTCGTATGAGGTGCAGATGTGACGATTTCTGGATCCTCGGAAAGAATTGCATGGAAGTCGGCAGCGAACTTGTCCAATACCTCCTTCGATTCGGTTTCTGTTGGCTCGATCATTAGGCACTCGGGGACGATCTGTGGGAAGTATAGAGTTGGAGACATGTAACCGTAGTCTAGGAGCCGCTTGGCAACGTCCTTGCCAGTCACACCATTCAGTTCCTTCACAGGACTCATAGAGAGGGTGAACTCGTGCATCACGAGATCGGCCTGGGCACCTTCCGCAGGCATACAGTGTATCTTCGCAGCAACATCAGGATTGGGATTCATGATCCTGTTCCTCAGGTAATTGGAATTCAGTACGGCGTATTCGCTCATCCTCTCGAGTTCGCGGCCATATCTCCTGTAGAAGGCCCATGCCCTGACTACCGCACCTGCGTTCCCGTTCCACTGCTGCACCTTGCCGATGCTTCTCTCCCCAACATCCGCCCAGAAGTACCAGTAACCGTCCTCTACGCCTGTTGAGTCCCCCTCGACTGATTCTCTCCGAGAAGCCACAGGGGTCGGCAGGAACTGTGAGAGATGACCTTTCACCCCTATTGGTCCGCTTCCAGGACCTCCTCCGCCATGAGGCTGGCTGAACGTCTTGTGGAGGTTGTAGTGGACGGCATCGAAACCCATCCTCCCAGGGTCAGTCTTCCCAATTATTGCATTGAAGTTGGCGCCATCATAGTACATCTGCCCCCCCGCTTCGTGCACAATCCTGGAAGCCTCGACAATATTTGTCTCGAAGAGCCCCAAGGTAGATGGATTGGTAATCATCATCGCCGCCGTATCAGGACCCACAGCAGCCTTCAGAGCCTCGATGTCCAGCCTGCCATCCGAAGCACTGGGTATCTCCACTACCTGATAGCCGCACATGGATGCCGAGGCGGGATTTGTCCCATGGGCGGAGTCGGGGACGATCACCTTGTCCCTGTGGCTTTCTCCGTTTGACCTGTGATACTCCTGTATGCATCGAATCGCTGTGAACTCACCTTGGGCACCGGCTACTGGTTGCAGAGTGACTGCATCCATGCCCGAGCATATCGCGAGCATCTCTTGCATCTCATAGAATATCGAGAGGAGACCCTGGACTTGGGAGTCTTCCTGGAGGGGGTGGATTCGGTCTATTCCTGGCATCAGGGCAATTCGCTCGTTTACCCGGGGGTTATGCTTCATCGTGCACGAACCCAGTGGGTAGAATCCAGTGTCTATCCCAAACGTCTTCTGTGAGAGTCCAGTATAGTGGCGAACCAATTCCGGTTCACTTGCCCTTGGCCAATGGGGAAGATGCCTCCTCCGGAGCCTTTCAGGAATCGTATCTGAAGGTGTGCTGATTGGTTCTGGCTGTGACCACCCAGTCCCTGGAGCGCCACGAAAATCAAAGACAGTGCTCATCTGGAAGCCCCTCCAATCCAATTCCCGAGGGCATCGGTCAACGCAGAGATGTCAGCCTCAGTTGTCCCCTCATCACAACCAATTAGGAGGCAGTCTGACATCTCCTCCCACCAATTTCCTAGGTCGAATCCACCTAGCACTCCTGCGGAGTCCATGCTCTCTAGTGCTTCCTTGGCTGAACCCGGTATTCTGACTGCGAACTCCCTGAAGAAGCACCCCTCTGGATTGACTAGCTCGACCCCCGGGACGGAGGTGACTGCGCCAAGTGTCGCAATTGTGGAAGAGTGGACTCTAGTTGCAAGCTTCTCGAGACCCTCGGGACCTAGCAATGCCATGTGCATGGCTCCCATGAGCGCGATCAACGTCTCATTGGAGCAGATGTTTGATGTCGCCCTATGTCTGCGAATGTGCTGTTCCCTGGTAGAGAGAGTCAGAGTGTATGCAGTCTGTCCTTCGGAGTCTATGCTCTGCCCGACAATCCTCCCGGGCATCAGCCTCAGGAATTCTTTGGAGCATGCGAAGAGCCCGTAGATTGGACCACCGGCAGTTGGGCCGATTCCGAATGGCTGACCCTCTCCGACCACGATGTCAGCACCCCATGAGCCCGGGGGCTCGATGATCCCTAGCGAAACTGCGTCTACCCCGACAATCAGAGCTGTCGATCCCCCGATTGCCTCTCTGAGATCCATTAACCCCTCGTCGAGGAGTCCCAGTGCGTTCGGTTGCTCGACATAGACTGCACAAGAACCAGTAGCAGAGGCGGCGGCTTCCAAATCGAGGGTGCCATCCTCGTTGTGAGGCAATGTATGGAGGTCGATTCCGACTCCCTGGGCATAGTTCTCGATTACTGACATCCTGTGAGGGGGGACTAGTTCGGAGATGTAGACCGAACTAGGTTGTGAGGCCTTCTTCGACTTAACTCGGACCGCGCAAGTTATTGCCTCTGCAGCAGAAGTGCTCGCATCGTACATTGAGACATTAGAGATAGGCAACCCTACCAATTCTGAGACCATCGTCTGGAACTCCCACATGGCTTGAAGCATTCCCTGGCTGACCTCTGGTTGATATGGAGTGTATGATGTTAGGAACTCCCCCCTAGTAGCCAACATCGGGACCATAGTGGGAACGAAGTTTCTGGCTAGTCCGGCTGAAATGAACGAGGGTCTTGAGTCAAGGTGCACATTTACGCCCAAAAGCCTCCTCGCATCTTCTAGAATCTGCTCCTCGGACTGCGGTTGAGGCAGAGGGAGAGGTTCGTCTCGCCTAACTTCCTCTGGGATGTTGGCGAATAGCTCATCCATGGAGGACAAACCTAGTGCCCCTAGCATCTCTGACTCTCTTCCAAGATTAGGGATTTGGTCCACCATTGGCTCGCCTGTGAATTGATTGCGTGCTAGGAGGAATTCAATGGTTTCTCATAGAGGTGCTCCTACAATCACACAGTATATTACCTGTCAGGAGATACGGTCAAGCATGAAGGTTGCAGTTTCAGCCGCAGATGGTTTCGTTGCTCCCTACATCATGGAGATGCTTGGGGACACGGCCATCTCCATCCCGGACGATAAGCTGAATGACCCTGCTGCCCTTGACGCGCTGCTGACCCCCTGCACCACCCTCATTCACATCAACTCACGACCAGTTGACACATCCGTTGCAAGAGATGACAGAGAGTCCCTGATCATCATGAGAGAGAATGCCAGACCGATTCTCAATGCCGTTGACAGGCACGGTTCACTGCACATGATCATCATAGGGACACTCAGGGTGCATCCACAATGGGAACCGGGAGAGGATTACTACGGGTTCGACTCAACCCTGGCTCCAAGGGATGTGGCAGCTGAGGGGCAACTGTGGATTGAGGAGAACGCACTAGAGAGGGCTGAATCTGAGCGTCCTGTCAGTGTAATCAGGGCCTCTAACGTCCAAGGAGTACCACTCTCGGGACCACCAGGGAATGGAATATTGCACAAATGGGCCGTCGAAAGCCAGATGGGATGGATAAATGTCCCCGGCGATGGGTCTCAAGTCAAGGACGTGGTCCATGTCCAGGATCTTGTAAGGGTCGTGGATGCGGTTCTGAGGAGTCCCCCTCCTACGAGGGAGAACTTCGCAGTGGGTTCCGGGAAGGCGATTCCTATGTCGGATCTAGCAGAACTGTACAAGGATAGGACTGGTTGTGAGATTGAGCTCAATCAAAGCGACAGGGAGGAAGTCTGGGGGGTTGTTGACGCTTGGTTCCTGGAGGACAGATGTGGATTCCGGCCATCCATCAGTCTGGAGGAGATGATCGAGGAGTCGTTCGAGGCCGCGAGTTAAATCGCTTCCAGAATGATTCGTCGCCTCACTGCATTCCAGTCGGAGATCGTGACGGAAATTTCGCCTTCGAAACCGGTCTTGAACTGGCTTGCATCTGAGTCTGAAGGAAGGCGAATTTCCACCTCTCCAATTTCTCCTGTCATTGCAATTAGAGTGCTTCCACCTCTGAAAGTATCCGAGAGGCCGATCCCAAAGGTCCTCCCAATGGAGTTGACCCTGATCTGGATGCTTCCGGAATTTCCTGATAGAGAGTCTTTGAGAGCATTTCTCTCACTAATTGTCCGCGTGCCTTCGAAGCCTGAGATTGCTGATTCGATGCTGAATGAGCCCTCCACTGGTGCTGTCAAGGGCTCTGGCTCAGGTTCTGAGACTGCTGGTGGCTCTGGCTCGGGTTCTGGGACTGCTGGTGGCTCTGGCTCGGGTTCTGGTCTTGAATCCGAGGGAGAGGGTAGATTTTCGTTTGTACTTGAGGCGATGGCGCCGATGGCTCCCACTGCTCCAACACCGGCTGCAATCGTAGAGGGACTTGGGGAATTCTCTCTGAGTCGTTTTCCCATAGCTGCCATCTTCACATCCCAAACCTCCCTAGCGGGTGCACGCATGAAAACAGGGAGTTCTTCGCTCTTTCTCTCGAAGGCAGTATTTGCCATCTCAATCGCCTCATCGATGGACAGGTCTCCGCTCGAAACCTGCTCCTCGAAGTATCTCGAAGCAGCATCAATCTCCTGCATCAAGTTGCCAAGTTCCCCGCCATCGCCCATTGACTCGAGATTCTGAGGTGGTGTGTGGGCTTCTGTAGGTCCGACTTCTTGACCGATTGTCGACAGAGTTAGCTTTCCGACTCCGACCCACCTCCTAACTCCCAGGGGGATAGAGCCATCATTGGGTGCTCGCGTCCATCCGCCCCTGTACCAGTCATTGCCGCCATTCTGGTCGCGGTCGTCCATGTTCCAAGAAGCGGCGCTTCCAGAATCTGACGAGAATGCGTACAAGAGGCAGCCATTCTGGTTCCTGAAGTATGGTTTCCCGTTGATTTGCTTATCCTGCTGCGAGTAGACCCCGTTGAACCGATTATCTGGATGTCCATC
>LWDU01041522.1_pt1 | contig 13168 bp, 10 predicted proteins | sample 727161 | NCBI WGS metagenome assembly LWDU01 (sample SAMN04566230, study PRJNA314399) | hydrothermal vent metagenome | isolation source: deep sea hydrothermal plume seawater | place: Mexico: Gulf of California, Guaymas Basin | collected 2004-07-11 | reverse complement strand
AATTACGTCGTTGTTTTGTAGTGAGCGCTCGATCTCGTCGAGGCCTTTCACCAGCGATTCCTGCCGGAATGGCTCCATCTCGAACGATTCCGAGAAACCGTCCTCGTCATATACACGCTGATCCACGACATCCACGGTCAGACTGTAGCCGGGATTCCGAAGGGCGCGAGCCATGATTGTATCCACGCCGGCCTGCGAAAGGATGACGGGCGCCATGCCGTTCTGGAAGCAGTTATTGCGGAAGATGTCGCCAAAACTTGGGGCGATCACCGCCATGAAGCCGTACTCCTTCAAAGCCCATGGCGCATGTTCTCGCGATGAGCCCGATCCGAAGTTCGGCCCGGCGACTAGGATGGGAGCGTTCTGGTACTCCGCCCTGTTCAAGATGAAGTCCGGGTTGGGCACGCCGTCTTCAAGGTATCGCCAGTTATAGAACGCGAACTCGCCGAATCCGGTCCGCTCTATTCGCTTCAAGAACTGTTTGGGGATCACCTGGTCTGTGTCTACGTTCGCTCGGTCAAGCGGCGCGACGATCCCCGTTACTTTCTTCAAAGGGTTCAATGTTCTGTCCTGTAGATGGGTTGGCTATGTTCGATCGAGAGCACGCCAAGGACGTTATTTTTCTCCGCTTAGTTGAGGTTTTACGAAGTTCTTGCCGACCGGAATCACCGGGTGAGCATCAATTGATGTCGAATTTCCTGTGCACGCTGAAGTCGGAATACAACAATAACGGTCAAAACCAGTGGAAGGACCTGGAAAAGGTCAGACCACACCAGTAACCTGCCCGCCGCCGCCCAGTCATCGATGTTCTCACGCCCTACGAAAAGAGAGATCCCTCTGGGGCCGAAAAGGATCGCAAATATGACCAGGGTCCACCATGAACTGATGAACTTTCCCTCCTGTGATTCAGCATTCTGCCATGCTCTGGGATTTTTGGTATCGGTCGACCCTGATGCGGTAGACAATTCTCGCACGATATGGGTGGGTTTGTAGAAATTCATGAACGGAACGAAGAACCATCCAACCGACCATCCGGGGGTGAACTTCTGGCCTGCGATACGCAAGTGCTGCAGGTTGGAGCTTGCATGGTGGATGAAAATAGCGAAAGTCACTACTAGAGCGATCCCGGATATGACGATGAACGCCCAGATTATTGAATGCTCTGATTTGTAGTCGTTGACTGTCCTGGCAACCTCCAGGACATCACCACACGCCCCGGTGCCGGAGAACAGGCCTTCTATCGAAACGCATTCGATCCCTACTTTGTTGGCGAACTCCAGTAGCTCTTCAGGATTTGCGTTGTTTGATGGGAGATCGGTCAGGCCGGCTGCCTTGTAGTCGTTGATCTCATTCAGCATTTTGCTGTCTATCCACGCTAGGGCAAACGCCAGCACCACCATCACGGAGACGATCCCCGTGATTATGATGAACATCGTCCGGCCGGAGTTGTAGCCGGACTGGTTGAAACTGGTAGACATGTATTGGCCTGATGAACGCCCGTCATAGGGTCGAACCTGGAGCGGGAACGGAGGCGAGGCGCCTAAGCCTCTGTCTTCTCCCAGTCACGTACGTCCACGAAGTGTCCTTCGATTGCCGCTGCCGCAGCCATCGCCGGGCTGACGAGGTGCGTACGCCCGCCGCGACCCTGCCGCCCCTCGAAGTTCCGGTTGGAGGTGGATGCGCAGCGCTCCCCGGGCGAGAGTATGTCCGGGTTCATGCCGAGGCACATGGAACACCCTGCCGTGCGCCACTCGAATCCGGCTTCTATAAATATCTGGTCCAGCCCCTCTTCTTCTGCCTGCATCTTCATGGGTGTTGATCCCGGCACGATCATGGCACGGACGCCCGGCGCGACCTTGTGGCCTTTTGCGATCTCGGCTGCGGCGCGCATGTCTTCGATACGTCCGTTCGTGCAAGAGCCGATGAAGACACGGTCAACTTTTAAATCGGTGATCCGCTGGCCTGCCGTAAGCCCCATGTACTCAAGCGCCCTAGCTGCATTCTCCTGCTCATCGGCCGACTCGAAATCCTCTGGATTAGGCACGTTCCCCGTAATCTCGGCTACTTGCCCCGGGTTCGTGCCCCAGGTCACTCGGGGCTCGATAGCATCCGCATCGATCTCGACAATGGCGTCGAACTCGGCGTCCTCGTCCGTGGCGAACTGCTTCCACTCTTCGACTGCTTCGTCGAAAGCGTCGCCCTGCGGAACTTTCTTGCGGCCTCTGAGGTACTCGAACGTCTTGTCATCGGGCGCGATCATCCCGGCGCGCGCTCCGCCCTCTATGGTCATATTACAGACCGTCATCCGCCCTTCCATCGTGAGATCGCGGATGGCCTGGCCTGTGAATTCGATGACATGTCCCACACCACCGGCAACGCCGATCTGGCCGATTATGGACAGGATTAAATCCTTTGCGGTGACGCCCGGCTGGAGGTCCCCGCTAACCCGGACCTCCATCGTCTTTGGTCGTGCCTGCATCAGGCACTGGGTCGCAAGGACGTGCTCGACTTCCGACGTACCGATGCCAAACGCCAGCGCGCCGAACGCGCCGTGGGTGGCGGTGTGGCTGTCGCCGCACACGATCGTCATGCCGGGCTGCGTGACGCCCATCTCCGGGCCGATCACGTGGACGATGCCCTGGTCCGGGGAGTACATGTCGAAGAGTTCAATGCCGAAGTCGCGTGTGTTCTCGTCCAGCGTTTCGAGTTGTTGCTTTGCGATCGGGTCTTCGATGACGACTTCTGTGTCCCTTGGTGTTGTCGGGACATCATGATCGGCGACCGCGACCACAAGGTCGGGGCGTCGGACTTTGCGATTAGCAAGCCGGAGACCCTCGAACGCCTGCGGCGATGTCACCTCATGGATGAGGTGGAGGTCGATGTATAGGAGGGAGGGCTTGCCCTCTTTCTCCTGGACCACGTGTGTCTCCCAGATCTTCTCAAACATCGTTTTTGGCATTGTTTTGGCTATAGCTGGAATCTGTTTCTCCGTTGGTTAATTCGTTCTTGGTTCGACGTAGGTACCCGAGGTATTGGGCTGCCTCAAAAACTTCAAATATTGTTACGGCCAATCGGGCTGAGCAAAATTGCACCCCATATCCTTCACCTAGACGAACGGGCCTGGGCGCAATTCTATAGGGCGATCCGTGTTCTGGCGTTAACGGACCGTTTACTTGGTGTCCTTACTCGGTGAACGTGATGTTCGTCTGGTCGGGACCGAGAACACCCATCCGGTTGATTGCGTTGATGTACGCCTTTGCCGAGGCGACGATGATATCGGTGTCTCCGCCACGGCCTGCGTAGATGTGTCCCTCTGTGTCCTCGACGCGGATGGTCACCTCGCCGATGGCGTCGATCCCGTCCGTCACCGACGCGACCGCGAACTCCCTGAGGTTGCATTTCTGTTCAACTATCTGATCGATCGCCTTGCAGACTGCGTCAACTGGACCGGTGCCCTGCGCCGTCACGGTCTTCGACTCGCCGTTAGGGAGCCCCACGGTCACCGTCGCCGCCGGTGTCACCATGTCTCCGGCCTCTACTTTTACGCCTGCAAACCGGTACTGCTGATCCGTCTCAGAGAACCGGTGCTGTTCTGACATTAGCGCCTGCAGATCGAAATCCGTGACCTCACGTTTTGTGTCAGCCAGATCCTTGTACCGCGGGAACAGGTCGGCCAACTCTTCGTTGCTGAGCTCGTAGCCCAGATCGCCGAGCCGTGATCGCAACCCCGCACGTCCGGACAACTTGCCCATAACGATTGCCTCGCCTCGCCAGCCTACGGATTCCGGCTCCATGATCTCGAAGGTCGTTCGCTCTTTCAGGTAGGCGTCCTGGTGGATGCCGGAGCCGTGCCTGAACGCATTCTGACCGACGATTGCTTTGTTCGGCTGGATTGCGAAACCGAACAGGTCAGCAACCATACGGCTTGATGGGCCGATCTCTTCCGTGTTGACGTTGCTCTTGGCGCCGTAATGATCCTCGCGCGTCTCCAGCGCCATAATCACCTCTTCAAGCGAGGCGTTCCCGGCCCGTTCGCCAAGTCCATTGATGCAGCCTTCAACCTGGCGTGCGCCGTTTTCCACGGCGGCCAGACTGTTCGCTGCGGCTAGTCCAAGGTCGTTGTGGCAGTGGACGCTGACAGTCGCTTTGTGGATATTCGGGACCTTGTCGAATACTCCCTTGATGAGCGCTCCGAACTCCACCGGGTTTGAGTAACCGACCGTGTCGGGGATGTTGACCGTGGTCGCCCCTGCGTCTATGGCGGCCTCAAGGATCTGATACAGGTACTCGGGGTCGGTTCGCGTGGCGTCCATCGGAGAGAACTCGACGTCCTTGCAGTGGGAGGCCGCACGTGTGACAGCGTCAACGGCCATACCAAGGATGTCCTCGGCTCCCTTGCGCATCTGGTGCGCCATGTGGATCTCGGAGCTGGAGAGGAATACGTGGATTCGCGGTCGTTTCGCGTCCTTGATAGCTTCCCATGCGGCGTCGATGTCGCCAGGTACTGCACGTGCGAGCGAGCATATGACCGGGCCGTCGATCTCGCGTGCGATCCGCTGAACGGCTTCGAAATCTCCGGGGGAGCTTGCGGCAAACCCGGCCTCGATCACGTCGACGCCAAGTTTCTGGAGTTGCCGGGCAATCCGGAATTTCTCGTCCGGCGTCAGTCCCGCGCCTGCGGACTGCTCACCATCCCTGAGGGTAGTGTCAAAAATTATGACTTTGTCGTTGGTCGTTACGTCGGATTCTGCCATTTTTGAACTCCCGCCCGCCTTGCTGCTTATTGCCGCCTTGTCGAGAGCCTCAGAGGGCTGCCTTGAGGATCATTTTTCTTAAAACCCTGAGGTTCTCGAGGAATGCGGCGCAACTTGTGGGGTTAGGTTGTCGACTCCAGCCAGGGCATCATGCTGCGCAGCTCACGGCCGATCTCTTCAACGGGGTGAGATACGTCTGCTTCCTGCAGCGCCTTGTAGCGGTGCAGGCCTTCGTCGTTCTCCGCAATCCATTCCCGGGCGAACTCGCCGGACTGGATCTGCCTGAGAACTTCTTGCATGTTTTCCTTGACCTCTGGGCCGATGATTTCCGGTCCTCGTGTGTAGTCGCCGTACTCTGCAGTCGTGCTGATGGAGTCGCGCATTCCTTCAAGGCCGCCGGTGTAGATGAGGTCCACGATCAATTTCAGCTCGTGGAGAACTTCAAAGTAGGCCGACTCCGGCTGGTACCCCGCTTCCGTGAGTACCTCGAAACCAGCCTTGATAAGGGACGTGACTCCGCCGCATAGAACGGCCTGCTCACCGAAGAGGTCGGTCTCGGTCTCTTCTTTGAAGGTCGTCTCAAGGATTCCGGCGCGGCCGCTGCCGATTCCGGCACCGTAAGCCAGGGCACGTGCGTGTGCGTTGCCGGTTGCGTCCTGGTGGACGGCGATCAGGGACGGAACGCCCAGGCCACGCTCGTACACCGCACGCACGCGGTGGCCGGGGGCCTTGGGGGCGATCATCGTGATGTCCACGCCCTCTGGTGGCTTGACCTGTTCGTAGTGGATGACGAATCCGTGGGCGAACATCAGCATGTTCCCCTCTTCCAGATTGTCTGCAACCTCGTTCTTGTATACCTCTGCGACGGTCGTGTCCGGTAGGCAGAACATCAACACGTCCGCCGCCTTTGCAGCGTCCGCAACGGTCATGACTTCCAACCCGTCTGCCTCGGCCTTGGCCTTGGATTTTGAGCCTTCGTATAACCCGACGATCACGTTAAAACCGCTGTCCTTGAGGTTTTGCGCGTGTGCGTGACCCTGGCTGCCGTAGCCGAGGATTGCGATCTTCGATTCCTTCAGAGGGGTTGTGTCGATGTCCTTGTCGTAATAGAGAGTCGCCATCCAGATTCCTTTTGGCGTTGTCACGCCGCTGTGTTTAATCACGTGATGTTCGAATCGTTTTGACTGCGCTAAACGCTGCCGGAGTCAAAGCCCTCTAGGGTGTTGATGTTGCTCGATATCTGATCGCCATACTCGCCGTCCTCACCGCCCTGTGACAGTGCTGACCGCAGCATGGCGACACGGCCGGTGCGCATGACCTGCTCTACGCCGAACTCTTGCATCAGCGTAATCATGGAGTCGATCTTAGATGTGTCTCCGGTGATCTCCATCGTCACGGCCTCTGCGCCGACATCTACGATGCTTACGCGGAAGATATTAGCCAGTTGGATGACGCGCGCTCTGCTTTCCTGCGTCGCACGAACTCGGACCATCGCCAGCTCACGCCATACGACGTTGTTATCGGTTATGTCCGAGACCTCGACGACCTCGATCAACTTGTCCAGGTGCTTTGCGATGTGTCCCACCGTGGACGGATCACCCTCGGCGACGAACGTCATCCGGGACAGGTCGCTGTGCTCGGATGCGCCGACCGCCAGACTGGCGATGTTTATGCCGCGCCGACGGAACAGGCTCGCAATGCGCGCCAAGACGCCGGGTTTGTTCTCGACCAGCGCCACCAACGTGCGGCGCGCCAATCCGTTGGCCATGATCTCCGCCATTAGAGGCTCTCCTCGATCAACTGCTCCACGGACTGGCCGGACGGGATCATCGGGAAAACGTTCTCCTCTGCCCGTATCACGAAGTCGAGCACGACCGGTCCCGGGTGGTCGCGTGCTTCCTGAATGGCCCCCTCAAGCTCGTTTTCTCTGGTGACGCTTATTCCCTTTATGCCGTACGCCTCGGCAAGCTTCACGAAGTCCGGGTTTCCGGTGTAGCTGTTTGCGTAGAAATTCTTGTTGAACACCATGTCCTGCCACTGGGTGATCATCCCGAGCATGTTGTTGTTCAAGATGGCGATCTTCACCGGCAGCTTGTTTTCGGCGATGGTCGCGAACTCGGACAGCGTCATCTGAATACCGCCGTCTCCGGCAAACGTCCAGACCTCTTTATCCGGGTGTGCGAACTGAGCACCCATGGCCGCCGGGACCTCGTAACCCATCGTGCCGAGACCACCGGATGTGAACCAGGAGTTGGCGTTCTTGAACTGGTAGTGTTGCGCCGCCCACATCTGATGTTGGCCAACGCCGGTGACCACGAGGGCATCGCCTTTCGTGGCGTCCGATATCGCCTTAACCACCTGCTGGCCGAGCAAATCATCGGACTCGCGAATCCTGAGCGATGGATGTTCCGCTTTCAGGTGCTCGATGTGCTGGACCCACTCGGTGTGCGTCGTCTGGTTGACCATCGGGTTCAACTGGTTGAGAACGGCACGCACGTCGCCCAACACCGGCGCTTCAACCTTAATGTTCTTGCCGATTTCCGCGGGGTCGATGTCGATGTGGATTTTTTTCGAGTTAACGGCGAATCGTTTGGTGTCGCCCGTGATTCGGTCGTCGAAGCGCGCTCCGATGTTAACGATGAGATCCGCGTGGTCCAGCGCGAGGCTTGAGTAAGCCATGCCGTGCATGCCGGGAAAGCCAGTGCTGAGCACATGGTCGTCCGGGAACGAGCTGATGCCTAGCAGTGTTGTGACGACCGGGATCTGCGCGTTCTCCGCCAGCTCACGGAGTTCGTCAAATGCACGCGAGATGATGACGCCGTGTCCGGCTAGGATCACCGGCCGTTCCGCTTCATTGATCAGTTTTGCGGCGGCGGCCACTGCGTCTTCGTCTGCCGTAGTCGGAGGGTTGTAGCCGCGCAGTGAGACTGGCTTGTCGTACTCCGCCTCATCGAACTCGATCTCCGCTGCCTGGACATCGCGCGGGATGTCGATAAGGACCGGACCGGGACGACCGGTACGGGCGATATGGAAGGCTTCTTTGATGGTGGCCGCGAGATCACGCGTGTCCATCACAAGGTAGTTATGTTTGGTGACCGGCAGGGTAGCGCCGGTGATGTCGGTCTCCTGGAAGGCATCGCTGCCGATCGCCCCACGGTTAACCTGCCCGGTGATCGCAACGATCGGGGCGGAGTCCATCATCGCCGTGGCCAGCCCCGTAATGAGGTTGGTCGCGCCGGGACCGGATGTCGCCATGCAGACGCCAACCTTACCGGAGGCGCGTGCGTAACCGTCGGCAGCCAGACTGGCGCCTTCTTCGTGGCGTACGAGTATGTGGCGCAGCTCCGGATAACTTCCGAGCGTTGAATAGAGCGGCAAAATCGCTCCGCCCGGGAGCCCGAATATCACGTCGACGCCCTCGCGAACGAGAGCCTCACAGACTATCTGGCCACCTGTCTTAATCATCATTACCTGTCTTCCGGGCCTTCCGAACCCGATCTTAATCCCATCACCCTTGATGGGAGAGGGGGGCCAAACCACTCAAAGCATAGGGGGCAATTGTGAACCCCCCGGGATCAGAATTCACACAAAAAAAGCCCCGCCCCTTCAAAGGACGAGACTTGCTCCCGCGATACCACCTTTATTGCCCTGCTGGTGTCAACACCAATCAAGACCACTCAATGCCGCTAACGGAGGCTTCCGTCCAACCCTATGCACCCCGTTTGAAACGGTGGGTTTCAGGTCAGAGGCTCAGGGGCGAGTTCCCAATAGGCGGGCGCCGGTTCACACAACCACCGGCTCAGCCCGCTTGATCGGTACTACTCCCCGTCAAAGCGTGTAGCCACCAATTCTATCGGTACGCCATAAGGGCCGTCAACGAAATTGTTTATTTGTTTGTAACGGTGTAACGGTGTATTCTACTGCCATGTCTAAAGTAATCCGTATTGATGATGAAGTCTGGGCATGGCTGCAACTCCATGCCGAACCACTAGAGGACACGCCAAATACCGTATTGAGGCGGTTGGCGAATCTGGATTCTGAGGAATCTTCGTTTGAGATCGGTCAAACGGAGAGGTCTCCAATGGAACCACGAGAGCGATCGACGCCCCAAAAAGGGGAACGCACCGGTTCGGGTAAACAGCTGAATGTTCGGTGGGATGTAGGCGCCCGTCATGCCCTGTATCACAAGGACGGAAATTACTACAACCACCTCACACAGTTCCCGGGAGCATTATTTGATCCGAAGGGATATGTCCTGTTTAAGACGAAAAGTGAGTATGAACGTTCGCCATATCTCCAACACGGTACTCAATTGCACGTCCCGTTATTGCTGTCAGCGATACCCGGGTATACGCGGATGGTGTAACAGTCTCTTGAACTTTGGAAACACGTGTTCCTAGATCGCCATCGGCACGAAGAAGCGAACGACAGCACCCTTAGGCTCTCGAAGGGTCGGATGCAGCACCTCATATGATTCCGGGCTGCGCGATATCGCCTTGTGTCACTCGGCCAGTGGTATCCTGCCGGTCCTCGTGATGGCCGTGCCCACAGCTATCTTGACGGTCTCATCCGGTCAGTACGACGGGAGCCTTTTTGAGCGACGCAGTTAATATCCGAAATTTTTCTTGGAATGACTTCGATGCTGTTTTCGATTGCCGGGCGGCGGTGACCGGCATTGCCGATGCGGATGCCGAAGAAGAGCGCTCACATTTCCGGGCGCGGCTTGAGCTTCCCGGGGCTGATGCGCTCGACAACGTGTTCATAGCGGAGCAGTCGGGCGAGTTTGTCGGCAGCGCCATCGCTGCGGTAGAGCCGGCCATCGATCGTGCTGTTGGCGAGTTCGGCGTGATTCAAAGTGCCCTCGGCCAGGGAATCGGCAGGCTGCTGTTGGCCCGATTGGAGCGTCGTGCTCACGAGGCCGGTGTAGCAGTGCACCAGGTGAACGTGCACCACACCAATACGCGATTGCGGTCGTTCATGGACGCCGCGGGCTACATGCAGATACGAATATTTAATGAACTGAAGTACCGGCCAGCACCGGCCTACCTGGAGGGGGACTACCGACCTCTGCCGGAAGGCATTTCGTTGCGTCCGTTCGTGTCGGGAGCCGACGAGGCCGCCCTGGCAAACATGCAAAACGCGGCGTTTGAGGGGTCATTTGGATTTGCCCCGAACACGCCGGAGCAGATAGCCGGGTACGTCGAGATGAGGGGCGCGCCCGGCGACATCCTGATCGCGGAGGATTCTTCTGGCGATGTGATTGGTTATGTGTGGACGAGCGTCACCGAGAACAACGATGACTCGGGTGAGATGACCGGGATGATCGAAATGACGGGCGTGCTGCCGAGTCAGCGGGGACGGGGAGTTGGATCGGCGGTGATTGCCGCGGGATTGAGGCATCTTAGAGAACGCGGCGCTGGTGTGATCGACCTGGAGGTCGATGGCGAGAACCTGTCAGCGCGTCGGATCTACAAGGATCTGGGCTTCAAGAAGATCGGCGAGCAGTTCTGGTACGAGAAGGATATGGGCGGGTAGGGGTGACCGACCCTCGGGCGGGCGTATTGCCATACGCCCCTACGGCGTCTCGGCAATATAGTCAGTCGGCGGCTGGACCTCCGACGGCTTCTAGAGAGTCCAGGACCCGTTCTTCTGCGAGGCCACAGAAGACGCTGAGCAATCTGTCTACCGCAACGCCCCAGCTCAGCTCCAGCGCACGCTCGCGTGCGGCGCGTCCCATCAGGGTTCTGAGGTGATCGTTGATTGTCAGGATTTCGATGCGTTGGATGAACGCCGCCGGGCAGCGTGACGGGATCAGGTAGCCGGTTTCGCCCTCACGGACGATCGACGGGAGACCGCCGACTCGGGATGCCACGACCGGCGTTCCGCAGGCCATTGACTCGAGGGCCGCCAGCCCGAAACTTTCGTAATAAGACGGGAACACGCAGACATCCGCCGCCGAGTAGTACTCGGGCAGCTGTTCCTGTTTTACGGACGGCAAGAACTTCACACGATCGGTGATGCCCAGTCGATCAACCACCTGTCCGAGGCGCTGTCGTTCCGGGTCGATCTCGTTGCCACCGATCACGAGGAGTGTGACATCGTCTTCCTCTTCCATACCGGCGACGGCCTGGATGAGAATCTCGATGCCTTTAAGACGCTCAACGCGCCCGACATACATCAGGATCTTGCCGTCCTCGGGAAGGCCAAGCACTCGACGGGACTTCAACCTGTCGTGGGGCCGGAACATCTTCGTATCGACGCCGGGCGGGACTATCAGTACCCGCTCTTTATCCGCGCCATAGAGCTCGGCAAGCAGGTCGCGCTCGTGTGCGCTCCATGCGATAACCCGATCTGAATTTCGGGCGATCTCCCGTTCCCCGGCGGATCGTTCTGGAATCTCCTTCTCGCCCGGCCGTGCTCGTCGCTTTACCTCGGCCAGCGTGTGGAAACTCGTGACGTGTGGCAACGCCCATCGGGTCGCCAGTTCTTCTCCCACAAGTCCAGATAGCCAGTAGTGGCTGACGATCACGTCGTACTCGCCGCCTTCTTCGTTAACGAAATCGGTGACGCGATCCGTGAACTCCGGCAGGAGATCGTAAACAGCGTTTTTCTCCGGCCTCACTGGACCAGCTTCGAGGTGGATTACCCGGGCTCCCAGCGCCAGATCGATGATCTGGGGATCTGATGGGTCATGGGAGCGCGTGAACACGTCCACCTTGACGCCGCGCGACGCCAGTTCCTTGACCGTCGCGAGCACATAAACGTTCATGCCGCCGGCATCTTTTTCGCCGGCGCGCACAACGGGGCAGCCGTGCACCGTCAGGACGGCGACACGGAGTTCCGGGCGGCCCTGGAATTCTGAGAATCCGGGGCCCGTCGAAAACCTGGAGCCGTTAGGCCCGGGTGATGACAAGGTTGTAGAGGGAACGGTCATGGGCTCCAAGGTGGTACTTGTAGGACTCATCGCCCCGAAGGAAATCGAAGTACCGGACTCCGTTTTCGATGGCGAGTTTGATCGTCATAGCGTGGTTTAGCAGCCCGACGCTTAGCGCTCGGTGCTCCGGATCGTAGCCACTGTTGTAAACAAGTTGGCTGTCGCCGTGTACAAAGCAGATCGAGGTGGCGGCGCGTACGCCATCGACCTCAAGGAAGTAGAGGTGGGAGACTCCAACTTTGGCAAGGTTTATCACCACTGCCCGGAAGAACTCTTCCCGGTAGTCTGTCATGAACTCGGCTTTGTCGGGGGTGCTCATGCGGTGCAATCGGACGAATTCGTCCAGATTGGCGGTGATGTCCTCGGGCGTGCAGTACTCGACGTGGTTGATCTCACAAGACCGTTCTAGCCGCCGCAGTTTCCTGCGCAGTTCGTGGCGGTCTTTTTTGTTCAGGCCTGACACGTAGTCGTCCCAGGTGTCGGTTAACTCGATACCCGGAGAAACGTCCTCAAACGTCTCTTCCACGTGCCAACCTGCTGCGCGGGCGGCGGGCGGTACGGCCTTGTATGCGGGGGACCACTCGGGGATGGAGGTAAGCCTGACAGAGCTCAAAGATTCGACCGCTGACAGGTGTCCAAACACTGTGTCGTAGAAAGCCGCATCTTCGATGCCGGAATGAAGGAAGTGGTGGTAATCGACTAGGTCAGACTCTCCAAGAAAGGACACTTCGTTGCCGCGACGCATAAATGGGGCAAGGCCCTTCACATCTCCGTCCTGTATCACGGTCAGAAGCTTTAGATCAGCGTCGTCGCCAAACATCTGCCACCACGTCTGTTGCCAGGCGGAGGTCGCGAACGGTGACAGATCCGAAGATTCACCGAGAAGTCGTTCCCAGTCCTCCCCAATACTATCGAAAGTCTCTATACGGACCTCTAGATTACTCACAGGTGCGTGTCCTTTGCGTCGATTCGGGAACGCTTGCCACAACATAGAGGCCAGACTCGGCGATGATGGGCCGACAGGGCTGGTCCGACTGATTCGACTCTGACGGATCCGTATGTCTGTATCCGTGATTCAAAGGGATGATTTTGGGTCGCTTCTGAGGACAGCCTCGAACTGTGCGAAATCCGGCTCGACGTACTCGAGCTCGACTGAAGCCCGCTGTTCCACCGTGGACGGATCCTTCAATCCGTTGCCAGTTAAAATGCAGACAACGGTGCGACCGGCTAAAGATACTCCTAATTCAGGCATACGGAGCGCGCCCGCGACCGAGGCAGCCGAGGCGGGTTCGCAGAAAATCCCTTCCTGACGGGCCAGTCTCAGATAGGCATCGATGATCTGATCATCGGTTACCGCCTCAATCAGGCCGTCAGATTCGTCCCTTGCCTCTTCTGCGTAACGCCAGCTAGCCGGGTTACCGATCTTGATCGCTGAGGCGATGGTCCGAGGTTTGAGTACGGGGGCGCCGTCCACGATGGG
>LWDU01036956.1_pt1 | contig 13173 bp, 11 predicted proteins | sample 727161 | NCBI WGS metagenome assembly LWDU01 (sample SAMN04566230, study PRJNA314399) | hydrothermal vent metagenome | isolation source: deep sea hydrothermal plume seawater | place: Mexico: Gulf of California, Guaymas Basin | collected 2004-07-11 | reverse complement strand
GGACGAACGCTAGCGGCTGCCATGTTGGAGCATTTCGATAACGAAGGAATAACTCAAAGAAAAGACAACACCCGAATCCTGGTCAGGAAACCCATCAACAATTCCTGAAAGTCAGGGTTCTCCAAATATCCTATCTGATGAACGGATCATCCGACCCTCCTTCTATGTACTGCCTGTGATGGGAAACGTCGTTGAGCGTTCGAATCAACCGGTATTCTGTTCCGGTGCTTCATCAAAATCGGGAAAACGCCCGGCCATTAATTCAGCGGCTGGACGAGTTGTTTCAAATCGGGAACTCACGATCTTGATGACCGCCGTAATTGGCGCGGCCATGAACATTCCAGGAATCCCCCACAGTAGACCCCAAAAAATCAAGGCGACCAGTATGGTGATGGGGTGCAAATCCAATCCATCCCCCATGACCTTCGGTTCAATGATATTTCCGACCACCATTTGAACCGTGCCAGGAAGAAGCAGAACCCACAGAACCATCCACCTACTATCGTATTGCACCATCGCAACAGGAATCGGCAGCATGGTTGAAATCACCGATCCAATGGAGGGAATAAAATTCAGAAGAAATGCCAATACGCCGAAAGCCAGCGCCAGATCCAGTTTCATGGATATGAGAATGATGGCAACCAGAGTTCCTGTTATCGCAGAGGAAACGATTTTGATCACTATATAACGACGGACTTTTTCATCGATTTCGGCAAAAATCCCTTTGGGTTTCCGGTCAGGGGTTGCCCCCAGTATCAGGAACAGGATGAATACCAGAACTAGAAAACCATTGGAGACGATGTTGACCACAGCATTCGCGGTTCCCGTCAGTATGGCTCCCACTGAGGTAGGAATCGTACCACTGAATTTCTGTATTATTTCTGAAACTGAAAAAGATTGTTCTCCCGTTTCCTGTTTTGTATCCACCGATCCACCTCCGGATTCTGCAGGCTCGTCATCGGCAACGGAGGATTCTGTTTCAGTTGGAGCTTCTCCGTTTAAACCGGAATCATCGTTATCTCCTGTATCAGCGGATGTGACCTCCGACATTGAATCACCAGGCATAACCCACGAGCTCACTTTTTCCAGGACCCTGGGTACTTTTTCGATAACTTGATTGGCTGCGTTTTCAAGCTGCTTTTGATATTCTTCCGAGTTCTCCAGCATCTGTCCCGTAGAATAGGTAATGAGCAATCCGAATACCGTAAGGATCGCCATCACGAAAAGCATGGTAATGAATAGACTGATCGGGCGTGGCATTCTGGCGTGAACCTGAAGGTAATTCACCATCGGTGTAACCATGTAGGAAATGAAAATAGCCAAGACGAGCGGAACCATAACCGAACTGGTGTAGGCAAGGGCGCCTGCAACCGCGGTTGAGGCAAGAATGACCAGAGAAATGGTGATCAACCAGGACTGCTCTCTACTGATGGAAGGCTGGTTCATTCGATGTGTTCTCCTCGAACTCGACAATTCTCAGATACCTACAAGTTCTTAGTTTTCGTGGCTGCCTAAAATACCAGGCTACAAGGGTAGGGCTCGCTGTCCTCAGCGCGCCGCTTGTTTTGAAATCAACCGTCGATACTTAGCGCGCAGAGGACAGAGAGCCCCACTGCCATCCGGTTAAGAGATTTTCGTGTGAAATATCAGACGCATTCTCCCCGTGCTGTAGCGTCGACTGTCCTCAGCCGAAACCGCCGAAAATGCGCTGGGGACAGCGCACGCTACAGTGTGAGCAGCCGGATGGACGAGTCCTGCCTTCTGGAAAAGCCTGGAAGTAATCCTCGTGGCAGGTTAACCACTATCCTCAACCTAATAGCAGTGCAGCGAGCCCTACTTTCAACACATTATCAGAAAATTGCCGTGAATAAATAGAGTCCCACGACTATCATAGGATTAGTTGAATCATTAAACCGGACTCCTATTATGCGATATGGACTTTCAATTGCGCCGTGGATAGCGGTAACTTTTCTAACGATGGACTGCTTCAATTCCCTGTCTGCTTTGGAACTTCAGGTGGGCAAGCCTTTTCCGAACTTGCGGCTTCCTTCCCTGAAAGACGGTAGTCCGATGTCCATTCAGGATTTTCGAGGGCAGAAAGTTGTGCTTCACGTTTTCGCCTCATGGTGAGCGGGTTGCCGAAAACATGTGCCCGGGTGGCACAAAGCAACCGAAGGGCTTCAGGACGAAGATCGATTCCAGATGGTGGGTATCATTCAGGAACAACATCCCGATCGAGCACGATTGTTCATGCAGTGGAAACAAATGGATTGGCCGATCATGATCGACTCGCTGGATCTCCTGGGAGTCAGTGGAATCCCCATTACCCTGGCGATCGATGAAATGGGAATCATTCGTTCTAAACGAATGCATCCGGAATCATTGGAATCCGATTTCCTGAGCCACAATTACCGAGATTCAAAGGACGGTGAAAAGCATGTCAAATCGTTCCCCTACACCCCTCCCAACCTGGAACAGCAAATTGAAACCAAAACGTCCTTCTCATCAATGGGCGAATGGATGTCCCTGGGGAATGATCTTGTACTGTGGGGCAATCAGAACCATCTGGACGAAGCCGTAAATGCTTACCAACAAGCCCTCACTTTGTCACCTGATTCCGGACAAGCTCATTTTTCATTGGGTGTAGCGCTGCGCAGACGTTACGAATCTCCCGGACGCCGAAAGGACGATTTTCAAAATGCAGTGACCTATTGGCAACAGGCGTTGAATATCGATCCGAACCAATACATCTGGCGTCGACGTATTCAACAATACGGTCCTCGACTGGATAAGCCCTATTCTTTTTACGACTGGGTGAACCATGCCCGAGAGGAAATCCTGGAACAGGGAGCACAACCGGTGCCATTGCCGGTTGAACCCAGCGGTGCTGAATTCGCCGTACCCTCGAGAAGTCTTTTGAACGGAACGGAATCCCAATCAGAACCCGATTCTTCCGGCCGCATCTTTAGAGATTCCGGTGAATTCATTCACATTGAGCAAACAATCGTCGCCTCATCCAAAAAAGATGGCTCCTTCCGTGTTCACTTTACCCTGCGTCCCATCGCCGACAAAAAGGCTCATTGGAACAATGAATCCGATGATTTGAAACTTTGGGTCTCAGCACCCAAAAATGCGGTCATTCCCAGCCGGATATTTCATTATCCGAACCCGGAAGAAGCGACTGATTCCCGGGTCCGGCGCCTGGAATTTGAAATCAACCCCGGGAATATTCCGAGTGAGGAGCCCGTTTCCATTCCGGCCTATTTCCTCTATAACGTCTGCGAAGATGTCAATGGAACCTGCTTTTATCGCCGTCAGGATATTTCATTGGAATTCAAGTAGAAATCACGAGAACGGAATTCCTTTTTGTTTTCTGTTTGCTATCCGGTAAAGCCGAAGTCTATCGTTTTCAAATATCGATATGGCAGAGCAAAACCACTTTCCAGCCCAGGCGCCCGTGATAACTTACAGGGTTCCCTACGCCGACACAGATCAGATGGGCGTGGTCTATTACGCAAACTATTATGTGTATTTCGAGCGTTGTCGAAATGAGGTGCTCCGTCAGAGTAAATTTTCATACTTGGAAATCGAACGCAGTGGGGTGATGCTTCCCGTCATCGAATCATATTGTGACTACAAGTCCCCTGCTTATTATGATGATCTACTGGAGATCGCAGGTTGGTTTGAACCCCTATCTGCCACAAGGCTTAAAGCCTCATGCGTTGTGATGCGAGAGGGGAAACTCCTGGCCCGAGGGCATACCATTCACATCTGTATGAGGTCGGATACAAAACGCCCCATTCGAATTCCCGAAAAACTCAGCCATCTGTTTAATTCAGCCATCGATTAGATGATCAAGAGCCGGATCAGGAATCCGTTTCTGAGCAATCCCCGAATCTGCCTGGGGATCTGCTTCCTGCTCATCTCACCTCTGCTCTGGAATCATTTTCTTTCTGATTTCAACTCGGACGCCCGGATCCTGCTCGAGGGGGATCAGAGAAATCTCGCAACGTTCGACCGGATCAACCAAATCATGGCAGAAGATGTCGCGATCCTTATCAGTATGGAGCCGGAGGATCTGTTCAGTCAAGACGGTCTGGATAAAGTGAGACAATTCTCCGACCAACTACTGATGCTCCCTGAAATCACCACCGTCAAGAGTCTGACTCATGCTGTAAAACCGGTTCGTCGCGGACTGAGCTTTGAAATGGTTCCATTGGTCCCTGAAGGCATACTCAGTGAGGAGGAAAGGGAAGCTCTGTCCCGGTTTTCATTGACCCACCCTCTGATCCGAAACGTCATGGTATCTGAAGATGGGACCCGCACTCTGATCACGGCCACCTACCGAAACAACTTTAGCGAACCGGAACAACAAAAGCGATTACTGAACGACCTCGAAGAAACACTGGCACAATTTCGAAGTGAGGATTGCCGATTCCAAACACTCTCCATCCCGCAGGTTGAATACGAGGTTCGTTCTCAAGTGCATCAGGACGGACTCCGTTTTCTACCAGCGGCAGCCATCCTGATACTTGGTATTCTATGGATGACATTGAAATCACTCCGATTATTGATCTTCGCCCTTCTGAATCCGATGGCAGTGCTGGCATTGCTCTCAAGCCTGATGGCTGCTCTTTCCATTACCTGGAATCTGTATTCGATCATGCTGCTGCCATTGATTGGTGGAATTCACCTGACCTTACTGATTCATCTATCGATTGCCTTCAAACAATCGAATCCACAGTTGAGCAAGCAAGAGCGTATTCAGTCGGCCTGCAACATGGTGTTTCGTTCTTCAATTTACGCGTGCATCACAACAATACTCGGCTGCGTTTCATTGATGTTCAGCGAGGTGCAACCGGTTCTCGAATTCGGGGCCTGCGGAGCCCTTGGAATACCAGGCCTCAGCGTGCTATGCCTGATGTGCGGTTTCAGGGATTCGGTGGCTTCCAGGGAACGGGCTGGCAATCCGGAAACAAAATTGAATCGATCTTCTGAGGCGATGGCTCTTTGGTTCGACAAGACGAGACCTCGACGCAAACATGCGATGCTTGCCACGGGGATCCTCACGGTGGTTTCCATTCCCTTCATACAGAATATCCGAACGGATGTCCGGGCGAAAGAGTTTCTCCAGAAAAACAGCGCCACTCGATCGGCCCTCGAAGAGTTGGACGAACACTATGGAGGTTATAACCTGTTTCGGATAGAATTGAAGACGTCTGAACTCGGAGGAATTAACGATATCGAATTCCTGAAAAGTTTGGAACGACTCCACGCCGTGGCCGAAATGAATCCTGGAATTTCGGGCGTCTACTCCTATTCACAGCTTCTATCCATGATGAACCATATCTGGAACGGGGAAAAACCGGATGAAATGAATTTGCCTGAAAACCGAGTGATCAGAAACATCTTTATCATGGCACTGAAGGCAGCCAACTTCCCATTCATGAATGTCCTATGTGATCCAGGATATCAGACGGCCTACCTTATTGTCCGAACCCGAGACATGTCTTCCAGAGAATACCTGAAAGTGATTAGGGAAATCGAGGCCGTCGCCCTTCAGGAAATACCGGCGCAGACCTCAATATCCACCACGGAAGGAATTCATTCCATTCTCCAGGCAGATCGTCGAATCGTCAGCGCGCTTTGGAAAAGTTCGGGAATCACAGTGTTGGCAGTAGGTATGATACTGACTGTTTTGTGGAGATCCATCCGATTGGCAATGACAGCCGTCTGGGTCAATCTCATCCCGTTTATACCGGCGGTACTGACAGCCGTTCTTCTTGATATCCCCCTGAACTCAGTGAACATAATGGTGTTCGCACTGGCTTTCGCAATCGCCGTCGATGATTCAGTTCACTTCATCACCTTTTGGTTCCAGGAGTTTAAAAAAAGCGGAGATTCCAATGCGGCACTCCGAACGACTTTTCAGGTGAAAAGTCCAGCCATTATCGCAACCAGCGCTCTGCTCGCTGTCCTGTTCGCCACCTTCAGCCTGTTCTCTTTCCCTCCCATCAGGGAATTCGGAATCCTGGCAGCAACCGTGTTCGGTGCTGCCCTGGCTTCCATGATCTTTCTGTTGCCCGCTCTCCTGTCGGACCAGGAAGGTATTAATGAAGGCCGTGGGGCGCACCCTAGAGCGCAAGGCCGGAACAATATTGATCAGCTGGAATGAAAAGACCTCACGAATATCCAGCACCCATCACCCTATACGGTACGCTGAAACAGCGCTCCGGTTCTGGAATCACCCAATCTACTTTTCATTTCGGGTATAATTCAGATAACTCCGGTATTGATCATAAACCGGTTTGGTCGCCGCATTGGCTACAATTCCAGCGTGGGTCAAGATGGCCGCTGTTACCTTTTCACCGTAGGCATCACGCTCCTTGGCAATGATAGTCGCTCCGAGCGTAGTGAACAATAGGGCTGCAAATAAAAAACCTATCAAAAGGCTTTTCATATCAATGGAGTTGTTTTTCATTCTTGTTTCTTCTGTTAACAATTCATTCTTCAGGCGAACTCCTTCTCAACAGGATGAAGGAGTTCTCTTACACAAATGTTTATGGGCCGTTACTTGGAATCCAGATCACGGTAGGCACCGAAATCATTGAAATACAATTTTTTTGCGATTCGATAAACAAAGCTCTTTTCAGGAATCTGCTCAGCCTTATTATACTGAGAAGGGCGAGGAACCATGGCTTCCAGCTCCTTCATCGCTGTCCCTCTTGCCGTCCCGTCGGCAGCGCCATGACGCTCGATAACTTCCTTCAGTAAATCCGGCCTCTCGAGCACAATGCAGCCTCGTGTTGCTCCGGCAGCCGTTTCTCGAAAATCCTTCAGATAGACGGACTCCTCCATGCGTTCCTTCAAAGGTTTGGAATGATCGTGGATTGACTCTTTGGAAAACTGAATGATCGGACAGGGTTCAATCCCTCCCCAGGGACTGATGTGATGGCTGATTCCCGTAGCAGCCGGACATAGCGCTTTGCCATCATGATCGTAATAAGCATCAATGATGGCGATGGGTTTCTTAGCACGCATCTCGACCACGAACTTACGGATCTTCAACTGCTGTTCCGGAGTCAGGGAAAGCTGTTCATTGGCATCGGGACCCACGGGACGGTAGGTATGATACCAAGTATACATCACTCCCATTTCAATGAGCCGGTCTATCCATTCCTCACACAATAAATCGTCGATATTGGTTTGACATAAACTGGTGCAGACACCGGTCAGTAATTTGTGCTTCAGGCAGTTTTGCAACCCGGCCATGGTCCGTTGATAAACATTTTTCCCACGTCGACGTTCATTACTGATGATTTCACTGCCTTCGACGCTGACCAGCGGAGTGGTATTGCCAATGTCCTTTAATTCGGCAGCAATCGAATCCGTTATCAATTGTCCATTGGTGAAAACCTGGAAATAGCATTCTGGATGTGCCCGAAGAATCGGAAGGAGTTCCTTGTGCATGAAGGGCTCGCCTCCGAGAATTCCGAAAAACCGGTTCCCCACCTCCTTGGCTTCATCGATCATGCGGTTCATCGCATCCACATCGATCTTTTCCTGCTTGGAAGCAACATCCACCCAGCATCCCTGACAACGGAGATTGCAACTGTTGATGATCGATATGTAGAGAAATGCCGGGAAATACTCTCCCTTTTGAAGCCTTTTCTTAAATTTCCGGACCGACTGCATGCCTCGCCATCCGAAATTCAGGATGAATTTGCCGAGCAGACGTTTGTCTGTCTCCAACACCACACGCTTGGCCATCTTTAAATACATATAGTTTCCTACTTCCTATCAAATCGACGATGAAAAATTATAATGTCTTCACAAAACATTCCAAGACGTAAATAATCTGAGAATCCGGGGTTTCAAGCAGATACCGGATTCGGTAGGGAATCCGCCCTTTTTTTCAAGCACTCGGACATATTCATCGCTGATATTCGGAATTTACAAAGAAGGCCCTTTGTTGAATGATATGCTCTTATGAGCGCAAATGACAAAATCAAGGAATTGAACTTGGAACTCCCTCCTGCTCCGAAACCGGCGGGAGTCTACAAGCCAATCGTCATCATAGGTAATACCGCCTATGTTTCCGGCCATGGGCCTGTCCGAATGGACAATTCCCTGATACAGGGAAGAATTGGAGAAGACCTGAACGAACAGGAAGGATTCCAGGCAGCAAGGCAAGTCGGGCTGGCTGTTCTGGCAACACTGAAATCCAATCTGGGAAGCCTGGATCGAGTGAAACGAGTCATTAAAGTCCTCGGGATGGTGAACTGCACCCCCGATTTTCAAAATCATCCGGCTGTGATTAATGGATTCAGTGAGCTTTTCGCCGAAGTATTTGGAGAGGAGACGGGCGTTGGAGCTCGGAGCGCCGTCGGAATGGGCTCGCTGCCTTCCAATATTTCAGTCGAAGTCGAAGCTATCTTCGAGATTGAATAGGCTGAATCCCAGTTCAAGGTCGTTCTATGACGAGGGACGACAAATCCATCTCGTCCATTCACCCTTTTAATATGCCTCTTCCCTGGTATGCAGTTTCGGATATGTCGAAAATCCATTCTCCTGCCCTACTGGTTTATCCGGATAGGGTTCGGGAGAACTTGAAACGAATGATTCGGATTGCAGGATCGACTGAAAGACTGCGCCCTCATCTCAAGACCAATAAAATGCCGAAAATCGTCCGGATGATCTTGGCAGAGGGAATTACCCGATTCAAAACTGCGACCATTTCCGAGACTGAAATGGCGGCTTCAGTCGGTGCAGAAGACATCTTTCTGGCCTATCAACCCATTGGTCCGAATGTTCAGAGACTGCTTAAACTTGTTCGACTTCCCTACTGCGGAAGATCTCTCACGGGCATTTGCTGACGAAAGCCAGCCCCTGCAAGTGCTTTTGGATCTGAATGTCGGAATGCATCGAACCGGATTGACTCCCGATGAAGGGGCATTCGAATTATATCAACAGATCTCTGAACTTTCTGGACTGACCCCGGTCGGTCTGCACCCTTATGACGGGCATCTTCACCAGGAAGATTTGACTACTCGAACAGCTGAGTGCCAAAAGGCTTATGATCCCGTCCACAGACTGAAATCGAGGCTTGAGGAAGCCGGTTTTTCCGTCCCGCTGATTGTTGCCGGGGGAACGCCGACATTTCCAATTCATGCGAAAAACTCGGAAATCGAATGCTCTCCAGGAACATGCGTTTTCTGGGATAGGGGGTCACAGGTCAGTTTCCCCGATCTGGATTTTCTTCATGCTGCTCTGGTGGCGACACGCATCATCAGCAAACCCACTACCCACCGGATTTGTGTCGACTTGGGGCACAAGGCAATTGCCGCAGAAAACCCGTTGGAAAAACGGGTCCAGTTCATCAATGCTCCGGATGCCGTTCCAATTCTTCAAAGTGAAGAGCATCTGGTTCTGGAAAGCAAACAGGCTTCAAGCCTGAAGATCGGGGATATGCTTTACGGAATTCCATGGCATATTTGCCCTACCAGCAACCTTTATTCCAACGCTACCGTCATCCGCGAAAACAGGGTATCGGACACTTGGGAAGTTACGGCAAGGGAACGCCAACTTTCCATCTAGGATGAATCCGCAACAATAAACCGCAGTCCTTTCCACTGATTCATGAATCCCAACGAAAAACGAATCCTGACCCTTTGCGGAATCGGCCATTTTTACTCTCATTTCTACATGCTCCTCTTTCCGTCCCTGTCTCTCTGGATTTATCAGGATCTGGAGATCGGACTCCCGGAAACACTGCATCTCGGTTTTCCAATGTACCTGCTGTTCGGCCTGACGGCCCTTCCAATGGGTTTCCTCGGAGACCGGTGGAGCAATCGAAAGATGCTGATTTCCATGATGTTGGGAATGGGAACGGCTTCAATGATCTGTGCCATGGCAACTAAACCCTGGCATCTTATGGCGGGATTAAGTCTGATCGGATTGTTCGCTTCAATCTATCATCCAGTTGGTATCGGCATGATCAGCAAAACCTGCGCCCAGCGAGGTCGTGCCTTGGGAAACAATGGGGTCTGGGGAAATCTGGGAATCGGATTAGCTCCATTGCTGGCTGGACTGGCGGCCCATCTGATCGGATGGAGAAGCGGATTTGTGATCTATGGAGCCATTGCCATCATCCTGGGCCTCCTCATAACGCGTCTTGAAATTGATGAAACTCCCCTGTCGGGAAAAACTTCAAGCGGCTCGGAAAATGAAAAGGAAAATTCCCTGCTCCCTTATTTCATTATGGTCTTATGCTGCATGACCCTGCTCGGATTCTGCTATCGTGGAACCGTAGTCTCTATTCCCGCTTACTTCAGAGAAAACATCCAATCGCTGAGCAGTCTTTTCTCATTCAATGAGAATTTTCAGGTAAAAGACGCCCAGAGTTTCGGAACGACATTACTGGTATCGGGCATTTACCTTTTTGGTATTTTCGGCCAAATGACCGGAGGCAGACTGGCCGACAAACTGGATCTGCGTTATGCCTATCTGATGTTTCACGCCCTGTCCCTGCCCTGCATGATTCTGATGGGACTTCTCACTGAAATTCCGCTGTTCCTAGTCTCGATGGTCTATATCTTTTTTGCCTTGGGAATGCAGCCCATCGAAAACAGTCTGGTGGCGAGGCTCACACCAAATCACCTCCGCAGCCTGGCCTATGGCATGAAATTCGTCATGGTTCTCGGAATGGGCTCCTTCTCCGTCAAAATCGTCAAATGGATCATGAACAACAAGGAAATCAACCTAGTCTATTTCCTTCAGTCCGGCTTGATTGCGATCGTTGTCTGCCTGGTCGGATTGATCTGCCTCCAATCAAGGAACCTTTCCTTCCGGAACCAATGACGAGATCAAAGGACAATTCGGTAGGGAGTGCTGTCCCAGCGCGCCGGATATCATACTACAGATACTGGATAGGAGTGGTGTGTTTTCATCCTACCTTTATTATTTGCACCATCCATTCGACTCGCTCGTAGAGCAAGCCCTACCTAAACTCCCGGGTAATCCCTCAATTGCTCACCGCTTCAAGAATTGCATGAAAAGCTCTGTTTCCCAACTCTCGCTTACAGTGTAGCTCTTCGGTATCATTCCAGCTGATTATAATTTCTTCAGTTGGCAGCAACGCAATACCGCGGCGGCCACAACGTCCTAATGCGAGAAACATATTGCCAGGCGCATCGGGCCACCAACGTTTTCCGTCCCTTTGGATCAACCACGATCTGACCGCTACGAGGTCCTGTCATGCCAATGCTGATACTGGGAAGCAGGATAGCTAAACCAACATTAAATCGACCTGGAATGGTTTTAGAAAAACTATTGAAATACATAGTCGTATTCTTTTGTGACAACGGCTGGCTTATTTGCTCACCCCACACCCATAATCAATTTTCATGGGTTTGCCGGATCGACAGGATTCTTCTGCCGTATGCGCCATGATATAGTTTTTCCGGGCATCTGCATGGGTGATGGGAAGAACCTTTCCATGAAGCACACAATCCCGAAAACTCACCAATTCAATGAAATACCCTTCCTGGTAGCGAGTGGGAAATGAAGGATCGATGGCCGGTCTCTGAACAGACCCCTCTGAGAAATGGACCGTAGTGGTCGCGATCCGGTTTTCCGCCTGAAGCATTCCCCTGCTTCCAAACACTTCCACCCGCTGATCATAACCGTAAACCGCATTGCGACTGATATCAATTGTCGCCAGCATACCACTGGCAAACTTCAATTGGACAATCACCGTATCCAGATCATCAAGCTCCTTAATGGAGTCAATAAAGTTGCTGCCGTAGGCAAACACCTCCTCGGGATCTTCACCGGTTAGAAACCGAAGCATGTCGAGATCATGAACAATACAGTCATGAAATATTCCACAGGAGGTTTTGATGTAATCCATAGAGGGCAATGGATGATCCCGAGAGGTCGTCCTGACAATCTGAACGGTTCCTATGTCACCATTCTTCACTCGTTGTGCTACTTGGGAAAACGAAGGATCAAAACGTCGATTGAATGCCAGAAACAGAATCCGATCTTTTTTCTCAGCCTCTTGGTAACATTCATCAATCTGCTTAAGGCTCACCCCCAACGGCTTTTCAGTCAGAACCGATTTCCCAGCCTGGAGCGCCGCCATCACGTAGTCATAATGGGTCAATGTGGGCGTTGCAACAATGACGGCATCGATATCCGGATCTTGAAATACCGGCCCCGTATCGCTCAAAGCTGAACACCCAAATTCGGCGGCAACGGCCTCCGCTGCGGTCGATTCCAGATCGACCACATACTTCAGTTGGATTCCCGATGCTCTCCGGATGCTGTTTAAATGGAAGCGCCCGGCTCGCCCAAGACCGATAAGGGCAATTTTCAATACCATCATTATGAGAAAGGTTACGGACAACCATTGGAATTGTAAACACTGTGGAATCACGGTTTGACAAGAGTGTAAAACATGTTTCACACATAAGGGCATGAAAACGATTACCATTCAGGATCTTCGCCAACGCTGGCCGGAGGCTGAAGGACTCTCATCAGGCCAAAGTGGCGCCCCCTGCGGGATATACGAGGTAGTTGTACCGCAGAGCCATGTATGAAAACCCAAGGAAGGATTGCCTTCCCTTTTCACCTCGGCCACAATCCAGCCGCCTATGAAAATCTTGATCACCAATGATGACGGCATCGACAGCCCTACTCTGCCGCCCATGGTGGAAACCCTCAGTCGCGAACATGAAGTCTTCGTCGTGGTCCCCGGAAGCAACCAGAGCGGACTGTCTCAAGCGTTTACTTTCTACAAGTCCCTGACTTACCATCCCCGTCCCGAGTTCAACCATCATACTTACCAAGTCGATGGGACACCCTGTGACTGCGTCAAATTTGCCGTGTGCCAGCTGTTCAAAGACTCACTGCCGGACTGCATTATTTCCGGGATCAATGTCGGAGAAAACGCCGGACTGTGTGTGATATATTCGGGAACCGTTGCCGCCGCCAGAGAAGGAACGATGTGGGGAATTCCGTCACTTGCCATCTCAATCTGGAAAAACGACCCTTCTCACATAAACTACTCAGTGAACTGGCTGAACGAATTCCTGAAAAGAAAAGAACAATGGATCCATCATCCTTTGCTGAACATCAATTTTCCCTCATGCCGTCCGGATGAAATTCAAG
>LWDU01001132.1_pt1 | contig 13174 bp, 13 predicted proteins | sample 727161 | NCBI WGS metagenome assembly LWDU01 (sample SAMN04566230, study PRJNA314399) | hydrothermal vent metagenome | isolation source: deep sea hydrothermal plume seawater | place: Mexico: Gulf of California, Guaymas Basin | collected 2004-07-11 | reverse complement strand
GGTGGAAATGTAACTACTGCCGCTTCGATGTCTGCACCAACAGCAGGTGCTTCAGCAAGTGCTTCCCAAGAAGCAGAAGTTCCTTGGAAGTCTGATGCTGAGATTAATGCTAATGGCGGTACAGTCGTTGCAGAAGAAGATGACACTATGAGTTATTTTGCTAAACTGGCCAATTCAGACTAGAAATAGTCTTTAAGATAGAAAGGGAAAAGGGACCTTAACGGTCCCTTTTCTATTAGTAAAACTTTAACTATCTAAACCCAATGCAGGGATGAGTAGATAAATCACCTCCTAGTTGATGTTACTAATACTTTTATTTATAATGATATTACCATTCTGCATTATTAAAAGAGTGATTCATTCCGCTAGGTCTTTGTTGTCCTTGAGGGTAAACAATATTATTAGTCACTTGAGATGTATCTCCACCCCTGTTCGTGACATTACTAATACCGATAGTATTAGCAGAATTCTGTCCCGAAACACCACTTGCCTGTTGACCACCTTTAAGATGCTCAGCGGCCTTGTTATCGCGCTTGTCTGACTCTGAAGTAGTAAGACCTAATGCATTAGATGCTGTGCCAACTATACTATCATCCCATGCATTGTCCCATATAGAAGAGTCACTTTTAGATTTAGGTTTACGTTTAGGTGAAGTTTTTCCTCCAGAAAGATTTTCCGTTGCTTGAGCATCCATCTGAAAGTTTAAGTTTGCCCCAGAGGTTCGTCTTAGGCCTAGATGTTCCATCTCTTTCTGTTGACGACTTAGTGTATTCATCCAATGTTCATCATCGGCGTCGTCTTCGTGACCAGTAATTGAGTTCCGCTCTGCTTTTAGTTGTGCTTCAACTTCTTTCTTGGCATCATACTTTGCACCAGATAATTTTTCGTATTCCTTCTGTAATTCTGGGTCAGCATAATTCTCCCCGCCCATAAAATCGTCTTCATTTGCGACCATTCCAGCGTTAGCATTCTTTTTTACAAACGCGTCCATTGCGTTGCCAGTTTCACTTTTTGCTAACTGAGCATCAGCAAAAGCATCTTGTTTAGATTTACGTTTAGGTGCACTCTTCGATCCTTTTTCTTTATCCGACTCTGAAGTAGTAAAACCTAATGCATTAGATGCCATACCTACAGCACTTATGTCCCATGCTTTGTCCCATAAAGAAGGTCCACTCTTAGTAGGTTTAGATTTAGAGGCAATTTTAGGTTTAGGTTTACCTTTAACAAGTCTTCTAGTTTCGCCATCCTTCATTCCTTCTGCTTGCGCATCGAATTCTGACATTTCTTCAGCAATCTCTCTTTCTACATCGGTCAGTTCTTCACCAACCACTTTACCTTTAACAAGTCTTCTAGTTTCGCCATCCTTCATTCCTCTTGCATTATACTCTAGTTTGGCCTTAGAATCTGCTGCCTGCTCAGACCTACTATTGCCAGGACTTCTTGCTGGTTTTCTAAACTCTTTCCACTCTTCACCTTTCTTATATTTCTTTTTATTTTTTGCTACCTTTTGCTCCGGTTGTGATTCTTTATCCGACTCTGAAGTAGTAAAACCTAATGCATTAGATGCCATACCTAAAGGACTATTATCCCAGGCATTGGCCAAGGAAAACCCTTTCTTCTTAGTGGGTTTAGAGTTAAGCATTCCCCCAGCACCGCTACCGGCAATTTCTTTGCCCAGTTTTTTCTTCTCCGCTTCAAGTATTTTTAGTTCACTTTGCGAATCTTCGACATCCTTGGCAGTCTTATTAGCATAGTTGTTCCGCTCTTCGGAACTCATTCTTTTGCCGCCCTTCTTAGTCCTCAATTCATTACGCTCACGCATTCCCCCCTGGGTGAGTTCAGTCATATGGACTTCATCATCATCAGTTTTCATCATGGTGAACTGACCCATGTTTGAGTTTGCTCTTCGATTTACTTTCCGCGCAAGAGTCTTTTCCTCTTTGATTACTACTTTTTTCTTCTTGATTTTGTCGTCAATCTCACCAAACTTTTGGATTTCCTTGAGTTTTTTCATGTCCTCAGAGGACCAATCGTCATAGTCAATTAAATCTTTCAGTGCTTTCTTGTTTAACTTCTTAATACCTTCCCAATCAAGAATTTCAGAATTGCCTATTACGTCATGGTCAACTAATCCTGCCTTTACACAGGCATCGAACGATTTCTTAGCATCATCTGTTCCACGCATACTATCCCAAAGCATATAACCACCGGCACCAAGTGCGGCAGCACCAAGAACTGCGGCACCAACTGGATTCGCCATTGCTAGTCCAGCAACTGCTCTTCCTGCCATTCCTACACCTTTAGCAACCATCCCAGCACCTTTCTTAACACCTCCAGCAACCATCCCAGCACCTTTCTTAGCAAAATTAGCACCCTTACGACCTGCTTTTTTTACTCCGCCCTTTTGTGCCCAGTCTTTCGTGTCAGCATATGACCTCTTTGCCATTCCCCGACCACCGTCTTTCTTTAATTCTTCGCCAAAGCGCATTGCTTTTTTGACTGGTCTCTCTACTGATTGACGCATTAAAGGTGACGGGCCAGTAGAAAGCATTTTTGGGGTGAATGCTTTGAATGGATTTAATCCCTTCCATCCCTTACCGCCTGCTTTGAATGACTTGTCAGAACGAGTCATTTGTTTCTTGTCATTAGCAAGTAATTTCTTCAGCGATGCATTGGCCTCTTTACCACCGAGATCCTTCATGTTGGTCTTAGAATCTCTTCCTTTATTCCACCATTTAGAAGCACCATCTTTGGCATTAGATGCTTGTCTATTTACACCCTGTTTAAATAAGTTTTGTGCTGAACCCTTCTTATTAGACCACTTGTTAACATCAGATGCTTTTTTAGATACGCTATCCTTCATCTTAGATGCGCTATCCTTCATAGAAGAATATTTTCTTTTAGCAGATTCCTTTACTTCATTATATTTTTTAGTTACGCCGCTTTGTTCACCAGCAGTTGTAGCGGCACCTTTCAGTCCTTTGCCCATCATCAAGGCACCAGCACCACCAACAAGACCACCGAATAATCCTTTTGCAATGGATTTCACTCCACCCATCAAACCGCCCGAGTATTTTGATGTACGTTTCCTCTTCGCGGTTAGGTCCTTGAGGATTGCAGTGAGTTTGGCAACATCTCCAAAACCCTTCGAGTGCTTGTCGCCAATGCCCATCTTCCCTGCTTCAAGTTTTCGCACTCTTTCAAGATAGTCTTTGCGATCCTTTGCTTTCTGTATTTTAGCATCTAATGCTCTATCTCTTTTCCCTTGATCCCATACTCTATCGGCCATGTCACCAAGATATGAAATTCCTTCAAATAATGCGGTCTTGCTGTCCACAATAGCATTTTTTATCTCACTATCGCTGTCACTACCATCTAATCTTCTGAACTCTCTTTCAACCTCGGCGGAATAAGTTTCTCCTGTATCTTCTTTATATTGCGCATCTTGATTTTTCATGAAACCGACAGTACGCTGATATGTCTCTGCTCTATCATTCGACCGAATAACATCGCCATCGCTCATCGGTCCATGCTTGCCCTCGAAGTCTTTGTTCCTGGACGGAGCGGCAGGTCCAACGAAATCTATTTCTTCTGCACGTGGATCGTAGTTCCTAGGTATTATGTAGTTGTTGTTATCTCTACCAAGGTCTTCACCGTCAGGAGTTGTTCTTTGTTCTTGCTGTCTGTCGGCACGTTTAGCATTAGATTCCCTTTCCTCATCTTCCGTAGAAATGCCTGGGCGTACCCGCTGCCACAGTTTAGAGGCGGCACCTTTTATCTTAGATCCTTTACCCTGACCTCCTGCCGCATTGCCGTTTTTAAGAGAAACCTTAATACCTTGTAATATTTCATTCCGCGAATAGTCACTCTGTTCAATGGAATTTCGAGTTGCTTCCGCCTTTATTTGGTCCTCATGGATAGTTTTTCGGCCACGGTCATCACCATAATAGGCCTTCGTGTCCATTCTCCACTGCTTCATCGACATGAGTAGGCCAGTGGCGCCCTGGGTATTGTTCGTGGATTGAAGTTTGGAATCTTCTGTATTGAACTTTTGTTGGTATTTACGTCCAACAAGGTTTGCCCGGTTCTGCAAATACTGAGCGGCCTGCTCCATGGAAGCAATTTGTTGCATTACCTTCAATGACGATGAAATGCCGGTAAGGATTTCCGAATTGCTATCAATACTATTTGAAATTTTCTGTAATAATTTATTACTCAACTCAGAACTTGAATTGACGCTTGACACAGAAGAGGATAACTTTGGGGAATTGTCCGACCCAGAAGTGCTGGCAGACGTATTGCTTCGAGTCGCAACCCAGTCGCCAACCATGCCGCGATTGCCAGTTTTACCCGACCCCGTACTTCTTAATTTACTTCTCTTCTTTGCCATTGCGCATTCTCTTTTTTAAGTTAGTTATCACTGCGGTCTTTTTCTTCTTGTAAATATTGTAACAGTAATGAAATATATATCTCCCGTTCATACGGAAGCATGTGGTCTAAATCGTACAGAGAATAATTGTGATGTTGCATGAGTTGAAAGTTAGTCTTATAGTGATTTATAAGACTATCGGTTCCCTTCATGCTAAATCGAAAAAATCCTCTAACCCCTCAATAACGATATCCTGTTTGAATCCACACTTGGGACAATCAAACTTTAACACATCTCTTAATTTTGGTGTATTATCAAAAAATTTCTTAACCTTTTCAAATGAACTTTCGTCCATACTCTCAATAAATGTAAGCAATTCTTTTTTAGTGGTTTCTGATCCTTTGTAAATTGTGTCTGCATCAAAAATATAATCAATAGAGTCTACCATAACCCTAAACATCCGATCAACTTCATTTTCAATTTGGTCATGTGCAGTAGAAGTTGCAGAATCTAAATGTTTAAATTGTACGCCCACAGTTTCATTCATCATAACCTTACTGTAATCTTCTTTAGGGAAGTCTACATCAACTTTACTTAAATCCACTTCTATTTCAACATCAGTATTACACAAGTCGCCCTTGTCGTCTTTTTGTCTACAAGTATATATTGGTTTGACGATTTCTCCACGACTCTTTGCACGAATATTTAAAAATAAATATTCTAGGTCAAATTCTGGCAGAGTGCCCAATTTAATTTTGCTAAATGTACATTCCTTTATTACAGTGAGTGTACTGTTCCTAATTGCTTCATTTTGCTCTTTATCACCCAATTTACTTGAGGTTTCAAGTGCTGTCAATAAAACTCGCTCTTCCTTAACTAAGTAAGGTCTATATCTAACTTTATCACCTGTGCTAGGTAAATTCAGCGAGTATTCTGGTGTAACTAATTTTGGTAGTGCCATAATGTTTCATCCTATATTAAAAAAATTGTATATACATGTTTATACATCAGTCATGTGTGAGAGTGGTATAAAATGTCTAAAGTTCATCGTAACAGTAAATTCAGAAATAGCACCATCACCCCATGATAGTTCTACTGGGCCCATTGCTGTTGGAAAACAATCCTCCAACTGTGCTTCATAGTGCGATGTTCCTATCGAATTATATGTTATGATATTCGCCGTGCCTGTGTATTCATCATAGTATCTGGGTCGCCACATTGCCGCGGTGTGTTGTCGGCAGTCTGCTGGGAAGTTCCATGCATCCAATTCATCCATGCCGAGAAGAAATTGCGTTCTCTCATATCTTCAGAACACAATATAGTCCAAACAGTGGGTTCGAATATTGTTTCATTTACTATTTTGTATACTGGTCCAAATCGTTTATTGTCTAGAGTGCCAACTTGCATTCCAGGCAACTGTGCTGCCTTGACTCGCATCTTGAGCATGTCAGTTGCGCCCATAGCATTGTCGTAGGTAATCCACCCACCCTCACCAGCACCGGCAGATATTGTGACCTCAAAAAGGTTGTTTTTTGAAAATCCACCCTTTGCTTGTTTTGAAAAATCATCTACGCTAAATGATGCCATTTCTATTTACTCCAAACTGATTTTGCAGAAGCGCCGGTGAATTTCTGGTAAGGCATATAAATGACATTTTCCCATTCGGATGGTCTTGCTTCCAGTAGTGATGTTTTAACGTGTCCATATAAGTATTTATGTATCATTTTGTCAGCGCCGCGAACATTTTTTATTGCATCCCAACTAATATTAAAGAATGCTTTTCTGCTGAAGTTTTCTGGATCACCTTTCTCTGTAGCATATTTAAGTATCTGCTTCAGGAATTTCTCTCTTTCGATAGGTGATATGTAATGAAAGTTGAGTCCTAAAAACCCATCTTTATGTATATCTAACACAATGATGAGAGGAAACTTATCCCAGTACGGAAGAGTCTTTTTGTGCTTTGCATCATATCCGAATGTATACATCTTACCTGGAGTCTCAATCGACTCTTTGCAGTGAATCCTCTTGCAGACTCACCAACTTTTGCTTTGAACCAAGCGGCACTCTTTTTACTTTTCTGAGACTTAGATAGTACACGTTTAGGAGTTAATGCGCGTTTAGTCAGTTCTGCACCCATTGCTTTGCGCGCCATCTGACCAGTCTTTCCGCCCGGACTAATTTTACCCCATTGCGCGCCTAACCAGCGATAGTTATTTCGGTCGCTTCCCTTGACTTCTGTTCCGATCGGTATGCTTATTTTTGCCATGGTCCTCTACTTCACTAAATGTTTTTCAGTTAATATCTTAAAATCCCATAGACGGTCTGCACAGAACTCTTTAGTTGCTTTCCATTTTGCATCATTGACTGTCCACGTCTTCATCTCTCTGAGATATCTTCTCTTACTCTTTGCAGTCTTGCCCATCTTTGGTGGTCTTGTCTGCTTGTCTGGTTTGACTTCAATCAGTGTATGTTTGATTCGCCCTTCACTATCATAGGTTTGTATTAAGAAATCCATATAATATTTATGCATCTTTTTATCAATAGGCGAGTAGTAAGGTATAATAACTTCTTCACTATTCCACTTGACAATGTGTGGATTTGTGTCACAATATACCATAAACTTCCGTTCCCAAAGTGAGCGATACTTCACTTTGTCAACTGCGCCCACATATTTGTCTCTGTTTTTTACTTTATAATTTCCGCTGTATGCCATGAAACTATTTATATAAATACTTTATATAGTTAATTAGGGGAAGAAAATGGGTTTTTGGCAGGGTGTCGGAGATGCGGCAAATGCGACAAAGACGTCCGCAGTGGACGCGTTGCAGATAAAAAATATAGCAACAGATCCGGACATCAGCAACGGCGAAAGTGCTGAAGTTAGATTTCCATCAGACTTTGGATCATATGGTGGGTTCTTCACTAAGATAACAGTGTATAAGTGGAAGGACAAACCTGGACAGGGTCCTGCTCAAGTATCTTCCACTGACCAAGTATTGCAGGGGTGTATGTGGTTGCCATATCCAGGGCAACTGACTGCTAATTATGCCGGTAATTTTGCAGAAGCAAACAGCATGCATGATATAGGTACAGGTGACATAAAAGAAAAACTTGCGCAGGGTGGATTGGATTGGGCCCGACAAAAGGCCAATAACCTAGATTTCACTATTGCAGATGTTGGAGTGAATATGGGCACTGACTCTGCTAAGATGGCATCACAAAAGGTAATTAATAATAAAGTCGGCGCAGTATATCATGGCCAGCAGATTCGAAATCACAACTTTACTTGGAAATTGATGCCGAAGAATGAGAAAGAGCAATATGCAATTCATAAAGTAGTCAAGATGTTCAAACTCATTTCGACTCCCGGTGTCGGTGCAAGGAAAGACCTTTCTATTCTAATGGGAGAAAGTGCTACGAATGACACAAATTCCGCTAACGTACAGGGCAATTTAAATATTCCTATGACAGTTCGAATAGAATTCTTTCAAGGAACCGATATGGCCGGTGGTGTGGGTGGACTGATGCCAAATCCATACCTATTCAAAGTAAAAGATGCATTTATTACCAGCGTAGAGTCTAACTATACGCCTACCGGAATGTGGAATGCATTTTGGGATGGTGCACCAATAGAGACTTCAATCACTATTAGTCTGAAAGAACTTGGTGCTTTGACACAAACAGATATTATAAACGGTGCTTAATTTATGAAACTATCAAAAACTATGCCGAAGTTGAGTTATAATGGAGTGCCGATATCGGATATATCTATTCGATTCAATTCCCTTGATACGGCAAAAAAACATTATTCTTTTTTCTATGAGCATGAACTAGAATATGGAGAAACGGCAGAATCATTAAGTTATAAACTATATGGGAATCATGACCATTACTGGATACTATATGCAATTAACAACATCATTGATCCGTTTTATGACTGGTACAAGACTGATGAAGAAGTTTTTAGATATGTGGATTTATTATACGGCGACAAATCCAATGATATACATCATTATGCAGACGAATCACAGAAATCGTTTATATGTAGATCCTTCGGCGGCACAATACAAGCAAATACTGAAAATCAATGTGTTCAGTTGGGCGGAGCGTGGGAGTATGATACAACGTCTATTACAACATTCAACGAGAATAACGCACAAGGAACCCTACTACCAGTAACAAATCTTGAATATCAGGTCAATGAAAATATGAAAAAAGTGAAAATAGCAGTTATTCCTGGACATATGATTGGTTCTATATATGCGGAAATGGAATCACATATTGCTGATATGAAACGCCTAATCGCTGGCCGCGGTGGAAGAAAATAATGGGACATGAATTTAATCCCAGACTGAATAGTGGATATCAAGTATGGTTGACGACGGGTGCTGGGGTGAAACTAGATATCACCCAAATCGTTGCAGAAGTGAATGTTATAGAAAGTATATTCGAAAATTTTATATACGGTTGGATAGATATTGCTGATACTGACGGTTTCTTAGAAAAGAATCAAATTATAGGACAGAAAGGGGAAGAAATTGCTATAGAAATACACTCCCCTAATCAGACTGGTGCCGGGGCAATTTCATTTATTAAGGAATTTGATATTAATTCATTGACCGATTTAAAAATGGACAACACGGGCACTGGATTGGTAAGTTACAGACTAGGTTTCACAAGTCATTTCATCGGCAAAAGTAATAATATCCGAATCAATCGCAGTTTTTCCCAAATGACTCCGACAGAAATTGTAGAGTATATTTGTATTGATATTCTTGAGATGGGTCTTGATGTTAAGACTCCTTGGGAGAACATTGTCACATTATTTCCAAGCAGACATGCAAGACCGGTAGTTGTGCCGGGATGGAGTCCTATCAAGACAATAAATTTCTTATGCCAACATGCAATCAGCACCGAGGAAGATGATAATTATATATTCTTTGAAAATAGTGAAGGTTTTCACTTCATGCCGATTGAAGAGTTAAAGTATGGAACTGTGAAACGTGGTTTATCTGTATCTGGAATGGATTGTATGGCGGCAATTTAACCACTCATAATATTCTAGAAAAACGAATAAAGAACTTTGAGGTACTCTATGATGGTGTGAACGAAGCATTCATCGGATTTTCAGGTCTTGACGGCGCGGGCACCGTGACAACCTCAAGTGTGCCGAATTATGGATATATGAGCGATAACTACTTTTATGATGTTCAGCATAAAACCGAAAAGAATCATTATGTACGAAGAGACATGAAAATAAGTGAATTGAAGACACTTATATCTACATTTGAAATGGCAGGAGATACTAATATACTTGCAGGAGATTTGATATCAATTGATGTTCCTACAAAAGATAGGAGTAATAAACTTATGGGTATTGATTTAATGATAAGTGGCGAATATTTAGTAGCATCTATACATCATGTCGTTCACTACAAGGATGGATATTCGATGACCATAGAAGCAGTTAAAGATGGTTTTGAAAATGAACCAGTATAGAATTAGGAGATTATGATATGCAAATGATGGGTGTTGATAAGTTCGTATGGTTTATGGGCGTAGTAGAAGACAGAAATGAAACCAATCACGAGTGCGGCGATGAATGGTATCGGAACAACACCTCTAGGTCCTGTCGAAGGAACATGGGTGATTGGTTTCTTCAGAGACAGTATAAACGCACAAGATCCTATTGTAATGGGAACACTTGGTGGAATGCCTCTTGATGCTCCAGAAATGGTAGGGTTCAATGATCCGTTCATGCAATATCCGAAAGAAGATTTCTTGAATGAACCTGATACACACAGACGGGCAGTAGTGGATTATACTGATACAGTAGGCGCATTACACGATTCAAAAACTGTTCCGCAAGATTCGACACATGTACCAATCCCACGCCTTCCATTAGGCGGATTATTAGTCAAGAAAGCGGCGAAGTTTGGAGAAGATCCAGTTCTTTGGAATGAACCACTTCCACCTCATATGCCTGTATATCCTTTTAATCATGTACGAGAGTCCGAGTGCGGTCACATGGAAGAGTGGGACGATACTCCAGGTGCAGAAAGAAGAATGTCTTGGCATAAGAGCGGAACATTCGAAGAGATTCATCCTAATGGTCAACGTGTACATAAAGTAGTATCTGATAATTACGAGATTGTATTAGGAAATAACTTTATTCATATTGCACAGTTTATTCCGACAACTGCCGCAATACAAAACGACTCCGATGAGGCAGTAGAGAACGGCAACCTGACAATCACAGTAGATGGAAACTGTCATGTTAATGTTAAGAAAAATAGCATGGTGACAGATATGACTATGTACACGGACATTATGATTTAATTGTTGAGGGCGGTATTAAAATATGGTCAGGCATGGAAACACTCATGCAAAGCGTTGATGATACAACAATCATCGGTGCTAATATACATTTAAACCCATAACGAGGAACACTCATGGCGGTATTTACAGATTTAAGTGATGCATTAGGACAGATAGAAGGTCTTCTTGAAGCACCTGCAAGCGGGAGTGTATTGCAAATTGCAGACTCAGCAAGAAACTTTTCACTATTCGGCGGCACCGGCAGTGTTTCACAAGACACATGGAATCATCATTATCCAGATGAAAGTACGCGCCCACCAATGCTTGCTAGGGATGCAACATATGTAGAGCAGGTAAATCTAGTAGCATTTGAAGCAGGATTTATTAACAGTGGTTATACGAATCCACTACGTCCTGGCACGAGTACAGAAACCCTTGCAGGCGAATATGTTGCAGTTCTACAAGATATTGATGAATTTGGGTTTTTCTTAGACAATTGCGCACAGACGACAAAAGCACAAATTACCGGTGCCCTAGACGACTACATGAGAAATACCGGTATTCAGCAAGCAGGTAGAGACCTCAATAAGACATTAGGAAAAGCAGATGACACACTAGATTGTATTGCTGGGTTTGCTACGCTATTTGATTCTAAAGGCGTATTAGATGATGCACTGGGACTGATGGACATGCCCGGTTTGAATAATAGAGTGAAAAGTATTGTTAGGGACATTACAGATCCAACATTACTATCAAGTGTATTGTTCAATTTAGATGAAGTTAAAGACCTACTTGACGTAGAACAAACCGTATGTGATGCTATTCATGATGGCATGGACTCATTAGTAGGAAAAGATTTAGCGGCGCTGACTGGTTCATTAAATAAATTAGCACAGTGGTCAGCAGTTGCAAAATTAGCAACAAGTGATCCATGTTCGTTAGTGACTAATAATATGCTACTTGGTCATATCACAGAACCTGTGATGGATGACCTGATTGATTTATACAAAGCGGCGACAACTACTCAAGGCGATGTAATTGAAACTGCTATTGATATATTTGTTCCTGATGGTATCCCTGGCAGTCATTTAATTGGTGATATCTATGAGAAGGGCAGTCTACTTCCGGTCGGTACTTATCTAGGAGGACTCGCATCTGGATTTCAAGATAATATTACAGGCGGTCTTGACGCTGGCGTTGATATTGCTGATGCGATATTTAAGGGCGAAAATTCTATATCTACAGGCCTGATGGAACTTTCTAATAATCTTGACGGCGTTGACTTTCAGTCACAGATAGATAATATTGCGGATATTAGTCTTGATGGAATATCATTACCGGATGATATATTCGGCAATTTTGTAAATCCACTAGGCGAACTAGGCGATGATGCTATGTCCCTGGCGGGCGGTGCATTTGATGCTCTCGGCACATCTATAGATACGGTGACGGGAGCAGTGTCTGCCGCAGAGGGATATGTTAGTGGTGTATTGAGCGCAGGTGGTGGTTTAGTCGGTGCAGTTGCAACCAAAGCACTTTCAGGAATCTTCGGGGGACTGCTTGGTGGTTCTGGATTGCCAGTTACTGCACCGAGTATTGCTGATATTGCGAGTCCTGGTGCCGCAGGAGCAGGCGCTGGGGGCGGTTCTTCTAAGGCAAGATCCGCATTCGCGGCAACAGGTGCCGCTACTGTGTTAGGTGGCGCATCTTCGGTTGGTCATGGAGCAGGGGTAATTACGGCATTCACAGAATCTATCGGTGGCGGTGGTTCCGGTGGTTCGATTAGCGCATCGTCAATTGCATCTATGGCATCGGCAGGAACGTCTGTATTGACGACGGGCGCTTCGGCATATGTCACCACTGCATTAAATGACATGAGTGGAACTTCTTCAGCACTGGATATTATTAATAGAGCGAGTCTGCCAGCAATTGTTCAGAAAATAGATACGGCAACTCATAACTTTAGTCCTGTGACCGATGCCTTGCGGTCAGCAAAGTCATCTTCGGATTGGAGTGACCTGACGTTAGGTAGTTGCTTCGGTGGTTCTGGTTCAACTGCAAGTGCATGTGCTTCTTCGGGTGGTTTATGGAGAAGTATGCAAGGTGTTGTGAACTCGGGCCAACCGAAATATAACGTGCCGTCGTTAGGAAAACACCCATCAAAGCGAGCAACCAGTATAGAGTCAGTGTTTTCTGATAATAAATTATTTGATGTTTCATCTCTACTTTCATAATGGAGAATCACGATGCCAGCGGCAGTTAGATTAACAGATATATGTACAGGGCATGGGTGTTTTCCGTCGCGTCCCAATGCTGTTGCGAGTCCCAATGTATTCGTGAACAGTCTTGGGAGTCATAGAGTAGGTGATTTATGGGAAGAACATGGTTGCGCGGTATGTAAAGACCATGATACAGTGCAAGATTCTGGGTCACCTAATGTATTTGTAAACGGCATGGCCCATGCACGAATAGGTGATGCTCTTGCAT
>LWDU01000383.1_pt1 | contig 13176 bp, 13 predicted proteins | sample 727161 | NCBI WGS metagenome assembly LWDU01 (sample SAMN04566230, study PRJNA314399) | hydrothermal vent metagenome | isolation source: deep sea hydrothermal plume seawater | place: Mexico: Gulf of California, Guaymas Basin | collected 2004-07-11 | reverse complement strand
TCCATCTGGTCTTCATAATCACTATAAGCCTCATACCACTCCAACATAGTGAATTCTGGATTATGATTCCTATCCATACCTTCATTTCTGAAATCCTTTGATAACTCATATACCTTATCGATACCGCCTATAATAAGGCGTTTAAGATATAACTCATCAGCGATACGTAAGTAAAATGTTTGGTCTAAGGTATTATGGTAAGTTTTAAATGGGCGTGCATTGGCACCGCCGTAAAGAGGTTGAAGAACAGGGGTTTCCACTTCCAAAAACCCTTCATCATCCAGGTATTTCCTAAGTGCAGAAGTAATTTTTGCCCTGCTCTGAAATACATCCTTTATTTCCGGATTTACAATCAAATCCAAATGGCGGTTACGATAACGCTGCTCCTTATCTTTAAATGCATCAAACGTTTCACCTTCCTTTTCTTTTACTATTGGTAAAGGACGTATGCTCTTTGCTAATAATGTTATTGATTTAGCATGTACAGATATTTCACCTGTTTTTGTTTTAAATACAAATCCTGAAACCCCTACAAAATCACCAATATCCAATAATTTAAATTGTTTGTATTGCTCTTCACCTACCTTATCACGTTTAATATAAATTTGGATTCTTCCCGCTGTATCCTGAATGTGGAAGAATGATGCTCTACCCATTTTCCTGACCGCCATGATGCGACCAGCAATTACTACATCTTTGTTATCAAACTCAATAAAATTTTGTGTCAATTCAACACTTTTGTTTGTCGGTGTAAAGTTATGTGGGTATGGGTCAAGACCGCTTTCACGTAATTTTTCCAATTTCTGCATTCGAAAATTGATAATATCTTTTAAACTGCGCTGCTCTTCTGACATAAATCCTCTAAATTCTAATTTTTGATTGCACCGTCTGAAATATTTACCATTAAAAACCCTCTTATAAATTCATCCAAATCACCATCCATAACAGCTTGGACATTACCTGTCTCAACTTTTGTGCGGTGGTCTTTTACCATATTATAAGGGTGAAATACATAAGATCGAATTTGACTGCCCCACCCTATATCTTTCTTTTGGTCTTCTAAATCACGATGAGCTTCTTTTTCTTTCTCAAGCTCAGCTTGGTATAATCTTGCCTTCAAAACTTTCATGGCTTGCGACTTGTTTTTATGTTGGGAACGTTCATTTTGGCATTGAACAACAATACTTGATGGTAAATGTGTAATTCTTATCGCAGAATCAGTCTTATTAACATGCTGTCCACCAGCGCCACTAGCGCGATATGTATCAATTCGTAGATCATTAGGATTAATATCAATTTCAATATCTTCTGTTATGGATGGGTAAACAAAAACTGATGCGAAACTTGTGTGACGTCGACTGTTTGAATCAAATGGAGATATTCTAACCAAACGATGGATACCAGCCTCAGCTTTTAACAAACCATAGGCATAATCACCGTTTACTTCAATTGTTATATCCTTGATACCCGCTTCATCACCAGGTTGGTAATCCATAATACTTTTTTGAAAGCCCTTTCGTTCAATCCAGCGGGAATACATCCGGAAAAGCATATCCGCCCAGTCTTGACTTTCCGTACCACCAGCTCCTGGGTGGATGGTTATTATTGCATCCTGCATATCTTGACTTTCACCCAACATCAATTTTAATTCAAGATCTCGGATAATCCCCGCGTATGCTTTAATTTCACTGCTAATTTCGTCATCTTGAATCTCTCCACTTTCCGCGAATTCAAACAATACAGAGATATCACTATGCCGTTGCTCTAAATCCGCCCAAAGTTTAATATTATTTTCCAATCGGCTGATATTCCTCAGAATTTTACTTGCATTTTCTTTATCATTCCAAAACGACGGATCCAGGGATTCTTTGTGCAGAGACTTTAATTGTGTCTCTTGTGATTTTAGGTCAAAGATACCCCCGAAGTTCAAAGTGTTTTGATTCGGATGCAGTAAATCTATCTTTCAGTTCTGCTAAATCCATAAGAATACTTTACATATCAAATCAATGCAACAAATTCAAATATTAGTGTACAATATTAATCCCCAGATGAGATAAACATGCGTTCATTAAGATGCCGACGAAGATCCATTTCATCCATACCAATTTTTATAAACCGGCCATTTTCTGCGAGAGAAATCTTGGCTGTTTCTTCAGATATAACTAATACTATTGAATCTGTTTCTTCCGAGATTCCCAGCGCTGCCCGGTGTCGGGTACCCATCCCGGGATCGACCATAGTACTCTCAGTTAATGGTAAAATACAAGCAGCTGCGTCAATAATATCATTTTGAATGATTACAGCGCCATCATGTAATGGTGATCCTGGGTTAAATATTGACATTAATAACGGCGCTGTCACCTCTGCCTTTAATTCTGTACCCGCATCTTTATAAGTACGAAGTCCCGTTTCTCTCTGGATTACTATTAGAGCGCCCCATTTATTTACTGTTAATTGAATAGAAGCTTCCACGATAGCTTCAATAGTGCGTGAAGACCCTATTTGGAAAATACGGCGGAAAAAACGAGTCTGCCCCACATAGATAAGCAAACGCCGTATTTCTGGCTGGAAAAGTATAACAAATGCAACAACCCAGACTGTTTGGAATTGATTTACAACCCACGATGATGCACTTAAACCAACCGAATTAAATAAAACAGAGGCAACGAGTAATATTACGAGTCCTAGAAGCATTTGTCCGGCTCGGGTCTCGTGAAAGTATCTATATACCCTATAGAACAACCATGTTACAAGTAAAAGATCAATTACATCAATCAGCGTTACCCGGATAAACCATAAATCAAACAAGTACATCTAAGCGATCGCTCCTCTGATTTGGTCACTGATGATCTGAACGCGTTTCATTTCCAATACGTCATGTACACGAATAATACGAGCACCATTCATTATACCTGCGGTAATGGCAGCGGCTGTACCCTCAAAGCGCTGTTCTACCGGCAGATCAAGGGTTAGTCCGATAAATGATTTTCTAGAAGGTCCAATTAAAACCGGGTAACCTAATTCGGTGAACCGCTTTAGTTCCCTGATTAGGAGAAAATTATCATTTAACCTTTTACCGAATCCGATCCCCGGATCTAGTATAATTTTTGATTTTGGAACACCATTATTCCTGCAAAAATCAATCTGTTTTTGAAAATAATCAATAACTTCCTGAATTAAATCATCATATTGCGGGTCGACTTGCATATTTTTTGGCGTTCCCTTTATATGCATTATAATAATAGGTACTCTATGGTCCCTTACGATATTTACCATTTCTGGATCGAAATTAAGACCACTTATATCATTAATGATATTTGCACCAGCTGCTATAGCTGCTCTAGCAACTATAGATTTATAAGTATCAATTGAAATTGGGATAGTAGATTCACCGCGGATGCCTTCAATAACTGGTATAACTCGTGCCAGTTCATCATTAATAGACACAGGATCAGAGCCTGGTCGCGTTGATTCACCTCCAATATCAATAATATCAGCGCCCTGTTCAGCCATTCTTAGTGCATGGCAAACAGCACTTTTTGTATCTAGAAACTGCCCACCATCGCTAAACGAATCAGGTGTTACATTCAGAACACCCATTACCAAGGTCGGGGTATTATTGTTAGTAAGCCGGTGTTGGAAATCAGTGGTATCCAAGTTATGATTTTGGAACTAGTTTGCAGTTAATGAACCGCCACTTGAAATACCTGCTCGATCAGGATTTTATCGATTTTTTAGCGGCAGTTTTCCGTGTTGTAGTAGTTTTTCTCTTTTTGCGGGTTGTTTTAGCCGCTCCGTTAACTTTTCTACGACGCAATATTTTCCCATCCAATATTTTTTCCACATCATTGTGATCAATCGTTTCATGCTTAAGCAGTGCGCTTGCCATAGCATGTAGTGTTTTATCATTCTTTTTTAATATCTGTTTGGCAGATTTCTCAGCCTTACGGATTATTTTAACCACTTCATCATCAATAAGTCTTGCAGTGGTTTCACTATAATCCCTGTGGGATTGAATTTCACGACCAAGGAAAATTTCTTCATTTTTCTTTCCAAAAGTCATAGGTCCTAAATTTTCACTCATGCCCCACTCACATACCATTTTTCTAGCAATATTTGTGGCCTGTTCTATATCATTTCCAGCACCAGTTGTAAGTTCATTAAAGATCATACTTTCCGCAGCGCGGCCACCAAGTAGAATCGCTAAGCGCCCTTCTATGTAATCTTTGGGATAGGTATGCTTTTCATCTATAGGAATTTGTGTGGTAACGCCAAGTGCCCTGCCACGGGGTATAATTGTAACTTTATGGATCGGATCCGCTCCTGGGGTTAAAGCAGCTACAAGTGCGTGCCCAGATTCATGGTATGCAGTCACTTTCTTTTCATCCTCGCTTAAAATGACACTTTTACGTTGAATCCCGATCATTACTTTATCTTTCGCATCTTCAAAATCGTCCATATCAACAGCTTTTTTCTTTTTACGTGCTGCAAGTAACGCTGCTTCATTGACCAAATTAGCTAAATCGGCTCCAACAAGACCAGGGGTGCCTTTTGCCAGCTCTTCCAATTTAACCTTGCGCTTGTTAAGTATAATCTTCTTGGTATGAACTTTAAGAATACCCAGCCGACCATTGTAGTCAGGTGCATCTACTATTATTTGGCGATCGAATCTACCAGGTCTTAGTAATGCTGGATCTAGAACATCGGGTCTATTTGTAGCGGCAAGAATAATTACAGATTGTTCAGAATCAAAACCATCCATTTCAACAAGTAGCGCATTCAAAGTTTGTTCTCTTTCATCATGTCCTCCACCAAGACCAGCCCCTCGTTGTCTACCAACTGCATCCAGTTCATCAATAAATATTATACAGGGAGAATTTGTTTTACCTTGTTCAAACAAGTCACGAACTCGCGAAGCACCAACACCAACGAACATTTCTACGAAATCTGCTCCGCTAAGATTAAAAAATGGTACATCTGCTTCTCCAGCAACTGCCCTGGCAAGTAAAGTTTTTCCAGTCCCAGGCGGCCCGACAAGCAATGCTCCCCTCGGAATCTTCGCGCCCAGTTTTTGAAATCGTTTAGGATATTTTAAGAATTCTATTACTTCCATTAATTCTTCCTTCGCCTCTACACATCCAGCAACATCATCAAATGTCACTCGCAGCATATCAGATGTCCAAATCTTTGCACGACTTTTCCCAAAATTGAAAATGCCTTTCATACCACCTGCGCCCGTTTGCATACGCCTTAGAATAAATATCCATACTCCAATAATTAGTAACCACGGAAGCATATTCAGAAAATATCCCGTCCAATCTATGGACTGCTGTTTAAAACTATAATCCACGCCATACTGACTCCACTCTGTCATCGTTTCTCGATCTATAAAGGGTAGAATAACTTTGAAGCGTGTTACATCTTCAATTGGTCCTATTTCTGCAATTACAGTTTGTGGATTTTGCAGTTGACCTGTAAATACATCTTCAACTATCGTAGCTTTTTCTATAAGTTTTTGTTCAAGGAATTCTCTATACTGGTAATATTGAATTTCAATAGCTTTTTGGTTCCCAGAAGTAAATAACCCTGAGAGAAATATTGCTGTGATTAGGATAAATACCCATATGAAAGATGTTTTACCAGCTCGCTTCCACTGAAATTCAGTATTTTTCTTATCCTTACCTTCTCCTACTGGCCTTTGTCCTTTCGGACTGTGTTTCTGCGGTTTTATCTGACCATTTTCCTTTGGCATAATTTATTTTTCCAATCTATATATTGCTGGTAAGTGACGCAATTTCTGATTGTAATCTAACCCGTATCCTACAACAAAATGTTGTGGAATTTCAAACCCTATAAGATCAAGTGGGAAACTTAATTTTGCAACGTCTGGTTTAAATAACAACGTTGTAATTGTGATAGATCTAGGTGATGCACCGTGTAGCCTTTCTTTTAAAAACTCAATCGTTAGCCCTGAATCAATAATATCTTCAATAATAACTACGTGTCTATCCGTTATATCAGCAGATATATCCTTAAGTAATCTTACTGTTCCTGTGGATCCTTCCCCTTTATAGCTGGATAATTTGATAAAATCCATTTCACAGTCAATTTTGAGGAATCTGAGAAGATCAGCCATAAACATAAAACTACCATTTAATACGCCAATAAATATGGGTGTTTCGTTGGTGAACTTTTTTGATAACTCACTTGCCAATTCTTTGACGCGTTTTTGAATCCTATCTTCACTAATAATCTTCTTCAGTGTGTAACCATTATATTCCATATTTGGAGTACTTACTGTTTAAATATAAGTTTCGCATAATCTGTAGTCTTATCGGTAATCTTTACCTCATCGTCGATTCTACGACCACAGACCCAAATTATTTTCTCTCCATCTACTAAAACCCACTGATTTCCCTTAGTATACAGATCGACTTTCTCATCTATTAAGTAATCACTTATTTTTTTAGTTCCAGCCATACCAAACGGGTGAAATCGATCGCCAGGCAGCCAGGGCCGTAGTGTAAGAGTTTGACAATTAATCTTATTTGCGTCAATCAATTCAGTATCCCGGTTTACACTAAATGATTCTAGGCGAGTATCCATTTTCCAGATAAAAATGAAATCGCCACTATTCACCTCAATATCGGGTGAAACGACAATTGGTTTTTTCTGCTGAACTTTTATTTTTTTGAGGATAAATTGTTTACGATCTTTTAGCAATTGCCAATTATCTGGCAGCCGATAAATTTGTCCAATTTTTGCATTAGCGACAAAAGTTCGTAACCCATTATGGATAAATCTTCTCCAGGGCTCAGTGGTACCAATTAATTCCCGCAACAATATCGTACGCAGTAATGGCGGTATTGCCATTAATTGTTCCCCACCCAAACTAAATAAATTGTCATTTTTTTGTTTTATGATATTAGGAATTAACAAATTTACTGCGAATTGCAGTGCTTCATTTGCATCCTTAGCGTGTTCACTAATTTCATGGAAGGCGCTGACCAAATCAGGATTTGATCTCTCCCATGGCTTGATCACATTATGTCGTAAATTATTTCTAGGAATTGATTCATCGAGATTTGAACTGTCATCCACCCATGGGATATTCATTTCTGCTGCATATTGATCTATATCACTACGGGAAAAACAAAGCATGGGGCGTAAAATATGTCCTTGATTATCATGGATTCCTCGCAATCCACTTATACCTGTACCCTGAGATAAATGAAAAAGAATGGTTTCAATTTGATCATTTCCATGATGTGCAGTAAAAATCCAATCTGCATCAATTTCTTTGCGGATTCGTTCCAGTGCAGCATACCTGTGGTTTCTGGCCCATGATTCTGGACTTTCTCCCTTTAGTTTAGTCGTCGGGTCTAGATGATCAAGGATGAAATTGATTTTCAACTGCGTACAAAATTTATCCACTAAGATTTGATCATTATTGGAATTATGACGGAGATGATGATTTACATGTACTACATTAATTTTTACATTCAATCTGTCGGCTATCCTGCACATGGAGTAGAGCAAAGTCATGGAGTCTTTCCCACCAGAAACAGCTGTAATTATCTGCTGGCCTAGCCTAATACGATCACCGTTTAAAAGTGCTTCAAATAATGATTGTTCAAACTGGTTGAGTACAGAGTTTTTCATGAGCTTAGTATATGTTTAAGCATATCTCCATCAACAAAATTGTTATCTACAATGTTTACCAGGTAATAAGTGTTATAAACTTCATTTAATAATTTATAGGATTCTGATTTCGTATCATAAATGTTGGCCCAATCATCAATCCACAAGCTGAATGCTTCATCCTTCCAAATTAAAAATGACCGTGTATCCACAATAGTAGGCTGCATTATTTCCTGCCCAGGGAAAACACCCCACGTTACGGCATTGACATTATTTTCTGGCAAATTCGAAATTAAATCACCGCTTTTATTAATGGCTTGAAAAGATATATTATCTAAAGAGTCCATAGTCTCCAGTAATTTATCCAGTTTATCCTTTGAGGTAAAAAATTCCAGGTAGGCTTTTTGATAAACTCTTCCTCCTGCTGCGCCCCAGCCAACATCGGGGTCCTCTGATGATGCACCATTGACATTTGGTTGGGAATTGATTGTTAAAAATCCCAACTCATTTAGTTTTACTAATTCTTTTGAGATTTGTTTGCTTTCGATGGCAAGTGGTATTACACACCACGGCAAACTATTTATTTTTCCTTCACAAAATGATACAAAAACCTTTGTTATATCATTGATCAATTTCGGCTCACCCCAGAGTTTCTTCTTTCGGGCTTTAACTTTATCACTTTTTGACCCTGCTCTTATAGCATGATACTGATTAAGTTCTCCAAAAGTGGGACTTGTTATATCACCCCAACGACCATTAGGAAAATCATCCCAATTTTCCGTACGCGTTAAATAACTCACCGGACGATTACTCCAATATATTGGCCGCACATCCTCTGTAGTTTTTCGATTCTCCGCTGTTGACTGGCGCCATGGTAATTCCTTTACAGACCCTTGAGTTGAGGCCAGGCCAATTGAATGTAATATTTCTGAAACAGAATGTTCTAAGTTAAGCGTATAGAAATGCAGGCCAGGTACACCTTCTGCAATGAGTTTTTCGCACATTGAAGTTGCCTGGTCAATGCCATAATTCATTACGCTGGAATCATCATTTTTTATAGACTCAATTGTTTCGGTAACTGACTTAGGAATACTAATCTTACAGAATTGAGTAAATTTTATAAACCTGGCATAATTATGTATGGGCATGATTCCAGGAATTATAGGAACATGTATACCTATGGTAGAGCATTTATCTCTGAAGGCCAAAAATTTATCAACATCATAAAATAACTGGGTTATTACAATGTCTGAACCTGCATCAACTTTTTCCTTTAAATACGATATGTCTACATCAATATCACTTTGTTCTTGATGGCTATCTGGATAACCACCGACACCCAAGAAAAATTCATTACCAAATTCCTTCCTTATATAGCGAACAAGGTCAATGCCATATTTAAATCCCTGCTCATGTTTTTCCCATTCTCCGGTTCCTTCTGGGGGATCTCCTCGAAGTGCCAGAATATTTGAAAGACCATTCTCTTGCGCATCCATGAGAACCTTATTAATTGATGATACAGACATGTTTGTACAAGTAAGATGCATCATTACTTCTAATCCAAAATATTTCTGGATTGTTTTACTCATTTCCAAAGTTCTTTCAGCGGTGGACCCACCTGCTCCCCAGGTTATATCAATATAAGCCGGTTGCAGAGATGCCATTCTATCAATTCTAGTATAAAGATTGTCCAGGCCAAAGTCCGTCTTCGGCGGGAAAAATTCAAAGCTGTAATAAGTTTTACCTTGTGCCTTAAAATCTTCTAATTTGTCTGAAATTTTCATAAAAATATTCTATTGAATTGAACATTAATGTTCAAAAACACCTATTAATCATTTTAACCGCTAATTTACTCGATTTTTCAGCGGAATTAAAAAGGGGTTTTGTTCTTTTTCTATTCGTAGTGATGTAGCAGGTCCATGACCAGAATATACCTTAATATCCAGATCCAAACTTGTCATCAGGTTTACCAAAGAATTCTCAAGAGTGGGCCAATCTCCACCCGGAAGGTCTGTTCGCCCGATTGATCCTTGAAATAGTGTATCTCCAACAAATACACGATCTTCAATTACATAACTGCAGCCTCCAGGTGTATGCCCTGGTGTTTCAATAATAGAGAATGCAAATGGTCCAATTTTTAAAGGACCTCCAGATTCAATCCATTTATCAACGGATGGGGTTTCCTTTTCCTGCAGTCCAAACATTCTGGTGGCAATTGGGTAAGATTCCAGTACGGGTTTTTCCGCAATATGCAAATAAAAAGGTATTGTATATCTTTCTTTGATTTCAACTACTGCACCAATGTGATCTAGGTGTGCATGGGTGTTGATAATCGCAATTGGCTGTAGATTATTTTTTTCCAGGACCTTAATAATTTTTTGATGCTCATCACCAGGATCAATTAATACACATTGACTACTTACCTGATCGCCCACTATGTATGTATTTTCTTGGAATGGACCAGTGACAATACTTTGGACTACTAGTTTCAAATATGATCAAAAAATAAATTAGACAAATAATTAAGCTTGTCTTTATAGGAATGGGGATAAAGAAACCATAAAGTAGCAGATAAACTACTCAGCAGCGAATTACCATCCTGAGGAGTAAAACAAAACCCATTGATTTCATTCCCATTTCTCACGTTCAGTGTCTGCTCAACAACTACAGTTTGATTCAATATCCTGCCATAATGTCCATGATCTCTACCAAACGAAAAGACTGTGCTTGTCATATCTTTTGCAGTGAGTGCCACATATTTGTTTGCATTCAGTTTATCTTTTACTTCATTCAATGATGTTGATTCATTTACTCTCAAATTAAACCACAACACATGCATATATTGGCTATTGACTTTCATTGCTGATGAAAACATGTTCAGATCCATATCTAATGTCTTGAATAGCGCAGCAGCATCGTTAGCATGGTGTGATCCATACTGATTTGAAAGATGAACATTGACTTGCGGTGATGGTATATAACCACCTTCCTGATGCATATCGTTAGCCCGTCTAATACAGACATATTTCCCTGAAACAAAATTTTCAGATCCCACACCATCTAATGCAATTGTTTTGGTAATACAAGAAATATTGTGCGTATTACAGGATACTATCTGTATGAATTGGTCACTTTCAGGTAATAAAGCATCATCGTTGATACCAACCGCATATTTTTTTCCAAAATCAGATTCGCTGCCTTGCGCCAAGAAACCTTTTACCTTATCAGAAAATTTAGAATAATATTTTTCTTTATTGCGATGCCCTATCCCTTTTGGTGTACAGTCAATTACTACAGTCGCCCGCTTAATCGCTTCTTCCGTTTTGAACTCTGGTTCCATACCGAGAGCACAGAAATCATCTACTTTTGTTTTATCGACTGCTAAGCGAGCACCGCGACGCTGTAAATCAAGCTGTTTTTATGAAATGTTATTTCATCAATACCCAATTGATCTTTATAGTCCGTTAATAGACCGATAAGCGGTTCACCAATAGTTCCGGTACCAATAACATGTACAATTTTCCGTCCCATTATGAATTACTCCTTATTAAAAACTTACTATTTTTTAAATACCGATAGAAAAACAAAGTCCAAATTAAATATTCAGAAAAATCTTTAGACAACTAATCTACCCTTTCTGGATTGCGCCCAGTAATATGTCCCAAAACCGGTAATCAATTCAAGGGCCGTAAATAGAAATAAATTCCGAGCAATACCACTGGTAAAACCGTAGCTATGGAGACCTACATTCAATAGATTCACACCAAACCAAGCCATCATTACTATAATAATATTCATTATTAAGCCAAGGGCAAAACCTTCTGGTTTTACCTTGCCAGTGATACGCATATGAATCATCATTACATGCCACATAACAATCAGCAGAGCCCCATTTTCCTTGGGGTCCCATCCCCAGAATCTACCCCAGGATTGATCAGCCCAAATCCCTCCCAGAATGGTTCCAAACAGAGTAAAGAAAAGAGCTATGAGGGTGATTCCAAACATGTTTTTATTGATACTTTTTAATAGGGTATTATTTTTAGGATTCCGTATCATTTGTATGAGATACAGATGCCCAATAAATCCAGCGACTACTGTTACCCCATAGCCCAGTGTAATGGTAGTAACATGGGTAGCTAACCAGAAATTAGAATTGAGTACTGCCACCAGCATCCCCAGTGTATCTCCATCCGCAGCATAACCAAAACCAATATAATGGAAAATAGCTCCGCTTAATGCTCCGACGAATAATCCCAATCCATCTCTGCGAAAATATTCAATTATAACTGCACAGACCACGGTGACAAATCCTACAAAGATAACTGACTCATATAAAGTAGACACCGGAGGACGCCCCATAATGAACATCCTGAGGGATATACCATAGGTATGATACAAAAGCCCCAGGCCAAGAAAGCCTGCGGAAATTCTCTGCAGATATTTGGACTGATGAAACATCCAGCTCAATCCTAGGAAAATAAATGCTGACAAATAAAATGCCACACTGATATAAAATAGATTCGCTTTATTCACCCAGGTTTCTTTCTTCAGAATATTGATGTCCGGTTTGCCTATGGTAATGGCTGAAATTCCTGCCTCATAATCCGTCAACGCTGAATTCATTATGTTTTCATCACCCAAAGCTCGTCCAGACAGATATTTTTCCAGAGCATTGAGGATTTTATCCTGATAGGGTGCACGAGGTCTGCCATCCATTAACTCCCAGGGGGAAAGCCAGGTTCCGGTTTCATCAAGAGGTGACGGAGGAATTAATTTTAGTGCCTGCGCATAATCATCCGAACTGGTGTGTTGGAGTGTTAAAAGAATCATATTAAGCTCTTTATCAGATTGTGATAACTCTTCTTCAGGTTTATTCATGACGGTAAGAAACATCTCGGTTAAAGTGTGGAATTGTTTTACAAGATGTGCATAACTGACCGCTTTCCCAGGTGATGTATTAAGTTTTTCTGCCAGGAGAGAATCATTGACTTCGATAAACGGCGCCAGACAACTCAGGCTATAGGTAATTTCTTTGAACCGTAGGGCATTGAAGTATATTTCCAGAAACTGCTTTTCAAAAATGGTACGAGATTCCTCCGGTTTATTGTAGAATTCGCTAACTAATTCCAACTGTTCTTTGAGTCCTAGAATCACCTCATTAAAACTATATTTATGCTCATTGGTCCATTCCAATCTCAGGCTGGCAGTAACCTCAGGATTCCGGATATTAAATACTTTTTTTTCCCCTCCTTTCTCAGGATTGAGTATCAGATCAAAAACCCAGTCAATAGCAGACAGCTTTTCGTGTTTCACCGACCGTTTTCCGTAAAATGCCAACAACTGATTTCGGGCATAAGTATCAAGAGGTTTGATGCGGCCTCCATCTTGAATAGGAAAATCCATTAATTCAAAATCTCTGCCGTATAATGAAGGAAGAAGTAGGAAAATAGAAAATAATAATCTTAAATAAAGCTTCATCATTCAGCAACCCTGGTATTTTTCTGTAGAAGTTTCGGAATATTTTTCAATAAATGC
>LWDU01044699.1_pt1 | contig 13179 bp, 10 predicted proteins | sample 727161 | NCBI WGS metagenome assembly LWDU01 (sample SAMN04566230, study PRJNA314399) | hydrothermal vent metagenome | isolation source: deep sea hydrothermal plume seawater | place: Mexico: Gulf of California, Guaymas Basin | collected 2004-07-11 | reverse complement strand
AAATGGAGCGGGAGACGGGATTCGAACCCGCGACATTCAGCTTGGGAAGCTGACACTCTACCAACTGAGCTACTCCCGCAAATTCATTAGGTTTATTTCTTTCTTTAATCTGACATTTTCCGTATCTGGTTTGATGGGTCTTTGTTTAGAGCCGTACTCTGGCCCTTCTGAAAAATATCCTGTCAAATCATATTTGGATGTAGAATTTAATCCAAAAAAATTCCACGATCCCAGTTCCCAGCGCTTACTTTTTCGGGCGTTGCGAGTACTCCCTCTCCATGAAATTGGTTATTAGAAAAATAGCCCAGATAATGCCCACCAGTGGCGAATATCATTTTCCCTTTGCCATGCATTTTATTTTCAGAAACTGATCCCACGTATTTATTTCCGTTTGTGAAATTAAATTGTCCTTCGCCTTGTATTTTGCCAAACCGAAATTCTCCCGTATAAACGTCTCCATTTGGGTAAGTATAAATACCACGTCCATGAAACTGACCATCTAGGGACATTCCTTCATATCTTGTCCCATCAGGCCATTTCTTATCGATCATTTCAATAGTCTGTGTGGGTTGCGTCTCATCGTTCTCCCAATTTGATGATTCTCGCTGATATTCATGGGGTGATGGCTCTTGATATGATCCTGATGAATCACTTCCCTTAGATCTTTCGTGGTATTTGACTAAGCGGCCATAGGACTCAGTAAGAAGCCGGAACATCTTATGAGCCTTTTCTTGGACTTTTGGCTGATCTGAGGGAAAAAGGTCTGGGTGCCATATTTTAATAAGCGTCTTGTAGGAATTTTTGATGCTATCGAGAGATGCACCGGGCTCTAACTTTAGAGTTTTATAATCTTTTTGTGCTGCATGTTGTTCGGGAGGCATTTTTTTATAAATTTTTAAGTGATTTCAAAAAAATATGACAAGGGGATTTGAACCTTTGGCTGCTCGATCGTCAACCACTAAAGGTAACCAATCAATAATTAATTGATATAAAGTTAAATCGACATCAAAATAGTTTTACCTTTATCATACCTGGTTCAGGTTTTAATAATTTTTTCCAATGCCGTAATTGTTTCTAGAATTTTATTTCTTTTTAGCTCTTTAGCAAGGGGAACTATTTCTTTCAAGAGGCTCGGGACTTCTCCTTTTCGTCCGGTGAAAATCATTAGAGGCACCATAGAAAAACTGGGAAGGAGAACTCTAACTAAATCGTTTTGATTTTGAGCAATGTGAATTCTATTTTTTAAAATTTCAATGCCTCTTCCCATTACAACTTGCAAAATTTCGTATTTCCACGGTGGAACGAGTTGAGATCGTTCTTGTTCGACTTTAGCTTCAGACGTTGCAAGCAAAGCCTTTTCAAAATATTCAATAGCGATAATAAATTCGCCCTTTCTCCAGCTGGATATTCCAATAATGGAATACAACATTCTCCGCCCAACGTCATCTCCTATTTGCTCAACAATAAGTAAAGATTCATGAAAAAGATTCGTCGCTTTTCTCAACTGCGACATATCCCAATAAAGAGCTCCCATATTTACCAATGCAACAATTAAATTATCAGAGCTTGTTGTACTTTTGGCAAGTTCATACGCTTGTTTTGAGTAAACTAGAGCCTTTTGAAATTGGCGTTTGGCTTGATAATCATGTCCTAGTTGACTTAATGCTTTAAAGTCGTTGGGTTTTTCCGAGTTCTGTCTCAATTTTTAAACTTTCTTCTCAATGTAGTCGGATTGTTTGATTGATAAACTGGGTTATTCTATATGTTTAGGAAGGAAGTGAAGTGGAATTAACATCATAAAAATTTATTTAATAAATCCACTTTTGAATTCTAGGCTCTTATTATATCGTTTATTATATAGCTCCACATCGTCTTGAGCTGCCAATTTGATAAAACTACCACATGTGCATTCTATATCTATAGTCTAGTTGTATCGTCCATCTAGTTATAGTGTAATCTGTGTGCTCACATTGACATGTTTTGGTGTAATCCATTGTGGTCTCCAAACCAGAACTATTATTAGAGTCGAAAAATGGGGTTATTTTATGCTAGGAGGTAGGCAAAAGTAAAGCGGGGTTAATTTCATTCTCAGCTCTGCGATTGGGACTGGATTTTTTGATCAAAAACTTGGATAGGGTTAAAAATGCAATAACTACAATTTATTGACTTTAAATGATTGGGGTGAAAAGCGTCGGATCTAAATTTAAATGTTAGGGCTCAAGAGATCATTTTCTGTGTTATTTTTTGTCCATATCATTAATAAAACGATAACAACTCTTGTTTGAACGATGTTTAGCGATTTAAGTATTAATCTCAAATTAGCAAGAAACTCTAAAATCGCCCAAAGTTATTCTAACTTCCTTAAGGTTATAATAAAAAATCATATTTTTTTAGACTTACAAGTAGTCACAAAGATTAAATGATTTATTCCTCTATTGGTCCTAGTTCAATAATAATTCTCGATTTTCCAAAACCACCTTCAGTATCATCTTTTTCAAAATAAACTGGAAAAGTTCCCTCGCCTAATCCAGTCGAGATCTTTAGAAAATCTTCCATCTGCAATATAAGAGAGGGATCTACAATTGCTATTTCACCACTATCTACTTGAACAGTTCCTGCTAGTTTTCTTTCACTCATGTTCACACTCCTCCTTTTATTTTAATATAGCGACACAACTTATTTTTAGACTTATTTTAGACGTGTAAAATAATACTAGGTGTTTTTTTATTTTGCGAAGCATAAGATCAGAAGAGTTAATGTTTGATGTCTTCGAGGCGATTGCAAAGCAAGAGTAATAAGATTTTTACCGCGTTGAGTTTAGACTTTTTGATTAATAAAATGGTTACGGAAAACCTATAAGTATTTAAATCTAAATGATTAGATCAAGCTGACTTAAAAAACAAACCCCCCTGGCTCATTTAAGTAAAGCTTTAAACATATTTTAAACTAAGATGATTTAATGGGGTGTTGTAACGGTTTGCTCTACATTTTCTAAGGTGTTTTGAAAAAAATATCGGGACGAAAGGATTTGAACCTTCGACCCCTCCACCCCCAGCGGAGTGCGCTACCAGGCTGCGCCACGTCCCGTTATCTTTTAATGTAGTAAACACCGAATTTTTTCTTAACGAGTTGGTTTTTTTGTGAAGTATTTGCCATGGAAAGAACTAATTTTTATGATTTTTTTTGATAAAAATAGAGCATATTAATCTAGAAGTCAATATTTCCTATTTCCCATATTTTACTAGAAATCCAAACGCATTGGATGATGATATACTCTGTGGTATTCTTTTTTGTAACACTATGAAATATGTAAAGCTTAGGATAATATTTTTGTAATTAGTTATTTAATGTTAATAAACGGATGCTGATTGGTTCTTACAAGTTTGATGTGTTAAGAGATTTTTCTTAAATTTACGGGTGCCGGAAATATGAAAGTTGTGAAGTTGGCTGATGTAGTTGAGTTTAGTCCAGAGAAACTTAAAAAAATTAGCCTTTTTGATACAGATAATTTTTTTTGTGACATATACTGTTTAGAGTCGGGTCAATCTCAAAAAGTCCATTCACATGGTGACTCGGATAAAGTTTACTATGTGCTCAAGGGCCGAGGGATGATAACGATTGGAACCGAGGAAAAAGAACTGGGCCCAGATGAAATAACGATTGCTCCAGCTGGAGAAGACCACGGGGTGTTCAATCACACGCAGGATAAATTGGTAATGCTGGTATTTATGGCTCCAAAGCCTTAAAGTTCTAGTATACTTAGTTAGATTTTACGTTTAAAACGAATTGGTAAATTAAGATTATGGTTTATCTAGTATTTCCATCATCATGGCATCCATCTCAGCCTTACCTGAGCTTGCCTAGTCTCAAAGCATATCTTCATATGCACGGTATTCAAGATGTAAAACAACGAGACTTGGCGATTGAGCTTCTTGATCACCTTTGTACCTGGGAAAGAACAAAGCCTCTCTATGAGCGAATTATTGATGAGTTAAGGGAATTAGGTAATAAACCGCGCCACTCTCAATTTGAACAAGAAAAGTATGCCAAGTTACGGGAAGCAGAAGAAGTTATTCCGGCCCTAAAATATGAGATTGATGCAGCAAAAGATTCTCTTCGATGTGAGGATTTTTATGACCTCGATCGCTATATGGAAAGCCTTAAGATAATTGATGTTTGGCTTGATAATATTCTTGCCCCATATTTTCCTTCTCAGTTAACTGTTATCGGAAGTCAGATGCGTTACTCTCCTTACTCAACGAAGGAAGTTTTCGAGTCTTTCACTAACCCGAATGAGAATTTTTTCTACGATATATATAAAGAGCATTACCTGCCATCGATTTTAAAAGAAGACATAGATATTCTTGGTGTGTCTATCACATCGGTAGAGCAGATAATTCCTGGGCTCACTCTTGCTCATTTAGTTAAACAAGCAGCTCCCCATATCCATATTACTGCTGGCGGTAGTGTGTTTACTAAGTTAGTAGATCGAATGGAGCGCGATGGATCTCCTGCATTCCAGTTCTTAGATAGTATGATCGTCCACGAAGGTGAGACTCCAATGCTAAAGCTAGTTGAAGAAGTCAGAGGTGGCGGTGATCTTTCAAAGGTACCAAATTTAGTTTGGGAGGATAAGGGAAAGGTGAGGGTGAACCGCCCTTTTGCAAAAGAAGAACTAAATAAACTACCGACACCAGACTTTGATGGGATGCCTCTAGATTTATATTTTTCGCCTGAGCGGGTATTACCTATTATGGGTTCTCGAGGTTGTTATTGGGAAAGGTGTGCGTTCTGTTCTATTCCTTTTGACCATATGGATTTTCATGTTAGGTATGCTGAAAATGTTGTTGCCGATGTTCAAAAACTTAAAGAAAAGTACAATTGTAATTATTTTTTCTTCACCGATGAAGCCCTTCCAATTAATTTTATGCGCACCTTTGCTAATAAAATTATTGAGGCAGACCTTGATATAAAATGGACCGGAGAATTGAAGTTTGAAAAGAGTTTGCTTACAGAAAATCGAATGGAGCTTTTGTATGAATCCGGATGTCGTAAGTTGATATTTGGTCTCGAGTCTTATAATCAACGTGTCTTAGATTCCATGAAAAAGGGAGTTGAACTTGAGGTCATTGATAGAATTGTTGAAGAGTGTGTACGCATTGGTATTGGCATGCATTTTTACCTAATTACTGGATTCCCAACAGAAACACCTACCGAAGCTCGAGAGTCAGTTGATTTTGTTGTAAATAACCCGCGTATACTCAATTCACCAGGATTTTCCTGTATTATTTCTCAGTTTGACTTGGAAAAAGGAACTCCGTTGGAAAATAATCCATCTGAATGGGGAATAACTGATCTGCATACACCGCCAGACCATGACTTAAGCCTCGGTTATTCTTATAAAATTAGTACCGGGATGGACTCTGAAGAAGCTGAGGTGCTTTATCGTGAGTTACAGGAAAAAATAAACGAAAAAGTGAGTACTTTTCCCGATAACTATTCACTGTCAGATGGGCTCCTTTATCTAGGTCACCACCAAGAAGAACTCACCACAAGTTGACACTTCCAAAGTAGTTATACGAGAATCACTGAGAAGACTAAATATTTATAAGTGATCGCTATTTAATATCCTTCCTACCTATTTCTAGGTTGTTTTTTAATCAGGCTCGCCCAATATTCCTAACATTGGAATTATGCACTAATGAAACAAAGTGTTTAATTTTTAGACCATAAAGCTAAACATTTTCCCTTAATTTGTCGCAAAGTTATATGAAGATTCGAATTGCCATTGCCACCTCCAACGGTTTGGGTTTCATAATCCTGACCGTGGCAATGCAAGTCGAAAAATTTTTTAAGGAGATTTCTTAAGATGCGAATTAATGATAGTTATCAAGATTATCGCTTCATCTCTTCAATTAAAGGGCGAAATAACTTAGCTCTAAGAAAACGCAGGATTCAAAAAATCTGTGAAGAAGATTTCGAAGAAGAGCTTGAGAAGGCTATGCATCAAAAGAAACAAATCAGAAAAGAAAAAGTTTAGCTACCTTACAAGTTGATTACATTAGATTGCTTAGATTTGCGTAAAAAAAATTTTTAAATTTCTTTAGATGCATGAAAGGTTCGGTATAAGGCTGGTAAAACTAACAGAGTTAGTATTGTTGAGGATATGATACCCCCGATTACTACCGTTGCTAAAGGACGTTGAACTTCAGCACCAGTTCCGGTTGCCAAAGCCATAGGTATAAACCCTAGCGAGGCAACTAATGCTGTCATTAAGACAGGTCGCAGTCGAATGAGTGATCCTTGTCGAATTGCATCATCAAGAGAAACCCCCTCGTTCCGAAGTTTATCTATAAAAGAAACCATAACAATTCCATTTAGTACTGCAACGCCAGACAAGGCTATGAAACCTACGGCCGCCGAAATTGATAAAGGAATTCCACGAACCCAAAGTAAAAGGAATCCTCCCGTCAGCGCGAAGGGTATACCGGTGAAAATAAGTAAAGAATTTTTTGTAGATCCAAATGCGCTAAATAACAGGAAAAATATTAATAGTAAGGCGACGGGAATGATGACCCAGAGGCGATTAGCTGCTGAAATCAAGTGCTCAAATTGCCCTCCCCAGGAAATCCAGTAACCTGATGGAAGAGAAACTTTTGAGTTAACTGATTTTTGGGCTTCTCTTACGAATGAACCTAGGTCTCTTCCACGAACATTTGCGGTAACGACAACTCGTCTTTTACTATTTTCCCGGCTGACCTGATTGGGCCCTTTCAATACTTCAAAGGTTACTAGCTCACCTAGTGGTATATAAGAGAAGTGATCAATTTGGTTAGATATAATAGCAGTTGATGAATTTGTATGAGAATGATTTTTAGGAAGTGGAATTGGTAATTTTTTAAGGAGTTCAATATCTTTACGGACATACTCTGGTAGTCGAACAATTAAATCAAAGCGTCGATCACCCTTAAATACTTTTCCGGCGCTCTTACCTCCAATAGCAATTTCTATAGCATCTTGAACGTCAGATATATCTATTCCTAAACGAGCCATGCTATCAAGTTTTAATTTTAGAGTTAATACAGGAAGTCCAGTAACCTGTTCCATCCTGACATCTGCTGCTCCAGGAATGCTTGCGAGGACATGCTCAACTTCAGCTGCTGATGAGATAAGACTGTCAATGTCATCACCAAAAACTTTAACAGCCACATCACTTCTGGTACCTGCTATCAATTCGTTAAACCGCATTTGGATGGGTTGGGTGATCTCGTATTTATTTCCTGGCACCTGAGCTAATTTTTTTTCTAATTTTTTAACGAAGTCAGACTTAGTTAAACGAGGGTTTGGCCATTGGTCACGTGGTTTTACAATAGCGAAGACATCGGCTACGCTGGGTGCCATGGGATCTGATGCAATATCAGCGGTCCCAATTTTTGAAAAAACGTAATCAACTTCAGGTAATTCATTGATTTTTTTTTCGACGGCATCCTGCATCGATACAGCCTGAGATAAGCTAGTTCCTGTTATTCGAAGGGCATGAATAGCCATATCGCCTTCATCAAGCCTTGGGATGAACTCGGTTCCCATTTTTGTGGACAGTAAGATGCTTAAGGCTACCAGCACAGTAGCAAAGGTTATAATTACCGAGCGATTAGCGAGAGAGTAGTCGAGTAAGGGAGTATAGATTTTTCTAAATCTAACAAGTAAGAAATTTTTTTTTTCGGTTATCTCGCCAGAAGCAAACTGTGCGATCATCGCTGGAATAAAAGTTATCGACAAGATTAATGCTCCCGTTAAAGCTGCTAAAACTGTAAATGCCATAGGGTGAAACATTTTCCCTTCAATCCCAGTAAGGCTAAGAATAGGGAGATAGACAATCATAATGATAAAGACGCCAAAAATACTTGGACGAGAGACCTCGTGTGCCGCGTCTTTAGTCACACTAAAGCGCTCTTCTTTAGTGAGTATTCGTCCGTGCTTTGCTTGTTCTTGGGCCAATCTGCGATAGCAGTTTTCAACAATGATTACAGCTCCATCGACGATAATCCCAAAGTCGATCGCTCCCAGACTGAGAAGGTTTCCACTAATTTTGTTGCTCACCATACCGGTTACTGCAAATAACATGGAAAGTGGGATTACTAGAGTGGTTATGAGAGCTGCCCTAAAGTTTCCAAGTAAAAGAAAAAGGATTACAATAACCAGTAGTGCTCCTTCAAGAAGATTATTTCTTACCGTCTTTAAAGTTGCATTCACAAGGTGAGTTCGGTCGTAAACAGTTCTAGCTATAATGCCTTTGGGTAATGTTTTATTGATCTCCTTCATTTTTTCTGCAACTTTTAATGAAACCGAACGACTGTTTTCTCCTTTAAGCATGAAAACAGTTCCTAAAACACCTTCCTTTCCGTTTAAAGTTGCCGCTCCAGTTCTTAGGTCTTTTCCAAATTTAACTTTTGCTACGTCTTTGATGTGTATGGGTACACCATCATGACTTCCCAGTACAATTTTTCGTATATCTTCTAAGTCCTTTACTTGGCCAGGAGATCGAATTAGGTATTGTTCACCTCGCCGCTCGATGTATCCTGCACCAATATTTGAATTGTTTTTGCTTAAAGCTTCCATTAGATCGCGAAAGTTAATCCCAAAGGCAATCATTTTCCCGGGATCAGGAGCAACTTGGTATTGCCTTATATAGCCACCGATACTATTAACTTCTGTGACACCAGGAACATTGAATAACTGTGGTCGTATGATCCAATCTTGAACTTCTCTTAGTTCCATCAAAGAAGAAGGATCCTGATTTTTGCTAGAAGAATGGTCTTGTCGCTCGACAGACCACATGAAAATCTCACCAAGTCCCGTAGCAATAGGGCCAATAATGGATTCTGTGTTTTTAGGCAAAATTTGTTTAATTCCTTGCAAGCGTGAGTTGATCAATTGCCTTGCAAAATATATATCTGTTCCATCCTCAAAAATAGCGGTGACTTGAGATAGTCCATACCGTGACAGTGAACGAGTGCTTTTTAACTTTGGTAATCCAGCAATGACTGTTTCTACAGGGAATGTTATGCGCTGTTCAACTTCAAGCGGCGTGAAGCCCGGGGCCTCTGTATTAATTTGTACCTGAACATTAGTGATATCGGGAACTGCATCAATCGGAAGGATTGAGAAATTGTAAGCTCCCCAAATACCCATAAAGACGCTAGATGTAATGACTAATAATCTTTGCTTGATGGAGAACTGTATTAATTTACTGAACATAATTTAGATGTGTCTAATGTGAATGGGTAGCCCCTGATTTTTCTATTTCAGCTTTAATGATAAAACTATTTTTCAAGGCATACTCCTCGCCAGCGGACAAACCGTTCAATACTTCTGCCCAATTTGCGTTACTAATCCCGAGTTCGACGGGACGACCATCAAAATAGTTTCCGTTTTTCACAAAGACAACCGACCAGTCACGTAGACTTTGAATAGCTTCTGGCTTTATAGCAATTGGGACAGATCGCTGTTCTAAAATAAGCTCAACGTCAACAAAAGTACCCGGGCGCCATAAATTTTTTCGATTAGGAATTATCACCCGCCCTGTAATGGTTCTGGTTTTTTCATCAATAATGGAACTTAAGTATGTCAATCGACCTGTGTCCTCAATTCCCATAGATTTATTAATCACTCTGACTTTTTGTCCGAGTTTTACAGCTTTGATATTATTTGCGGGGATTGCAACGTTGACCCAAACATCAGAGAGATCAGCCAAAATAAATATATTGGCATCTTTTTTTATGGCCTCTCCAATGTTGAGGTGTCTTTTTACAACAAGCCCACTTAGGGTAGATCTTAACTCGTATTGAGTGAAAATAGGGTTTTCCTGAGTTTCTAGAAGTTGAATTTGAGTTGAGGATAGACCTAATGCCTGCAACTTTTGATTTGCTGTTCGAAGTTTCAGTTGATCCATTTCTACAGTCCTTTGTTTTTGCCGAACTCCCCAGTCACCGTCGTATGAAATTTTTTCTCTTAACGCTAAATACTCAGCTTCTGCGCTTTTATAATTCTCAAGAGATAGAAGGTATTCTGATTCAGAGGAGATCCCTTTTTCGTAAAGCTGTTTTTCACGTTGATAAACGGAGTCAGTCAATTGAAACTTTGAGTAAGCGGAGATAATAAGTTTACGGCTTTCGCCAATTACAAGACTATTCAATTGACGGTCAATTTCATCAAGGTCTGAATGCTGCTCCAAAAGTCGTAGCATTGTAAGAGTATTTTTATAAACAAGTTTTTCTCTTTCAATGTCTTTCAAACTCAGCAATGATTTCTTTAAGGCGGAAAGGTATCTAATTTTCACATCAGCAAGTTCTCTACTTTCAAGAATGGCTAATAGCTCACCATTTTCTACTCGGTCACCTAGGTCCTTAAACACCTTTTTGACAACTCCATCGAGGCGAGGAACTATATGGACAACCTTTTCTTCATTTAGTTCGACTTCTCCTGTTAATTTTTGAATAATTATTATTTGTGCGGGGCCAGCTTTCGAGGTCGATATGTTCAAACTTTCAATTTCTTCTGGAAAGATTTCAGCACGAGCTTCAATCTGAGAATACTCCCATCCAGGTAGTGGGACTTGCTTAGTTAAATTAGTTGTAGAAATTTCTCCCATATCATGTTCGTGTGGGCCTTCATCATGAGAGTGTTGATCTTCATGATGGTCGTGTGTTTGGATTATTACTTGCCGTTCTATTTGTGAAATCCAAATTCCTACAAATATACCCACACCTATTATTAGGACAATTAAAAACGGGACTTTATTTTTCATTTAACTTTTTCTCCATTACTGATTTTTCAGGAATGATCTCTGCAGGTATCAATTCATTAGTCATTCTATTAACTTCTGCAAGTGCGATGTGATAATCAGACAAGGCATCCAAATATTGTTCTTTTGTTTGAAATAGAATTTTTTGACTGTCTAGAACATCTAAAAAACTAAACTTTCCAAAACGATAACCTTCGTTAATACCATCAAAAGATTTCTGGGCAGCAGGTATTGTTTCAGAATGAAGGGTGCTCGCTTGGGAATGCGCAAAGACGAGAGACTCGTATGCCTCAAGGAAGTTTTTCTTTAGTATTATTTTGGCAGCTCTCCGCTCTTCTTTTACTTTAGCTAAACTATTTTGTGCCTCAGATATTGCCCCTTGATTGTTATCAAAAATTTTAAGCGGAACTGAGACTCCGAAGGTTATGGCATTATCATTTGTTTGTTCTATTCGACGATATCCTCCTTTAAGAGTTATGTCTGGTGTTCTTTTGGATTGCTCAAGTTCGAGTATTGCTTGTCGTTTATCCTCTAAAGTTTTCCAGCGTTTAAAATAGGGAGTCGCATGTACTCTTTGGTTAATTGTTTCTAAAGGTGGTACGGGGGAAAGGTTAAATAGGTCTCCAACAACTGATAAAAAGTCAGGTTCGGTACTGCCCCATGTGGATGATAGCTTTCTTCGCGACTGTTCTAGCAGCATCTTTGTTTTTTTTGCTTCAAGTTTAAAAGTTGAGAGAACAACACTCGCTTTGACTTTTTGTATTTGAGCTACTTTTCCTACTCGCACTCTTTCACTGACCGCATTGTAAAATTGGTTTCCAAGTTTAATCAGGTCTTCTGATAAAGAGACTTTATGCTGAGCTTTTAGGACTTCTATAAAGGTCTTGTTTACCTCGGTCAATACATCAAGGCGCTTTGCACTGTAGTCCCAGTCGGCTAGTTTTTCTGAAATTCGACTGGCATTTACTCTTGCCGTGCGCTTGCCACCTAATTCAATTAATTGTCCAAGTTGAACTGTTATTTCAGATCGGTCAAACCCAGATAACTCTCCAGAACCGGCTGCGTCGTCAACTCCTATTTCCAAGCGTGGATTAGGGCGGAGGCCTGCTTGCAGTGTTTGAGCTTCCTTAATTCTCTTGTCTAGAGAGAATGCCGACAACGTCGGGTTTTGGAGCAGAGCTTTAGCCGCAGCTTCTTTGACTGTGAGCTGAAGTGAAAATTTAGTTTTAGTATGAAGCTTTTTATCTTTGTTGGCAGAGGCTATAGAGAAAAAAAACATGCTAAACAAAGATACTACGCCCCAAAAAATGATAAAGCGTTTCATAATAGTTGTATTTAAAAAAAACCAAACGTATTACCTTGTTAAAGATGCGGTAACGTCTGATAACGCATAGCGTTAAATAAATTTTATTTTGAATATTTTTTTAAATGAAAGAAAACGGCGGAGATCGTTCTCGGAGTTGACTCTTAAAGGCTAGACTTTGAGATTCTTTGAGTATTTTTGAGAGGTAGTATAGTTTAAATTTTTTTGGGATATCTGAAGGTGTAAAAGTAGAGAAAACTTTTAAAACTTTGAATGGTTTTTTAGACTTTAATGTTTCGCTGTTTAAATCAACTCCTAAATCAACTTCACCGCTATTCTCTGAATGTTGAGAATGATGATCATCTGGGTTGTGATCGTTAGAATGCGTAAGGTGAACAATGCTCTCCAATTCAATCGAATGAAAATACGCATTGTGTCTGTGAGAAGATTCTCCAGGGTGTGAATGCTGAATGTCTGGGTGGAAATGGTAAAATGGTAGGGCTAGGAATTGGATTCCAAGAACCCAGACGAGTGAAATGAGACGTATATTAAACTTTCGGGAACATTTTTGCATAAAACCCTTATTTGCTATATCTGAAGAACCAATTAACTTAACGGATAAAATAGGGTTACTCTTTAAAAGACTATTAAAAAAATGTCGTTAAATCAATGTAATTTTTTATAGAAAATTAACCAATCTTCAGGGCATTAACTGGAGTAGAGGATCTATAAAGCTAATATTGTTATTGAAAAGTAAATGGCTTGAGTTTATAATTAATTATAATCATATTATATATATAAAATTTTTATGAGTTTTTTAAGAACATTAATGCTGGGTGTGATTTTTGTGGTTTTCTTGAACCCATTAAATGTGTTTGCGCAGTCCCATAGTCATAAAGGCCACCATCAAAAGGAGATTACTTCCCCTTTTGAAACTAAAAAAGAAAAAAATTCATTACATTGTCTTTTGAAACTTCATGCTCATACGGAGTTTTGCCCACATTCCAACTCTTTGCATGATAAAAGTGTTCCAGTTACAATAGCCTCAGATTGTGGGGGTAAAACTTCTGGA
>LWDU01040453.1_pt1 | contig 13180 bp, 7 predicted proteins | sample 727161 | NCBI WGS metagenome assembly LWDU01 (sample SAMN04566230, study PRJNA314399) | hydrothermal vent metagenome | isolation source: deep sea hydrothermal plume seawater | place: Mexico: Gulf of California, Guaymas Basin | collected 2004-07-11 | reverse complement strand
GACGATCGGCCAGCCAGCTTCGATATCGCCGTCAATAAGGCCACGAAGGGCCATCAAAACGTCGGCTCGCGCGACGTTTTCCATCAACGCCGAGACGGCTTCGGCCGGTTCATTGACCGCTGCATCAGTGAGTCGCATGGTGTTCGTCCTTGAAGAGAAAGAGAGTGATGTCGAAACTCAGCTGGTCGCCGTGCAAGTGCATGTTATCATTCGCTTCGACTCATTACACGGTCGATTTTTTCAGGGTGGCACGGTCGGCGAACTGGGAGTTCGCACCGAAGAGTCTAGATCATTGGAAACAGCGAGGCGGCAACTAGAGTCGCGGCCAATCCAGATAACCCCATGATGATGCTCAGCGGTGAGATGTAACGTAACCCTTCGGTCTCCGTCATGCCGCTCATCTTGCAGATCACCCAAAAGCCACTGTCCGCCATCCAGGCGACCGGCTTGGAGCCACAGCCGATTGCCAGCGCCAGGTAGACTGGGTGACAGCCGAGGCGTGTGGGGTCGGCGAATGAGGCGAGAATTCCGACGGCGGTAATCATCGCCACAGTGGCGCTACCTTGGGCCGTTCGAATCGCCATTGTGATCAGGAAGGCAATCACCAGCAATCGAATCGGAGAGCCGTCGGGCGTCGAGAGTAGGTCGGCCACTCCCGTCTGCTTCATCGAAGCACCGAATGCACCGCCGGCGGCGGTGATCAAGATGATCACTCCGCCGCTGCTCAATGCACCTTGGAGAATGTCGCGCAGCGAGCGTTCATCGGGCATGCGATACTTGGCGGCGAGTAGCAGCGACACACCTGCGGCGATTGCCAACGCGATGTTCTTGTTGCCAAGCGTTGCGATCAACATCGACATCTCGCTGTCCGTTGAGCCGGCAACCTGCTTGAAAAGAGTGCCGCCGGCGATGAATATCACCGGTAGCACGATGGGAGTTAGAGACAGTGCCAAGGAAGGAAGCTGCGATGTATCTCGTTTCAGTTGCCGCTCCAAATCAGCTAACTTGAATTCACCACTTTCCCGCAACGGCACCTCATTGCGGCTGTTCGCCCAGTATGCGAATGCCATTCCGGCCGAACTGGCTACGAGACCGACAGCCATCCCCATTAGGATCATCAAGCCAATGTCCACTCCCAACTCTCCGGCGACCAGCAGTGGTCCTGGAGTCGGTGGGACTAACGAATGGGCCATGGTTCCGCCAGCCACAATCGTCAAAATATAGAGTAGGTAATTTCGACCGGTGCGAACACGAAGAGCCTTTCCCAACGGGATCATCAGGTAAAAAACTGTATCGAAGAAGACTGGAATACCCAGCAGGAATCCGCTACCGACGAATGCAAAGGGCGCTCCTTTCTCACCACAGACGTTGATTGCCGAGCGGACGATACGATCCGCGGCGCCACTTTCGAGTAGGCAGACGCCGATGATAGCTGCCAGCGCAATCAAGATCCCGATTTTGGTACAGGTGGATCCGAAGGATGAGGCCACGCGTTCACCAACGGTCGCCGAGCTCTTTTTTTCCCCGGCCCTCCAGTCCAATGGATGGACGGCAATGTCGCCGTCTGCCCACTCCGCATTCGGCTTCTCGGAGCGGGCCACTGCGACTTCACGATTTTCCCGTAGCGTTTCGGTACGTTCGACGGTCAGATGACCGACAATTTTCGGCGTCTTGTCCTCAAAATGAACATGATAGAAACGGGTACCTTCAAGACGTCGCTCACTGGAGACGTCCAGGTGCCAAACGCCATCTTCGGATGTAGGCTCGGGAACGACGGACACCTCGAGAAGCTGGTAACGAAAGCGTATGTCGTGTGGTGTCAGTGTGGTCACTGCAATAGCCGCAACCAAGAGTGCCAAAAAGGCGTGTAACCGCAAACCCAGAATACCGCCGATCACAATCGCTACGCCGACGGCGAGAATGAGTAGTGCCAGCATGCCACATCGTCCCTTTTGCAAATGTCGAATCAAGCTTGTGGCATGATCGTAACCGAAGGGTGCCTGTGTGTCATTTTCTTGGACGGGTTCGGTGAGAAACGGGCGGAAAGGAAGCGACGGTAAGCTAGTTTTCGCGTCTCGCGCCGATTGACGGTCTTGACATGGGCGCACTAAAATGTCGAGTTCAATCAATCCAGTACAAAGGGCGGCTCAAATGACCGCTGCCGATTTAAGCTATTGTAAGGTAAAGGTTTAGGTTTCTATGTCTACATCGTCAACCGGCCTCGAACAGCTCTCCATCAACACGATTCGCACGCTTGCCATGGACGGCGTGCAGGCTGCCAATAGTGGGCATCCCGGCACACCGATGGCCTTGGCTCCGGTCGCCTATGCACTCTGGAATCGAGTGCTCCGGTATGACCCTAATGCACCAACTTGGCCTGGTCGTGATCGTTTTGTCTTGTCGTGTGGCCACGCTTCGATGTTGCTCTATTCCATTTTGCACCTGTCTGGCGTCAAGAGAAGTAACGGCTCCACAGAGCCATCGATCAGTCTTGACGACATAAGGAATTTTCGGCAACTCGACAGTCCTTGCGCCGGCCATCCCGAATATGGGGAAGCGGCTGGCATCGAAACGACGACTGGCCCGCTAGGGCAGGGGTTGGGTAACAGCGTTGGCATGGCGATTGCGGCCAAGTGGTTCGCCGCCCGCTACAACCGTCCTGGGTTCGACTTGTTCGACTACAAAACGTTCGCGCTTTGCGGCGATGGCGACATGATGGAGGGGGTCGGATGTGAGGCCGCATCGCTCGCTGGACATTTGAAATTGTCCAACCTCTGTTGGATCTACGACGATAATCGCATAACAATCGAGGGCAGCACGGATTTAGCTTTCACCGAGAATGTTCGCGAGCGATTCGAGGGACTTGGCTGGCGGACCGTCGTCGTCGAAGACGCCAACGACCTGGATGCCATCGACCAGTCGTTACAAGTTTTCGCCGAAACCGACGACCGTCCCACGCTGATTATTTTGCAATCGGTTATTGGCTACGGTTCGCCCAACAAGGCGGGTACCCACGGCGCTCATGGCGCTCCGTTGGGAGAAGAGGAAATCAAACTAACGAAGTCGGTCTATGGTTGGCCGGAGGACGCGACGTTCCAAGTACCCAACGAAGTCTTGTCGGACTTCGCGGCCGGCATTGGGGCTCGTGGAGGCGAATTGAGCGCACAATGGAATGCGGATTTCGGTCGGTATGCTGAGCAGTTTCCAACGGAAGCTGAGCAGTTGCAGTGCATTTGGAATGGAGAGCTGCCAGCGGGTTGGGACGAATCGCTGCAAGTCTATCCAGCGGACGTGAAAGGCCTTGCCAGTCGCGTTTCGTCGGGAAAGACACTAAATCAAATCGCCGAGAATCTGCCTTGGTTCATCGGTGGTTCGGCGGACTTGGCGCCTTCCAACAATACCACGTTGCTCGGCGAAAATGATGGCGATTTTGGCCCAGACAACTACGGTGGTCGCAATTTTCATTTTGGCGTGCGAGAGCATGCAATGGCCGCTACCTGTAACGGAATGGCACTCTCCGGATTGCGGACGTTTGGTGGGACATTCTTCGTTTTTACCGACTACATGCGGCCTTCAATGCGACTTTGCGCCTTGATGAAATTGAGCGTTATCTATGTTCTAACTCACGATTCAATCGGTCTCGGCGAAGATGGTCCGACGCACCAGCCGGTCGAACATCTGGCCGCCTGTCGCGGTATTCCAAACCTGCTTGTGATACGGCCCGGCGATGCGAACGAAGTCGTCGAAGCCTATCGTGTCGCAGTCCTGAACAACGAACGTCCGACCGCGATGATTCTAACTCGACAGGGTCTGCCGACCCTTGACCGTGAAGTCTGCAATGCGGCGGATGTTGGTAGTGGAGCCTACATTCTCAAGGACTCAGACGGTGAACCGCAGGTAATCCTGTTGGGCACCGGTAGTGAATTGAACCTCTGTGTTCAGGCTCAACAACGACTGGCCGCTGACGGCATTGCCGCACGGGTCGTCAGCGTGCCCTGCCTAGAGCTCTTTGCCGAACAGAGTGCCGCCTACCAAGAATCTGTCCTGCCGTCGTCGGTTACCGCTCGGGTTGCAGTTGAGGCTGGTATTCGACAGGGTTGGGATGGCTTGATTGGCAGCCAGGGACAATTCGTGGGCATGACTAGTTTTGGCGCGTCTGGCCCGATACAAAAGTTGTACGAGCACTTTGGTATCACGGTCGAAGCAACCGTTGCTGCCGCCAAGGATGCCATTGGATAGTACGAGTCAGGACGAATGGTCAGAGTTTTGGAGTGCGGTGACTTGTCACCGTTTTCTAGAACTGATTTGAACCATCTACATCCGTGATGGTCCGTTCAGTAAAGTCCATCAATCGGCCTTCCACCCGCAAGAACCGAATTCCACCGCAATACTCCCCGCTTCAAAATGACACCGGACAATTGACCAACAACTAATGGCAATTCTCCACCGCAACTCGACGCCCTTGAACGCTCGCCTACCCAACGCGTTTCGACGTGTTGTGACGGTTGTGTCGATTGCCGCACTCTAGTTATGAGTTTCCCGAGTGTCCGCTGAATCGGTGCGATCTGTCCGCAGGGATTTGACGAGCTATGTTTTGCAGCCCGGCTTCGGCTGAACATTCACAGTGTGTTGAGTTGGGCAGTGATTTCTCTCGCTACAAAGGTAAGGCGCGTCATGCACTCCTCACCCTCGGTAATCTTGATCATCGACTCGGATCCGATCACGCTAACTGGTGTGGCCGCCGTTTTGGACATGCAAGGGCATGAATGTCACTGTGCTTCCAACGAGGAGTCAGCGATCAAAGCTGCCGCATCCTTGCCGCTTGACATCATCATCTGCGACGTCGAGGTGGATGGAGAGAGCGGGCTCGACCTCTGCACCCAGATCCGAACTCAGATCGGGATCGAAGACGTGCCGGTGATATTTGTCTCCGCGATGCAAGTCGCGGATGTCGTCTGCCGAGCCCATGAAGCGAATGCCGCGTACTTCTTGTCGAAGCCATTCGTCCCGGAGACGTTGATCGAGATTGTCGACACGGCACTTTGGATGCCACACCTGGTTCACAACCGGAGCCAACACGACATGCAATCCGGCGGGAATCACCGGGAAAAGTTCACGTCGAAATCTAATCCAAGCACTCACCACTTGCCGAGTCGTCGTCGACGTCGAGAGTTTGTCCAATAACCGGTCGCGGAGCTAGCTCTGGCCCGACAATGGCAGGTTGGACTTTCCCATCAAGAAATCGTCGATCGTTCGAGCGACCCCGCGTCCTTCGTTGATGGCCCAGACGACCAGCGACTGGCCTCGTCGGCAGTCGCCAGCTGCAAAGACTTTCGGCACATTCGTGGCATAGTTGCCGTACGCTGCCTGATAGTTACTGCGCGAGTCGTGTTCCAAATCCAACATGCTGGTCGCATATTGTTCCGGGCCTAGGAAGCCCATCGCCAACAAGATCAGATCGGCCTTCCACACTCGCTCTGATCCGACAATCTCGTTCATCTGCCATTGATCACGATCGTCTCTCTGCCAGTCGATTTCGATGGTCTTCACGCCTGCGAGTTGCCCGTTACCATCATCAATAAACTCTTTGGACGCGATGGAAAACTGCCTGGGGTCGTCACCCCATTTGGCCGCCGCCTCGCCGTGACCGTAGTCAACACGATAAATACGTGGCCACTGAGGCCAGGGATTATCGGCCGCACGGGATTTCCCCGGCTTCGGTAGCAGTTCGAAGTTCACGAGGCTGCGGCAATTGTGTCTTATGGCTGTCGCGATGCAGTCGGTCCCTGTGTCGCCGCCGCCGATGACCAGGACGTCTTTATCCTCAGCCGAAATGAAGTTCCCGTCATTCAGTTTGGAATCGAGGAGGCTCTTTGTATTGGCAGTTAAGAAATCCATGGCGAAATGGACGCCTGTTAACTCGCGCCCGGGAATCTCAAGATTGCGAGGTTTGGTTGCTCCCGTTGCGAATAGTAAGGCGTCGTGGTTATCCATCAGTTCTTTGGGATTTACGGTCTTGCCAACGTCCGCGTTGGTGACGAATCGGACGCCTTCCTCCTGAAGTAATCGCAGGCGTCGTTCGACGATCCCCTTGTCCAGTTTCATATTGGGGATACCGTACATTAGTAACCCGCCGATGCGGTCCGCCCGTTCATAGACAGTGACGGAGTGACCGGCTTTGTTCAACTGGGCCGCAGCGGCAAGGCCGGCCGGTCCGGAGCCGACGATTGCCACCGTTTTGCCAGTTCGCATCGTCGGTGGTTCAGCATTGACCCATCCTTCGGCAAACCCGCGGTCGACGATCGAGTTCTCGATATTCTTGATCGTGACGGCCGGGTCTGTGATCCCCAACACGCAGGCGCCTTCACACGGGGCTGGGCAGACTCTACCCGTGAACTCGGGGAAATTGTTCGTCTTGTGCAGTCGGTCGAGCGCCTCTTGCCAACGGCCCTGGTAGATCAAGTGGTTCCATTCTGGGATCAAATTGTCGATCGGACACCCAGTTGTCGATTGGCAAAACGGAACACCACAATCCATACACCGCGCACCCTGTGTACGGAGGTGTTCTTCGTTCGGATCAGTGTAGATTTCAAGATAGTCACTGGCCCGTTCAACCGGGTCGCGATAGGGGACGTTCTTTCGTGGAAATTCTTTGAATCCGGTGGGTTTGCCCATGTCGTTTTTTCGACTCCGTTTGTTTTTTCGCAACTGGCTTGCTGAACTGCGTGTTGGGGAATGCGGTAACTATCCTTCGACTTCGTGAACTTGTCGTTCGAAAAGGACGCGTTTGTAGTCGGTCGGCATGACCTTCACAAATTCGTTCAATGAAGCTGTCCAGTCATCAAGGAGTGCCGTGGCAATCGTTGAGCCGGTGTACTCCTCGTGCTTTTCGACCATTTCCAGAAGCTCACTTACCTCTTCCGCTGATTCGACATTCTCCAACTCGACCATCCCCAGGTTGCAATTCATGGGGAACTCGCCCTTGGGATCCCAAATGTAGGCAATACCGCCCGACATACCCGCTGCAAAGTTGCGACCGGTGGAACCTAAAATGACGACTCGACCACCAGTCATGTACTCGCACCCGTGATCACCAACGCCTTCCACTACGGTCCACGCTCCGCTGTTGCGAACACAGAACCGCTCCGCCGCTTGGCCTCGGAAAAAAGCTCGGCCAGCCGTCGCCCCGTACAGGACGACGTTTCCGATCAGGATATTGTCTTCGGGAACGAATGAGCTGTTCTTAGGCGGGTAGATAACGATTCGACCGCCCGAGAGTCCCTTGCCCACATAATCATTCGCGTCGCCCTCCAGCTCCAGAGTGATCCCATGTGCAAGGAATGCCCCCAGGCTCTGTCCAGCGGAGCCGTTCAACTTACAATGAATCGTGTCGTCTGGCAGGCAAGACTCTCCCCACCGCTTGGCGACTGTGTGGCTGAGGATTGTCCCAACCGTGCGGTTCGTGTTGATGATTGGAAGTTCAAAGCGGACTTCTAGGCCCGATTGGATCGCCGGTTGCGCGAGCTCGACCAACTTGTTGTCCAGAGCCAAATCGAGTCCGTGATCTTGGGATCGGGTGCATCTGACTTCGGTTTGGTCATTCGGTCGTTGGGCCGGATGAAGAATGGGTGACAAGTCGAGACCATCGGTTTTCCAATGGGCAATCGCATCGTCAGCATGGAGGGCGTCGACGCGGCCGATCATGTCGTCTATTTTGCGAAAACCGAGCTGTGCCATGATCTTGCGAGCCTCTTCGGCGACCATGACTAAGTAGTTCACAACGTGGTCAGGTTTGCCGGAAAATTTTTCTCGCAATACGGGATCTTGTGTGGCGATGCCGACTGGGCACGTGTTCAAATGGCACTTTCTCATCATGATACAGCCGAGTGTTACCAATGGTGCCGTCGAGAAGCCGAACTCTTCCGCGCCCAGCAGAGCTGCAATGACGACGTCGCGGCCTGTCTTCAGGCCACCATCGGTCTGTAACATCACGCGACTGCGAAGATCGTTTAAGACGAGTGTTTGGTGCGTTTCCGCAATGCCCAATTCCCATGGCAAGCCCGCGTGTTTGATGCTTGTCAATGGAGAGGCTCCGGTTCCACCCGTGTCACCGGAAATCAAAATATGGTCAGCATGTGCCTTGGCCACGCCGGAGGCCACAGTTCCCACACCGACCTCGGAGACTAACTTGACGCTGACGCGAGCCGATGGGTTGGCATTTTTCAGGTCGTGAATCAACTGTGCCAGATCTTCGATCGAGTAGATATCGTGGTGTGGTGGAGGGCTGATCAGCCCCACACCAGGTGTGGAAAAACGAATGCGGGCGATATTGTCGTCGACCTTGCGTCCCGGTAGTTCGCCACCTTCCCCCGGCTTTGCCCCCTGCGAGATTTTGATTTGAAGCTCGTCGGCGTTCGTCAGGTACCAAATATTGACACCGAATCGGCCCGAGGCTACCTGTTTGATCGCCGAACGTTTGGTGTCTCCATTGGGTAGCGGCTTGAAACGATCGGGGTCCTCGCCGCCTTCCCCTGTGTTACTTTTTCCGCCCATGCGGTTCATTGCCACGGCGAGCGTTTCGTGTGATTCGGCCGAAATCGAACCGAAACTCATCGCACCCGTGCAGAACCGTTTGACGATGTCAGCCGCAGGTTCCACATCCTCGATTGGAATCGGGCCACCCATGGCCTCCTCGTTAAAGCGGAGCAGGCCCCGCAGCGAACAACGTACACGCTCTTCACTGTTGACGCGGTCGGAGAATTGCCAATAGGAACCCTCGTCGTTAGTGCGGGCCGCGACTTGCAGACTCGCGATGGTCTCGGGATCCCATGCATGCCGTTCACCCTCGGCTCGCCAGTGGAATTCGCCTGGATTGGGGAGTGATTCAACATCCGTATTGTCCGCTCGGTCAGGGTAACCTAGGTCGTGTCGCCGCATCGCCTCCTCACCGAGGACTCGAAAGTCGACTCCCTGGACTCGGCTCGACGTCCCCGCAAAACAGCGATCAACCACTTCGTCGCGCAGACCAAGAGCTTCAAAAATCTGAGCTCCCTTGTAAGACTGCAATGTCGAAATTCCCATCTTCGCCATCACTTTGAGCATGCCCTTGGCAACGCCCTTGCGATAAGCCGCGACGATTTTTTGATCCGATGACAGCCCGCTCTCCAACAAATCGTCGCGTCGGGCCTGCCACAGGGATTCAAACGCCAGGTACGGGTTGATACCGTCGGCACCGTAACCGATTAGCAGGCAGTGATGATGAACTTCACGAGCCTCACCCGTTTCGACAACAAGTCCGATTTGCGTCCGTTTGGCCTGACGCACAAGGTGATGGTGCACTGCACCGCACGCCATCAACATGCTGACGGGGACTCGCGTAGGTGAAACTGCGCGGTCGCTCAACACAACCAGCTTGAAACCTTCGTCAATCGCCTCTTCAACTTCCTGACAAAGTCGATCAAGAGTTGCAATAAGGCCTTCGGAATCTTTCGATTTGTCGAACGTTACATCCAGTGTTTTTGTTTTCCAACCCTTGGTGTTGGCATGTTGGATTGCGGCAAGCTCTTCGTTCGTCAGGATCGGATGGGGAATCAACAGCCGACCGCAGTGGTCAGCTGTTGTTGACAGTAAATTACATTCCGGACCGATGTAGCACTCAAGTGACATGATTATCTCTTCCCGGATCGAGTCGATCGCGGGATTCGTTACCTGCGCAAAGAGCTGCTTGAAATAGTCGTAGATCATGCGGGGCTTGTCGCTCAGACAAGCCAGCGCTGAATCGTTACCCATCGAACCAACTGGGTCGCGTTGCTGATGGATCATCGGGATCAGCATGAAATCCAAGGTCTCAACCGTATAACCGAACGCTTTCATCCGTGGCAACAGAGTGTTGGGTTTGAATCCATGCGGCTCTTTGCCAGGCCGCAGATCCTGCAGCTCAATTCGATTGTCACGCAACCAATCGGCGTAGGGCCGTTCGTCTGATAGACGGCTCTTGAGCACGTCGTCATCGATCAGTTCGCCTTTTTCGAAGTCGACGAGGAACATTCGTCCTGGTTGTAGTCGCCCCTTTTCCTTGACCAGCTGCGGGTCAATCGCAAGAACGCCGACTTCGCTTGCCATGATCACGCGATCATCGTGCGTCAAATAGTAGCGGCTGGGGCGAAGACCGTTTCGATCCAAGACAGCGCCGATATAGCGCCCGTCCGTAAATGCAATCGATGCAGGGCCGTCCCACGGTTCCATGACGCACGAATGATATTCGTAAAATGCTCGCTTTCGATCCGACATCGACTCATGCTTCTGCCACGCCTCGGGTATCATCATCATCACCGACTCTTGAAGCGTGCGGCCGGTCATCAATAGAAACTCAAGAGCGTTGTCCAACGTTCCACTGTCTGAACAGTCGGGTTCGACAATCGGAAACAACTTGTCTAAATCGTCTTGGAATAAGTCGCACTTGGCGGTGCCCTGCCGAGCTCGCATCCAGTTGATGTTCCCCTGGACGGTATTGATTTCGCCGTTGTGACTCATAAACCGGTTCGGCTGTGCTCGGTCCCAGCTGGGGAATGTATTCGTCGAGAAACGGGAGTGCACCATCGCTAAATGGCTGGTGTAGTCCTCATCGTTTAGGTCGGGGAAGTACGGCAGAAGTTGTCCCGGAGTGAGCATCCCCTTGTAGATCATCACTTTCGTCGACAGGCTGCAGATATAGACGACTTTTGCTTCGAGCAACGTCGCATCACTGCGCAGCATGTGGCTGGCTTGTTTCCGTATCAAGTACAACTTCCGCTCGAACGCGTCGCCAGTTAACGGTTCTTCATTCAGTCCAGGTCCGGCGGCGATCAACAAGTGCTCCATGTGAGGCTCGGCATTGCGAGCCGATGGACCGATGTCCGCTGCGTCGGGCCGCTGTGGAACCTTCCGCCAACCAATAAGCCGTTGACCCGCCTCTGTGATCAGTCGTTCCACCGTCGCTTTACAGCGTTCACGCTCGTCGGCATCTTGCGGCAAGAAGACAATTCCAGCGCCCAACTGACCCTGCACCGGAAGGTCGACACCCAACTCGGCCTTGGATACCTTGGCGAGAAACTCGTAGGGTAGCGCGGTCAATATGCCGGCGCCGTCGCCCGTGTTGGCCTCGCAACCGCAGGCACCTCGGTGGTCCATGTTGCGCAGCACTTCGTCAGCGTCGAGGATGATCTGATGGCTGCGGTGGCCCTTAATGTGCGCAACGAAGCCGACCCCACAGCTGTCCTTTTCGTTAGCAGGATCATAGAGTCCCTGCTTTTCTGGGAAACCGATTTTTCTTTGGCTCATGCCTATTACCCAAATTCTTGCGTTACTTGCAATCTTGCGTTGTCTAGGAAAGGATTCTCTATGGCGACTTAGTCGTTGCGGAGTCTGCCGTGTCCGAATTGCCTGTGCCGCCGATCATTCCATCGGTGTGCATGTCATCATGATGCCGCGACGGATGGCTAGAATCTGCTGTGCTCTGTAGTAATTCCATAAACCGTCTTAGGGTGCTCGAGAGTTCCTTGCCGCGACGATGAATAATTCCGATGGGACGAACAAAATCCACATCCTCTAACGTCAGCTCAACAAGCGTCCCCTGTGCGACTTCATTCATCGTGGTGGGTTGTGGTAGTAGCCCGACTCCCGTATTGATCTCTATCGCCCGCTTGATCGTCTCGATGTTATCGAACGCCATCACCATTTGCACCGACACATGGTGTTTGGCCAACAGTCGGTCCGTCCGTTGACGTATGACCAGGTTCTCATCGAACCCGATCATCTTTCGCCCGTCCAAATCACCCAACTTGCACGATGAACGAGTTGCCAATTCGTGATTCGGAGCACAAACCAATGTCATCCGTTCTTCCCGCCAGGGAACCGCCTGCAATGTTCGAGTGCTGTTCGCAAAACTCACTAAACCCAAGTCTGCCCGGTCGTTCAACACCTGGTCCATCACCGTGTCGGGATGCTGATAATCAAGATAAACTTTCGCATCCGGGTGGCGTTCCCTGAAGCGCTGAACCAGCACGTTCATGTAACTCAGACCTACTGAGTAGATGGAGGCGATGCGGACACGCCCCACCACCGCATCACGTAATGTCCGTACTTCGTCTTCCAACGCATCAAAACGATCCACGATCTCTCGACATCCGCTGTAATACACCTGGCCCTCAGGCGTCAGTTCGAACGGACGTGTCGAACGGTCGATCAGCTTGACCGATAATCGCTCCTCAAGCTGATGCACAATCTGGCTCGTACCCGATTGCGTTAAGCCGTTGCGGTCCGCCGCCCGAGAAAAACTGCGGCAGTCAACCACATCACAAAACACTTTGAGGGACTTGAAGTGCATAGACTTAAAATGCCGTCGATTTGACCGTAGATTAGAAAGAGCAATAGTGCCACTCTTTAATATAAGAGCGCAAGATGCAAGCCTACGGCGGGTTGAACCGATCGTCAAGGAGGCTGACGCTGCTCGGGCGTTTTTGGCGCAAAGATGGTTTAGCGAGCCGAAACTCCACGTCAGGTCGATGTGGTCGGCTGGCTGTCGCCCCCTTTAATCCTTTGAGAACAGAGACTTAAGCCAACCAATGGCCCCACGGTGCTGCTCGAGAACTGTCCCACTTGGGAAATCGACGACCACTTCGCGTTTTCGATAGACCGCAGTGATCTCCCGACTGCATTCAACGCAGGTGGTTGGTGGTTTGGTGACGCGACTATTGCAGTACGGACAGAGGTAATGGACAAGATCGCGTTTCGCCGCCTCAAAGAGACCGCCAACTTCACACGCCGCGACCCACTGGGAATCGTCCTTGCGAATGAGGCTTTCCTGCTGAATGAGGCCCTTCCGGACACCGGCAAGGAGCTCGGATGGCTTTAGCGGGCCAACCACCTCTCCGTTGTCCTGATAGAACCACTCTGTGGACATACTGCCACCACCCTGAAATTGTACGAATTGAGGCAGCGTTCATCATAAATCAACGGGATTACCATGCCAAACAAGTTTTGGCGGCGCCAGGCGAGCAAATTCGTGCTGTCTGGCCGCTAGATTTTCGACGTTGGGCTCATCCCCGGTGATTCTCGAGGCTTGATACGACCTTGAATTCACCCGATTTCGGCTCGTCAGCGTCGAGACGCCAGCCTCTTAACCTGTTGTACCATTACGACT
>LWDU01041819.1_pt1 | contig 13181 bp, 15 predicted proteins | sample 727161 | NCBI WGS metagenome assembly LWDU01 (sample SAMN04566230, study PRJNA314399) | hydrothermal vent metagenome | isolation source: deep sea hydrothermal plume seawater | place: Mexico: Gulf of California, Guaymas Basin | collected 2004-07-11 | reverse complement strand
GCAATGGCAAATTACAACGTGAGGAGTACTATAAAAATAATCGTATTACCGGGCCTACACGCAAAGAATGGGACAAAAAAGGGCGTTTAATCATCGAGGAAGCGCTTAATTCAAAAGGCGTGGTAACGGAAGGCGCTCGAACTAGCTGGCATCGAGGGCAACAAAAAAAACGTGTGGCCGAGTATATCCAGATTAAGAAGAGGTCCTTGAAAGAAGTACCACATGGATTGACAATGGAATGGGGTAAGCGCGGGAAAGTGCTCCTGGAAGAGCATTATACTAAGGGTAAAAAAGATTAAATACTCAGCTAAAGGAAAATTGCTTTCAAAATATCAATACAGTGCCGACAAAAAACACGGGCCGTTTATTGAAAATACAAAAAAAGGACGACCTTCTAAACAAGGCACATTTAAACATAATATAAAAGAAGGGTTATTTGTTCATTGGTATTCCAATGGTAAAAAAGAAAGTGAGGCTTTCTTTACCCATGGAAAATTAGAGGGGCAACTCACTACTTGGTATAAAAATGGACAAAAGAAAAGTGTCAAAGTCTATAAAATGGGAAAAGAAATTCCTTCTTTAGGCTTTGCCTTTTGGGATAAAAGTGGACAAATAATTAAAATAGAACAATACAAAGACGGTAGTAAACATGGCTTATGGCTTTCATCTTATGCGATGGGGCAAAAAAAATTGGAACGCTATTTTAACCATGGTTTTTTAAACGGGCCTTGGATTCTGTGGGATCAAAAGGGTCACATACAAGTGCTTAGGTTCTTAGAAAACGGTGTCGAACTTGAAAGGAATCTTCATGCGTTTGTAGCGCCACCTCCACGAGCAGAAGAGGTGTATTTTTAATCGTTAATAAAATAAACCATACCGGTGAGTGAAGATCATCTGGATGGTTTTAAACTTTCAATAGTTTGATTAAATGACACTCAATTATTAATCAGAAAATGATTCCATCGAATCATTGACTCAGCGTATTTTGTACAGTAATGTTGATAAAACACTTTAAGTTAAAGAACTGTTAATTTTTGTCGATTTAAATAGTGTTAAATTAGGTTTGGCAGACTTTCATCATTGTTAAAGGATTTAATCTATGGATATAGCAACCCTCATCGGACTAATAGGGGCGAATGCAACTATTATTATGGCCATCGTTTTAGGTGGTTCTGCTGGTATGTTTGTCAATATCCCCTCTCTGGTTATTGTGGTTGGAGGTACTTTGATGGTGACAATGATGCGTTCATCACTGAGTGATTTTTTATCCGCAGGAGCTACGGCCGGACGGAGCTTTGGAAATCCTCTGGCTGCACCTGAAGATTTGCTGGAACAACTTGTTGAAATAGCAACCATTGTCAGAAAAGATGGCATGATTGCCTTGGAGGCGGTAGAGATCGCCGATCCTTATTTGAAGCAAGGCGTTGATATGTTGGTTGACGGAACGGATAAACAATTAGTCGCTCAACAATTAACAAAAGATACAGAATTAAATGCTATTAGGTTAGAGAGGGGAGCTGCAGTTTGGATGGCCATTGGTGATTTTGCTCCCGCCATGGGGATGATTGGCACCCTGGTTGGGTTAGTACAAATGTTGGCTAATATGAGTGACCCAAAATCAATTGGACCTGCGATGGCGGTGGCACTTTTAACGACATTGTACGGTGCATTTATAGCTAATATTATTGCTTTTCCTATTGAGCAAAAGTTGCAACAACGAATAATTGATGAAGCTAATAATAATGAAATGATTGTGACCGCACTGGGCTTTATTCAAGACGGTGGCAATCCACGGGTATTAGATGGCATGTTGACTATCTATTTAAGTCCTAAAGCCCGTCTTGCAAAGGCTGAGGGTTGATAGCATTGGTGACTGATCATGGCTGAAGATGCTTCTGACGACGCTGAGGAGGAAGAAAAAGACCCCCCCTGTGAGAAATGTAAGCCGGGTGCCCCCTTATGGATGGCAACGTTTGCTGATATGGCGACGTTACTTATGGCCTTTTTTGTTTTATTGTTATCTTTTGCCGATACTAAAGTAGATAAATATAAAAAAGTAGTGGGTTCGTTAAGTAATGCGTTCGGTATGCCAACACCTCGCGTTATGATCAAAGGTACCAGTCTTATTGAACAAGAATTTAGTCCGTCTATTGCCCAAGCGACCGTGCTTAATACGCCCTCTCAAAGAAGTAAGGATCCCACTAAATCTGAACTCGAATTAAAACAAGAAACTGATGAGAAAGATTCTGATATTAAGTCTGAATTAAAACGATTACAAAAAGTTTTAGAAACAGAAATAGCCGAGGGTCAGGTCAACGTAAAAATGGATCAAGGGCGTTTGGTAGTGGAATTAAAAGGGCAATCGGCTGGTGGCGGTGAAAATGAAAGCCCCTCGGAAGCCAAACAACGAATTGATTCTGCCGTTCAGAAGAAAATTGATCTTTACGCTAAAATAGCCACTGCACAGCAAGAGTTATCATCCACTATTGAAGTGAGGGATAATAGCTTAAATGAGAGTCTATCAAACCCTAATACCCAAAATGGAAAAGACAAACACCGATCCGAAGGAACCATCGAAAAGAAAATTGCAGAACTCGAACTTGAACTCGAAGGGCAGATTGCTGCAGGTTTAGTTGAAATTGAACGTAAAGGTGATAAGGTTATTGTCCGATTAGGTGAAAAAGGGGCTTTTTCTTCTGGGGGTGCTGAAATTGACCCCATGGGTGTCGTCGCTCTAAGAGCGGTGAGTCGGGTTTTATTAAAAAGCAAGGGCAAAGTTACTATCGCTGGGCACACGGACGACACACCCATTCTACACCACCCTAAATACCATACAAACTTTGATTTATCAGCCGCACGTGCCGCCACAGTTGCTGACTCATTGAGTGCTTTGTTGGATGTTCCACGGAAAAGGATAGACATTATAGGCTATGCCGATACACGGCCCTTAGCACCTAATACCAGCCAAAAGAACCGTGAAAAGAACCGACGGATAGAAATCATTATGGATACAAACAATCCTTCTTAAACAAAGGTAAAAAAGAGTGTTGTGCGGTTAGATTAACTGATTAATCATAGTGCCGATTTCTGAATTAGCACTGCTGAGAATTGGAGTATTATTTTGTTGTGGGGATGAATCGTTTACCTTGTTATCGCTGGCATCCTCAACAGATTTTGACTGATTGGTATTACTATATAGGTACACATCTGTTTGCTGCGTACTATTACGGTTTGATAATGCGGCTTTGGCTTCACTGTCTTGTGCTGACTCGTTTGACTCACTGGTTTCAGGTGCTTGGTCAACGGCGTTGAATTCAACTGAATCCTCAATTTCAGGCTCATTATCAAGCTCAGATCTCTTAGGATCTGTATCCGCAGGAACCATTGGCTTTAAAGCCATCGTGTTATTCGATACGTTGTTAATACTATCCATATGTGCTATACCGTACGTTAATCATGATTTAAAGCTAACATTATTTTAGTTTTTATGCAAGAACATAAGTGACATTAGAGGGGGTAATTGTTAAATCAACGATACCTGAATCTCAATTGATTCAAGCGACCAGATTGGCACTTAACACCGAGGGGACCTCGTTAAAACCCGGTGTTGATGTCAGCCAAAAGTCAGTATTGCCACAGGGGTCAGTGGTTGAAGTACTGGTAAAGCAGACGCAACCCGTGCTGATTTTAGAGGGTAGTGGTGTACTTTTCCAAGGAAATATCAAAGGTCGTTTCACTGTGGGTCAACGGTTGTTGCTAAAGGTGCTTGATCCGAATAGTAGCCCTCCGCGAATGAAGTTGCTTAATGAGAGCCAGCTTCCGTTATCAAACTTGGCCGGGAATAATCCTTTTTTGCGTAGTTTATTATTTCGAGAGCAACCTCTCATCCCAGTACAGCAGTATCTGGTTTCGTTGTTAAATAATAAGGCTCAATCCAAGCCACTTGGGTCAAAATCAATAAAATCATTGTTTCAAGCACTGGGTGAAGGAAAATCATTAGCTGATTTAGAAAAGTTATCCATTGCTGATTTGTTAAATGAGCGTTTGCTTCTTCCTAAAAAGGTTGATGGGAGATGGGTTCTTGCACAATTAAAAAATTCGGGGTTATTTTTTGAGAATAATTTATTACGACCGGCTATTCCGGAATTTCTAGATTTAAAGCGTTTATTATTACTTCTTTTGCAGGAGGGTGATGCCGATAATAATGAACTTTCAAAACTAATAGAGAGCATTACATCGAGCCAAATAAAATCCTTGGCGACTGAATTACAAGGGGGTGTCTATTATTCTTGCTTGCTCCCATTTTTATCTGGGGAATTTATTCAAATGATCGTGATGCAAGGAAAAGAGCAGAAATTAAGAGATCAGTGGCAAATTCATTTAGAAAGTAATACTTCTCTAATGGGCTGTTTTAAAGTTGAAATTTTGTTACAAGAAAAAGTCGCATCCATCTTTTTTCGCTCTGATCAGAACTGGTTAGTCTCGCTCATTAATAATACTAAAGAAAATTTAATTGAACGGGTAGAAACTGTGGGTGTGTCAATTTCGGGTATTCAGGTTTCCGATATTGAAAAACCAGGGCCCTATAAAGAAAAACTGTCACATGCCATTTTGGATATGAAAGTCTAATGAATGATAAGGAATTACAAACGGTCGCCATTGAATATGGTGAATATGAAACACCTATTGTTTCAGCGATGGGCAAAGGTGATTTGGCAGAGAAAATTCTCGCCATTGCCAAGAAAGAAGGCGTGCCTATTTACAAAGATGAAGACCTGGTAGCATTACTTTCTATGTTAGAACTGCACCAAGATATACCGGTTGAATTGTATCGCTTGGTTGCAGAGGTATTAGCTTTCAGTTATTGGCTGAGAGGAATGAAACCGGGTGATGAAAAAATAAAAGATAGACCTTTTTAAGCGTTGATTTTAGGCCCGCCGCCATGCATTTGTAGAATCAATTCAGCTTCAGATCTGTTAATGCCGCAAATTTCTACAATTTTTTCAAGACTGACTTGTTCTTTTGCCAATCTAATAGCATGACTGTACATCAAATGATTCTGCTCGTTGGGTGTTATTTGTAAAGATTGGTTGGGAGAGGCGTCAGCTTGAGCGAGTAATTTTAATTGTTGGGGGATGCTTTTTTGAAGATCACCTATTTGGCGAGTCAGTTGCTGTGACAGGCTGTGCTCAATTCTATTAGAAATTATTGTGCTTAACTGTTGGAATTGCGGATCCAGTGATTGATTGGGTTTATTATAGAGTGAGAAAATCACATAGAAAGAAAGTATAATAACAACTGCGGTGGCTGCTACGATACGACTGAGATTTTTATCTCCAGTCATTAAAAAGACTAAAATAAGAAGCGACGTTACTAAAATAGTAAAGGCCAAAAAGAATAACCCGTTACCTTGTTGCTTAGGCTCTTTTTTTGTTTCTGCGTTAACCTTCATCAATTATATTACCAAGTGTTTTAATGGTGTTTTTTCCTGACTCATTATATAGCTTAGTTGTTTGATCTTGGTTGTTTAAGGTCAAAACCTCAAGTACATTATGTGTTGTTTTTATTTTTTGGTCTAGGTAAATTTCAGTTTTTCGATGTTGGGTTTGGCAACGAGAGAGTATTTCTATTAAATAAATCCAGTTTTTTTGAGGGTCTCCCGTTAGTAAAGGTTCTATTTCGGGTGGAACCCCCATAACCTTATGTTTTTCTACAAAATCCTTTTTATGTTGATCAAAGAGTTGTAATTGCAGAAGTAAGTCAGTTTTCGTTGACTGGATATTTTGAAAAGTACTGATATCTTGAATTTTAAGTGAAGAATATTCAGAAGCTAACAGTGTTTCTAGTTTTAAAGCCAGTGCTATCGCTGTTTCAAGCTGTTCTTCAAAAAGCATTCTGTAGTAATGTTGGCTGTTATTTCCTTAATGGCCAAGCAATGATTCTAGGCGGATCATGTTTGCTACTGTTTTCTTTGTATCCAGAGGGTAATCCCCTGAGGCCAATGCCCGTTTAATATGGTTTACTTTATCCATATCCATTTCCGGTGTTTTCTTGATCGATTGGTGCAGGCCCATGATATCTTTTATGGAGTCAGACAACTGGGTACTTTCTACGGCTACTTTTACACTTTCCTGATTTTTCTCAGAACTCGCAAGACCTTTGTTCACTTCCGATTCAATCGGTTCTTTGGATTTTGCGTTTAACAGCCTGTTTAAAGGCGTTTTGACACCACCATTATTTATACTGTCCATTGTATTTACCTTAAATCTAATTTGCTTAACTATCTGATCGTCAGATTATCACAAAAGTTTAGAATTATTTGATTATTTTCACTTTTCCTACCGCATCAACAATTCCTACAATAATCTTACCACTATTGGTAACTTTTATTTGAATTTCATCGTTCAAACCACCCGGTTCCAGTGCGATACCTTCATTGCTGATAAAAAAACCTTGTCTAGTTACTGTAATAGTGACACGAGCCCCTTTTTTGATAAGGTCGGGTTTTTTTAGTAAGGCATGGCGAAGAATAGTTCCTTGGGTTATAAAGCGTTTGGGCACGAGATCGATAACCTCGTCTGCTTGGGTATAATAGCCCATTGCAGTGGAGTAACGTTTAACCTGTTTGCTGTCAAGGTCGCTAGCGGTTATTTTACGATCGGGTTTAAGTGTTTCGCGGGTAATAACTACATTGATCATATCTTTGCTTGCAAGAGGCAACATACCGAGGCTGTTTTCCACCATAGCAGGAAGCAAAATAGTCCCTTTACTAATGTCACGTATCAGCGTTCTACCAATTAACTGGCTTTTTTGTTTGAAATGATTAGCAACAGGGTTTTTATTCGTTTGCAAAATGACATCAAGATCTGTGTTATCCAAAATATGACCTAATTCAAGATTGCTGCGGCTAATAATTGCGAAATTCAGATGGCTAAAATCAGTTATGTTGTAAACATGTCCTGCTGAAATGGTTTTGATGAGAACTTTATTGCGGATACCACTTTGTTCCAGGATGGCAGATTCTGGAATTTTATCGAGCGAAACCGTTTTAAATTGTATATCAGCTAAGGTGACACGGTGACCGGCATACAGTCTTTTTTTAGCCACCATAATTTGAGTGATTCCTTCAATATCCGAAATCAGGAGCGCATGACCCGGGCGCAGAGTTTGTTTTAATGAGAATCCTATGACACTTTTGGGGTTATCAACCAAGTAGGGAGAAAGCTTTGAGGAAGGAATATACAACGGCTCCAGGTCTGTTTCAGTGAGTTGATATCCGGCTGTCAGTGTTCGGTTCACTGCATAGGCTTTATGGAGCGGTCTGTTTTTTACCGATAAAAATATTTTCCAATTATTGTTGATCTCAGAACAACGAACCTCAATGGTGGAGTCCGTTTCAAACGGGTAACTAAAACTGAGTTCATCAGAACACTGCGATAGTTTTATGCGCTTATCCAATTTTTGCACTTCTGTTTGGTAATGCCCAGACTGGTTCTCGGCCACAAAAGCAGCAACACCTTGACGTATATCTTCATGGCCATGAAGCGCTTGGGATTGTGCATTACACAGAGGTATAAACAAAATGAGAATAAAGGAAACCAGTAACTTAACAGTGTGATTTTGGGTCATTAATTTAAACGGGTTGCAACAATTATGAATTTAAAGGGACTGTTTTTTCAAGAACCGGTTACCGATGCGTGATCTCATCATTGCCTTATCTAATCTGGTTGACTTGTCAAGTCATGATAGCGCTATAATGAAATTAAGAGTAGTACTAGATGATTTTTTGTGCTTATTTCGATTCAGAGTGAGGTTATACCATGGACAGTATTGTTGACAAGGTTCCACAAAAAACACTTAGGCGGCGAGTTTTTGAAATTGTAGAAATTGCCCAAAGTGACGACACCAGTAGTCGAGTCTTTGATATTGTATTAATTACCTTAATTATTACTAATGTGGTTGCTATTATTCTGGAATCAGTGCAGAGCATTGATGCCGAGTATGGTTATTGGTTTGATTTGATCGATCTAGTTTCAGTCGTTATTTTTACGATTGAATATATCGTTCGAATCTGGGTTTGTGTTGAAAATGAAGAATATCGATTTTATAACCAATCTGATATAGCGAGGCGGTTTGGTTATATGAAGAGTGGCCATGCGATTATTGATTTATTAGCGGTCTTGCCTTTTTATCTTATTATTATCTTTGGTGGTGTTCTGGATCTTCGTTTTTTACGAGCGTTACGGTTATTAAGGGTTTTCAAATTAACCCGTTATTCGCAAACGATGTCACTCTTATTCAAAGTCATTCACGATAATGCCCGGGCCTTTATGGGCGCTATTGCCATTTTACTTATTGTTATGTTAATTGCAGCCAGCGGTATTTACATGTTTGAACACGAGGTTCAACCGGTTGCTTTTGGGAGCGTCCCCGCTGCAATGTGGTGGGCGTTTGCAACGTTAACAACCGTGGGCTATGGTGATGTGACGCCAATAACGACCGGTGGGCGGGTGTTTGGTGCCGCTATTACAGTTGTCAGTATTGGTATGGTGGCATTACCTGCAGGTATTTTAGCGTCTGCTTTTTCAGCACAACTGGGAGAACGTCAAAAAATTTATGAAGATCTGGTACATAAGCTAACCGTTAATGACGGTATGATCGATGATGATGAAGCGATTGAACTGGAAGAAAGTCGTAAGACCTTGGGGATAAGTGAATTAACGGCCTCTAAGATCATGATGAAGCAATACCAAGCAGTAATAGGCCACAAAAAGAAGAAAAGTTGTCCACATTGTGGTAAATCTATTTAAACGCCTTAAGGAATCTGGAATTCGGACGATCATTTAATTATTAGTGGGTTTTTTAGTTGCTTTTGGCGTATAGCAGTGGCAGTCGCGACCATCGGTCATCGCAACATCGATGCTGGGAAGGCGCATGGATTTAATATTAAAGGCGTGGCACCCTTTAGGAAAGTTCTTATCCCAAGTAATATAGAAATGGGTGCAATTAAAGCAATCAGGACGGGGGAGTTCTTTACGCATGACGATGGTTAAAAGGAAAAAAATTAAATTAAAAGTTCGCTGAATTAAGGATAACTATTTTGTACATCGATGGGGTCTGCTCCTTTGTTTTAGTTTCTGACGGGTACGGTTTTAGGACGACAGGATGAGTGAAAAAATGATCATAGGTTTATTTTTTAAGGTATTCATTCCATATTCGCCAACCTAAAACACTCAGGAATAAAATACCGATGACACTCGCAAAAGAATCAGTAAAGGCAATGTCAGAAAAGATACGCATATCGAAAACTATGGATGCGATAACCAATGTCATGATAGACATGCTGATAACGATTCGTAACGTGCTACAAAAGCGACACTTTGGACGGTGGAGGTTATAAAACTTATGTTTAGGTGCCATTATTTTTTAACTCATTAAACGGTTTTGCTGAGAGTTCTGGTATAAGTATTAAGTTATTTGTTTTTTTTAAAAATTTCATTTTATAATTATAACCATAATCAGAAGAGTGACATTTTTTAATTGACATAAAAAAAGGCGGTAGGTAGTTTTTAAAAGATACTATTATTTTTTTCAATGGATAACCTTTAATGCGCTATGGCTGAAGATAAAGAAAGCCCTGAAAACGAGACTCCTGAAAATGAACCGGGGGAGGATAATGCCACTACTGGAGATACCGGTGGTGATAGCACCTCTGAAGAGAGCACGGCTGTTAGTGCAGACAACAATGAACCAGCCGTAGCTTCTGAAGACGCTGTCGTTGCTGAAGATGAAGAGGCCGCTCCGCCCAGTGACCCCCCCGAAGAGAAAGAACAAGAGTGCGAGATCTGTAAGCCGGGCGCACCCTTGTGGATGGCTACCTTTGCCGATATGGCGACGTTACTCATGGCTTTCTTTGTCTTGCTCTTATCCTTTACTGAAACCAAAAAGTTAAAATATACCCAAGCTGCAGGTGCAATGAAATCCGCATTTGGGATGCAACGTGAGATTGAGGCTTATAATCCGCCTGAAGGTACCACCTTAATGTCTGTTGACTACCGGGCCAGTAAAGCACAACCGGTTCCCGTGCCCTCGGTCAAACAAGACACTGCAGAGGATCAAGATCCTGAAAAAGATTTACAAGAAAATGTGAAAAAGGCGGCTAATGACGTTGATACACAGAAGAAAACAATAGAAAAATTAATGGCTAAGGAAATTGCCCGCGGTGATGCGGCAGTTAAAATAGAAGATAATCGTGTTGTTCTCGAAATTGCCAAATCAGCCAGTCTCAGTGGTAGTCAGCAGAAAAAACAGGGCAGTAAGCAATCCAGTGGGGTGGTCAGCAAAGAAACCATTGCAATGTATCAAAAGGTTGCCACCGCACAAAAAATCACGGCGGGGAAAATTAAGATAAGAGAAAGTCAGGCGCTTAACAAAGCTAAAGTTGAAAATAAACGCGATCAGATTGAGAAAAAAATTGCGGCAAAAATTGCCAAACTCAGTATGCAGTTAGCCGATGCCATCGAAAATGGCTTGGCTGAAATTGAACGTCAGGGCGACCAGGTGATTGTGCGTCTTAATGAGCAAGGTGCTTTTCCATCGGGGGGAACGGTTATCCCTCAGAAAGGGATTGCGATGTTAAAATCGGTTAGTACGGTTATCTTAGAAAATGAAGGTGAAATCATTATTTCCGGACATACCGACAACCAACCGATTAGTCCCGGTAATTCAGCCTTCCCCTCGAACTGGGATCTTTCAGTAGGACGCGCAGCCGCCGTTGCTAATGTTTTGAACCAACAAATGAACGTACCACGGTCACGACTTTCTGTGCAAGGATTTGCCGATACCAAGCCGCTGGTGAAAAATGATAGCAGTGCCAATCGCAGTAAAAACAGACGTATTGAAATTATTATGAATGTTAAAGGGGGCTAGTTGGTTTCACACTAACGGCTAATCTCTGACTAACATGAGAAAATACGGGGTATCTTTGCGATGTCGACCAAAGTCACCGTTGTTATAGAAGAAAACACCCCAGGCAAAGACACTAATCCAGAAATTCTCCTCCGAAGACCAGTAAATATCTCCTTTAATCGTTGGGAATACGCGGGAATCAATAGAGGGGTTTCTACAGTCTGTTTCATTAATTTCTTTTAACTCATCAACGGTCGGCACCCGCCAACCGGATAAACCGGCGAGTTCTGCGGTTGGTGCGTAGGTTTGCGCTTCTGTCCAGGTAAAACGATTTGCCCTGCCTTGGCAGCCCCCGTTACTGTCTACTTTTTCACCAATATTACAGCGAAACCAGGTTAATCCGGTTTGAGTATCGTGTACGGTGCCTTTTTTATTTACTTGGTAGCGTCCTTCGGGTTGTTTCTTAAAGTAATCCGCACACAGCGGCAAGACGATTCTGGCAGCAGAACTCTGACTGCTCATAACACTGAATATTAAAAATAGGCTGCCAAAGAGGACTGTTTTTTTTATTTTCATTGAAATCTCCCTGTGAAAAGTACCTCGTCATGAGCATGATACTAACATTTTGTTAACCGCAATAAGCAATAGTGTCGTTTGAAAAGTGCAATCACACCCTTGGGTAAAACCAGCCAGGATAAATCAACGATCAGCCTTGCAATCTCTTTCCTATCGACGGCTGCTAGCGATAGCGTAGCATTTTTAGCTTTTATAAGGGTAACCGTTGCCGCTTGGTCGCTGAAGGGCAATTGATTGCCGATTTGCCGGCTATAAAACAGATCATCCCCGGCGCTATTGAAGTCTAACTTATTGAAATAAAAGCTATTATATTTTTGGTATGTATGTTGCTTTACTTTTATGCAGAAATGAAATGAATTCGTGATTGTTCATTTTAGAAATTAATTATAGCCGGTAGTTAGTGATTGTTATAAGGGGAATTTAAAGATGTCGATGTTCAGTGTTTTGGGTATTTCTTCCAGTGCCATGAATGCACAAATGGTGCGAATGAATGCATCAGCCAGTAATCTGGCTAATTCCAGTGTTGTGGCAACCACTGAGGCAATGGCTTATAAGGCTAGAAAACCGATCTTTCAAACGGTTTATGAGCAGGCCAACAATGCCGATATCTACCGTGCCGGCGTCTCTGTGAGTGGTATGTTGCAATCGAAGAAAACAAATCTCAAACAATTTGATGAATCTAACCCACTGGCCGACAAAGATGGTTTTGTTTATCAATCGAACGTGAACTCGGTTGAAGAAATGATTGAGATGACAGCCGCATCGAGGGCTTACCAGACTAATGTCGAGATTATAAAAACCACCAAGAAATTGATTTTAGGCACCCTGCGGTTAGGGCAATGATAACAGCAGCGTTTTATTGTGAAGTGATGGTAGGAAAATTAAATGATTAATCCAAGTCTCTATACCGCAGTGAATGAATCCGGTCATTCGGCTTTATTTCATGAGCCAGACAGTCATCATATTCAAGCGAATCTTAATCATAGCGATATTTTTAAGCTTCTAGTCACCCACTTGCAATGTTATGCCCTGGAAAATGAATATCAACAGAAGTTAAGTCGTGACGAAAAATTAGGAGCATCTAAGCAATGATTGATTCAATTTCAGACTTTACGCTTCCTCCTGGCATAAGAAGATTTGAGGATGTTCAGAAAGAAGAGGCATCGAGAGAAATTAAACGAACATCCACCTTGGGTCAGGCGGAATTTCTTAAGCTAATGACGACGCAATTGCAACATCAAGATCCCATGAAACCCATGGAAAGTGGTGAATTTTTAGGACAAATGGCGCAGTTCTCGACCGTCACGGGGATTACTGAAATGTCTGCTGCCCTCAGTAAGATAACGGAAGGTTTTGACACGCAACGGAAGATGCAAACCATTGGTTTAATCGGTAAAGATGTCTTAGTTAATGATTCTAATGCCGAGTTGACTGAAGCTAAAGGCTTACGAGGGGTTGTTGATTTAAAAACGGCGTCCAATCAAGTTCAGATACAGATTTCTAATGCGGTCGGTGATGTTGTCCATATTGTGGATATGGGTCGAAAATTTTCCGGGCAACATACGTTTCACTGGGATGGTGTTTTAGACAGCGGCGAGAAAGCGGAATTAAAGAATTATGCAATCAGTGCGGTCGCAATTAATAATACCGGTACCGTAAATCCCAACGTGAAAGTGTTTGGTCAAGTTGCAGGAGTA
>LWDU01041741.1_pt1 | contig 13181 bp, 11 predicted proteins | sample 727161 | NCBI WGS metagenome assembly LWDU01 (sample SAMN04566230, study PRJNA314399) | hydrothermal vent metagenome | isolation source: deep sea hydrothermal plume seawater | place: Mexico: Gulf of California, Guaymas Basin | collected 2004-07-11 | reverse complement strand
CGATCCAGGCGATCCAGGCGATCCAGGCGATCCAGGCGATCCAGGCGATCCAGGCGATCCAGGCATACTGGGCATTCCAGATGAACCGCCTGATTGCGCAGGCGAGGGCATCTGGCAAGATGTAAGTATTGTCAGCATGGCTGCGAAGACAAATGTTTGTAACAATAGCCCTTGACTAGCAGCCTTACAACTACCGGAATAATTTGTCTTTTTCAATCCGCAACTCCTATGGCTGGGCGATCATAATTAACAACGTGGATTGTTTCTTGGGGTTGACGTTCGACAATGCGAGGTCTAAAGCGTTTACCTCTAAAATACTTTTTCAACAGCTTCATTTCATTATCAGTTAAAGAGTCTGATTCATTGGCCAGATAAAAATCTGAAGCGACACCGCCCTCTGAAATAAGCATAGAGACTTGCACACTCATCGATTTATTCTCACTCGGTATAGTGTCCTGATCCTGCTTCTTTATACCGAATTCTATGATTTTTGGGCTACCAAACAAGGATTGACGGGCATTCTCAGAATTCTCATCCGAATCTAAGGTTTCATCAGCCAGTTGATAGGCCTTGATAGCAGATAATTTTTGACCAAATAGTAAATACCAGTCGCCAAGATCGGCAATAACGTTTGCTTGATCATAAGGCGTCGAGTTGCCTTGCTCTATACTCGCTTGGACCACTCTCTCTAAAGCTGTCTTGCCGCGATGAAAGTGACGATACGAGGTTCTAACTTCACTTCTTCTCCTTGAGTCTAAGCCACTAGATACAGTAAACCCTGTCTCCCTAGGCTCACCATGTTTAGTAATATGATTAGCAATCACGTAATGAAGATCCGCGATACGCCGGTAGTAAGTAGGCCCCTCTGGATGATTAAGAGAGATATTTTCATCCAAAATAAAATTCATGTCATTGGCCAGTCTTTCCGACATAACTAGATTGCTATAGCCGACCTTTGGCCGTTGTTGGTGATAGATATTCATATGCCAGTCGATCAAGGAATTGATCACAGGGACCATGCGTTTGTCCGTATCACCATAGTTTTTTGCACTTATTTGATACACCTGGTTAAGCGCTTTTAATGATTTTTCTTGGTTGCCAAGATTACTCTCGGTATCCGCTATAGACGTCAGATAGGGCGTTTGAGAGAGGCTGTGTAGACCAAAATTAACTCGCTCTATTTGCATCCCACGCTGAAACGCGGCTAATGCGTCGGAATATTCTGTTTTTGATGAGTAAAATTTTCCAAGGCCTAGGTATAAGTCTGATAACTGACTTGAGTAGGCACCATGTTCTGCTTCTAAGCCGTCGATTGCTGTTAAATAGCTCTCGATAGTGTCAGTCTGATCCTTGTCGACTTGGCCTCTAGAGATTAAGGCAAACAACATTAACATTAAGATCAGAAAGCCCTTAATCATAGTGAGGCTATGTCTGTACGCTAATAAGTTACTTGTACCCATGTTGTACATTTACTTCTCCAACGACAACCTTTAAGTATCAATGATTTAAGTGATAACTCAGTTCCACGCCATTTATTCCAAAATACAATACTGCCAACTAACACCTTCACCTATAAACATACTACGAAACAAGGCCAAGGGATTCATTTTTTATGATGTAACCATCTTAAATCATACAGAAACTAAGATTGGCGGCACCAAACTCCATTAATAATCATGCAACAACGATCTCTTAGCCGCTATCTTTATACGACAATAAATTGGGCCCAACGTTCCCGTTTATTGATCGGCATAAGAGTGTTGATAATTGCCGTCTTTAAGAATGGCCAGAATATCTTCGTCTAGTGTTTTTTGGGGATACTCAACAAACCGGCCTATCTCCTTTTGATGCCGACTAAAAACAATAGTGGGAGTTCGTTCAATATCGAAATATTGTTCAATTTTTTTAGGTGTGCCTTTGTTGAAAGACAGAGCAATAATATCCAGTTTAGTCTCGTCAAAAGAGAGAGCATCGAGTATCTTTAATAGTGCGGGTACTTCTCGCTGACTATCGTGACACCAGGTGCCCATAAAGACAGTAATCGAGACCTCGGCTAATAAGGGCTTAATTTCTTTTAGGATGTCGAGATCAACAGTATGGGCGTCATAGTGTTTATCAAACCACTGTTTATGGGGTTGCTGTTGGAGCTCAGCGAGATTCACTTTACCGACAAGATGCTCATTTGGGCCTGATTCAGCAGTTTGAGAATTCGTTGATTGTAGAAAAACTAGAGATGAAAACACAATAATGCGGAGCATTTTTGACAACATATTAAAGTCCATTTTTACCTGCAATGTTACAATCATAATCGAGTTGAGTATCATAGCAACGCTTAAGTGTTCCGCTTAGCGCTTGAACCGAAAATTAGACTTGGGTCTGTGAGACATAATCAGCACCAGTGGTATTGGGTTCATATTTGTAAAGGTAATAGATTTATGAGTAAACCATTAGAAGGGTTAAGAGTTATTGAATTAGGTCAGTTACTAGCGGGCCCATTTGCTGGTTGCATGCTGGGTTACTTCGGCGCTGAGGTTATTAAGATTGAACCTCCAGGTGGGGACCCTATTCGCAATTGGCGTGAGGTTAAAGATGGCACGTCACTGTGGTGGCGTAGTCTTGGACGTAACAAAAAATGTATTTCGTTAAATTTAAGAACTGATGCGGGACGAGATATCGTCAAGCAATTATTAAAAACGGCCGATGTTGTCGTGGAAAATTTTCGACCCGGTGTGCTTGAATCCTGGGGGCTTGATCCTGTTAGTTTGCAAGCGGATAATCCTGACCTCATTTATGCTCGTATTTCTGGTTATGGACAGACTGGACCATACTCGGGAAAAGCGGGGTTTGCTTCAGCTTGTGAAGCCATTAGTGGGTTTCGTTTTGTGAATGGATATCCAGGGGAGGCGCCGGTGCGACCCAATTTAAGTATTGGCGATACTGTTTCAGGGTTACATGCCGTTATCGGCATATTGATGGCCTTGCGTGCTAAGGATCAGGCGAACCAAATTGGTGAAAGTGGGGGTCAAGTGGTTGATGTCGCTCTCTATGAGTCAATGTTTAATCTTCTTGAGGCCGTTATTCCTGAATACGATGGCGCCGGTGTAGTAAGGCAACCTTCAGGCACAACCTTGACCGGAATAGTCCCAACTAATACGTATAAATGTGCTGATGATAAGTTCATCGTCATCGGTGGCAATGGTGATTCCATATTTATGCGACTAATGAAAGCGGTAGGAAGAGCGGACATGGCAGAGGATCCTAAATATGCTACCAATGCTAGGAGAGTTGTCCATGAAACTGAGCTAGATCAGGTCCTTAGTGACTGGTGTAAAGCGCAGTCACTACAAGGTGCTATGGGAATTCTCGAGGCTAATAGAGTTCCCTGCGGCCCAGTATACAGTGCTGCAGAAATGCTAACGGACGAACATTTTAATTATCGCGGTTTGTTTGAGCAGGTAGAAATTAATGGCGAATCCCTTAAAATACCCGCGATTATGCCTAAACTTGTAGGTACACCTGGTGGTACAGAGTGGCCCGGACCCGAAGTGGCATCTCACACCGATGAAATCCTAGCAGGCCTAGGCATGGATTCTAGCGCTATCGCCGCCTTGAAATCCAGCGGTGCGGTGGCAGATTCAGCTTAAAAATCAATTGACTAAAACAACGATTAATTTCTCCAACTATCCGGATAATTCTATGACTATTACTTCATTCCATCCACCGCGGCGCACATTAATGGGCCCAGGCCCCTCCGACGTGAGTGATCGGGTTTTGCAGGCTATGGCTCGTCCTACTGTAGGACATTTAGACCCTAGCTTTATTGGTATGATGGATGAGACTAAGCAGTTATTACAGTATGTCTTCCAAACTCAAAATGAGCTCACGTTTGCAGTATCTGCACCTGGTTCGGCGGGAATGGAATGCTGCTTTGCCAATTTGGTAGAGCCGGGGGACAAAGTTATTGTTTGTCAAAATGGTGTATTTGGCGGACGTATGAAAGAGAATGTCGAGCGCTGTGGAGGCATCGCGGTAATGGTGCAGGATGATTGGGGGATGGCCGTAGACCCCATTAAGGTTGAAGAAGCCTTGATTGCCCACTCCGATGCCTGTTTGCTTGCTTTTGTTCATGCAGAAACTTCAACCGGAGCTCAGTCTGATGCCAAGACCCTAGTTAGTCTGGCCCATAAATACGACTGCTTAACTATAGTTGACGCAGTGACGAGTCTTGCTGGAACCCCATTAAAAGTTGATGAATGGGGCATTGATGCTATTTATTCAGGATCACAAAAATGCTTATCGGCGTCTCCGGGCTTGTCGCCCATTAGCTTTAACCAGCGAGCAGCAGATAAGATTCAAAACCGCACCAGCAAAGTACAGAGTTGGTTTTTAGATCTTAATTTGGTGATGGGGTATTGGGGTGGTGAGGGCAAACGAGCCTATCACCATACTGCGCCGGTTAATTGTCTCTATGGCCTTCACGAATCGTTGGTAATTGTCCAAGAGGAAGGTTTGGAAAATTCCTGGGCAAGACATCACGAAAATCATTTAGCGCTGCGCGACGGCCTTCAGCAATTGGGCATTAACTTTATAGTTCCTGAGCAGGACCGATTGCCTCAGTTAAATGCGGTAACTATTCCAGAGGGTGTCGATGATGCTTTGGTGCGCACTCGCTTGCTAAACGAGCACGACCTAGAGATTGGTGCAGGGCTTGGTTCACTGGCAGGAAAAGTATGGCGTATTGGTTTGATGGGACACGCCAGTAGCCAAAAAAATGTCGATTTTTGCCTTAACGCCCTTAAATCAGTGCTCTAAGCACTAGTTAGTGGGCGCCATCAAATCTAACAGTGCCAACACTGTAGCTTCTATGCCCGCTGTCACTGCCGGCTCAGGTTGGATTTTAAATAAAGGGCTATGGTGCGATGGCACGGCTGGACCGGTACCCGCTATAGCGGCCGCAATATAGTCTTTGTCGGTGCCACCAACTCTGAAGTAAACGCTTTTGATCTCAGGGTCTGTGGTAAAGAAAGGAAAGTCTTCAGCGCCCATTCCTTCTGGTTGATGAGAGGTAACGCGGTCTTCACCCATCGCGGTTTCCCAAACGTTCTTAAGGCGGCGAACCATTGCATCGTTATTGATGGTAGGCGGCGTAGATTCTTCTGAATAGACAACCTCTGGCAGTTTATCTTCTGGCAGTCCAGCAGCGCGACCTAGATTTTCAGCGATGCGCTTAATACCTTTCAATAATGTATCTCGGGTTTCAATGTTTGTATTTCGCACGGTCAGCTGCAGATGAGCTAGGTCCGAGATAATATTATGCTTAGTGCCGCTGTGAAAAGCACCCACAGTGACCACACCGGGCTGTCTGGGCGATAACTCCCGAGAAACAAGTGTCTGCAATGCCATGACGATTTGACTGCCCAGAACGATGGGGTCCTTTCCCGCATGAGGGTAGGCGCCATGGGCCCCTACACCACGTACATAAATATCAACGGTGTCTGCCCCAGCAAAAGGGGAGCCTTCTACGACGTTGATAACGCCTGCTTCAAGATTAGAAAAAACATGGAAAGCTAAGGCGTAATCAGGCTTGCCAAAGCGCTGCCAAAGATTATCTTCCATCATGGCTTTTGCGCCCAAAACACGCTCTTCAGCAGGTTGGCCAATAAGCATTAGGGTTCCAGACCACTGCTCCTTTCTATCAATCATTTGTTTAGCGGTGCCGATTAGGCTAGTAATATGCACATCATGACCACAGGCATGCATCACCGGAAATATTTTCTGGGTTACGGGGTCTAGTTGAGTTACTTGGGACGCATAAGAAAGGCCCGATTTCTCTTTAACGGGAAGACCGTCCATATCTGCACGCATCATCACCAGTGGCCCGTCGCCGTTTTTTAAGAGAGCCACAATACCCGTACCGCCCACATTTTCGGTGACACTAAAACCTTGGACTCGTAATTCTTTGGCGATCTTCTGAGAGGTTTTAAATTCGGCTAGACTTAGCTCGGGATTAGCATGGAATTTTTCGAACATATCGCCCAAGCGATTTTTGTAGTCAGCTTGAATCGAGTCAGCCAAATTATCCTTAGAGTGCGCTAGGCTAGTCATCGCAATAGTAAGAAGACTGGTGAGAGTTATTGTTATCCAACGTGTAGTTTTTATGCTCATGCTATTAACACTCCAGCTGCTAATGGTGATTTATTCTTGATTAAGGAATTCCATACACCAGTGACGATATCACATTTCCAACTTGTTGCAGGCTTTGGCTACTGCATTTATCAAGGGTGTCTTCCGATGTATGCCAGTAATCAGGGAATGGGTAATGAATTAAATCGACAACCGGGATACCGGCATCCAAAAAGGGTATATGGTCATCTTGAATGTAGCTACCGTCTCTATCTTTAAAAACGGTCGAATTTTGTGCCTTCGCTATTCCCCAAATTCGGTCTAATAGTTTTTCAGCTTGTGTCTTAGAGTATAACTCCCGAGGAATGGATAGGTTCTTATCGCAGACCATATCAAGAATGACACCGGCGCTAGGGCGATAAAAGGGGTTGCGCGCGACAAATTCTCTGGCGCCAATTGAGAACGGCAGATGATTTATATTACCCATATCCTCTAGGTCAAAAAACACCAAGTCTACGGTCACTGGGGGTGGGCTGATGGCAAAAATACGTGCCAGCTCCAATAATACCGCAACACCGGATGCACCGTCATTGGCGCCGGGAGTGGGCATTTTTTGTTTAATGAGACTCTCTTCTTGGTCTGACCTAGGTCGGGTGTCCCAGTGAGCGCCTAGCATGATACGACCTGCATTCGCTTTGGTGTTCTTATGCACAAAAGTGGCCCAAATGTTCGTGCCTTTCAAGCTGTGAGCCTCAAATGTCTGAACAGCGATCTGATCGGCGTGGGTCTTTACCGTTTGTTGAATATAGCGAAGGGTTTTTTGTTTAGCTTCCAAATTGCTTGGTTCACGTGGGCCATGGGCCAGTTGGGCGGCAATGTGTTGCATGGCTCGCTGGCCATCAAAATACGGCTCAGCACCTAGAGATCCAGCCGACACAGTCACTAAAAAGACTGATAAGACTAACTTCTCTATTCGTCCCATAAATTAAGCTCTGAGTGTCAGTCTGCTGGGTTATTTGCCGGTTCATCAAGGCTAGGTACGGCAATTAGCATGAACCCATAAATAACCGCGATAATAGGGCATAGTATATTGAAAAATGCGAAAGGCGCGTAATAAAAAGTACTTACACCTAAGGTGGCTGACATGTATGCGCCACAGGTATTCCAGGGCACAAGTGCAGATGTTAGGGTGCCTGAATCTTCTAGTGTTCGAGATAGGTTAATGGACTTTAGTTTTTGTTCTTTATAGGGTTCAACGAACATCTGCCCTGGAAGAACGATGGACAGATATTGATCGGCGGCCAAAATGTTCGTGCCTATACAGGTGCCAACTGTGGCAGCGATTAGCCCTCCCGCAGATTTCACTCTGCTAAGTGCAGCTTCTACGAGTCGCGCTAATAACCCTGTGCGCGCCATAGCGCCCCCAAAAGCCATGGCATTGATGACTAAGCCTATTGTGGCGAGCATGCTACTCATGCCACCTTTGGATAACAATGCATCTAAAGATTCATTGCCACTGACCGAATTGTACCCAAGGAACATAGCGCTAAATATACCTTTAAAGCCGGCTGCTGCAGCTGACAGACTCGAGTCGTTGGCCAGAGCAATAACCACATCCCACTGAAATATCACAGCAAAAAGACATCCAGCAACCGTCCCGCAGATTAGTGTGGACAGTGCTGGTAGCTTTTTGACTGCCATGACTAATAGTAAAACCAGTGGTACAAGCATTATCGGGTTGATAGTGAAGACTTCATCCATGGCAGTTTGTAGTGCAACAATATCGCTGATCACTACGTTGGAACTGCTGCCGAGGCCCATAAAGAAGAATATGATCAGGGTGATTAAGATCGCAGGAACGGTGGTCCACAACATGTGCTGAATATGATCAAACAGATCATTACTGGTCACTGCTGCAGCCAAGTTGGTCGTGTCTGATAAAGGTGACAGCTTATCGCCAAAGTAGGCGCCAGAGATTATGGCGCCAGCACTGACCCCTGGGGATAGGTCTAGTGCAGCGGCAATACCCATTAATCCTATCCCAAGAGTACCTGCGACGGTCCATGAGCTGCCGACACTAAAGCCAAGTAGGGCGCAGACTAGACAAGCTGTCACGTAAAAGTAGTCAGGTGACATAAGCGCTACACCATAATAAATCATGGTGGGGACAGTGCCTGATAGGATCCAGCTGCCGATTAGAGCGCCAACCATGAGTAAAATAAGTAAAGCCTGGACCGACATACTAATCGTCTCGATCATGCCTTTTTCGATTTCGCGCCATGTTAGACCATTCTTAATTCCGATCATGGCAGCAATCCCTGCCGCTAAAATCAGAGCTACTTGATTGGGGCCAAAGGAATCTAAGCCGAACACATAAACGGTGCCCGCCAGCATACTAATCAGCGCAACGACGGGGATAAGGGCATCAACAAGACTAGGTTTCTTGAGAGGTAGGTTGGGTTCTATCATTGAGGGGTCTTCAGTGATTGTCAATTATTTAGAGTCGCCGTTAGTCTCAACTCGCTCGGTCCTTTTTTCTCGATAATACAATATGGCTCAAGGTCTTCTCAACACCATCTAGTGCTGCAATCGAATCAATCGCCCTATCTAATGCTTCAGTCGTCGACTCTGTCACCATGGCCATCAGATCATATTGACCGCTAATAGTACACAACATATCCAATTGGGGGTGTTTCTGAATTTGCTGAACAATATTGGATGTTTTTTGTGACACGACGGAAATCATAATATAAGCGCTGACTCTGCGTTGCTCGTAATGAGGGTTGATTTTTACCGTATAACCTTGGATAACACCCGTGCGTTCAAGACGCTCCATGGCCTGCTGCACCGTTGCACGGCTCAGGCCTAGTTGCTTAGCCAAATCAGAAACAGAGCGGCGGCTATTTTCCTGCAACAGGCTAATAAGCGCTTGTTGGTTTTTCATAGCAATATGATCCTAAATATTACAAAAAGATAAGTAATAATAAACATATTTATAGCTTTGGCAATACAAATTGACAGTTTAGCGTCGTAAAATGGTCACAGTTAAAGGCTTTTGCAAAAGGAAAATAAGATGGATTTGGCGGTTGAACAAATGAACACAGTGATAGAAACTAATCAGCGGGCGATGCTTGAAAAGGATACTCGAGAGCAGATAGCCTTTAGCACACCCTGCGCGGAAAACTACGCTGGCCCGGTCTTAGCTGTGTCTGATCAACGGCTGCGAGGCAACGCTCGAAGCTTTATTGCTGCCATGCCGCGAGTGCGACCACATTTTGCAGTGAAAGCTAATCCTGACGCTAACATTCTTCAAATATTTAAAGAAGAGGGTTGTTGCTTTGAAATTGCCTCGACAGCTGAGTTGCAAGCTATGGTTGATCTGGGTGCAAATTTGGAAACCGTTTTTTTCTCTAACCCGATTAAATCACCGGCGGCCATTAGGGAGGCAGCTGCGGCTGGCATTCAATGGTTTGTTGTTGATACGCCGGAAGAAGTACTAAAAATAGCGGCTATTAAGCCTGACGCTAAATTATATTTGCGTACCGAAGTGAGTAATGAAGGATCTGTCTGGCCACTGGCGGGTAAGTTTGGTGCTAGTTCCTCGGGCATCACTGCAACTATCGAAGCGGCCAAAAGTGCCGACATGCAGATTACCGGAGTGACGTTCCACGTTGGCTCACAGTGCGCCAATATCAATAATTGGGTTGAAGGGATTCACGCTGCAAAAAAGATTTTCTGTCAACTTGAAGACAATGGCTGGACTCCAGAGCTGTTGAATCTTGGAGGAGGCTATCCTGTCCAGCATTAATAAAGCGCTAGAGACTATTCCTGATTCTATTCAGGTCATGGCTGAGCCTGGTCGCTTTTTAGTGGGCTCGGCTGGCTGTTTAGTGACTCAGGTTGTCGGTATCGCAACACGAGACGAAAAACGCTGGTTATACCTAGATACTGGTACCTACGGTGGGTTAATGGAGTTGGCTGAAGGTTTCCCGTCAAATATAGTGAGTCAGCGCACTGGTGAGCCTAGGTTGTGGACCATGGCTGGCCCAACATGTGACTCGATTGACGTTTTTGGTGAGCATAGTCTTCCCTCAAATATGGAGGTAGAGGATATGGTGTTTATCACCAACCTGGGCGCCTATTGCACTACCTGTGCTAGTGATTTCAATGGGTTTCCTATTCCTAAAATGGTTATGGTTGCCTAAAAACGACCAAGACTTGAAATTTAGCACAAGCCAAGGATGGATCTGCTAATGATTGATAAGTTAATCGGAATATACAACGCCAACGGTTCAGTTGTCGGAGAAGCACAATACTTTTATGGCAAATCAATAGGCCAAGCCCATTGTGCGCTCTGTGATATTACTCATGGGGCATTTAAGGGAAAACCTGCACAGATTTACTATTTCAGACTAATCTAAGAGGGCTTCGGTTTATTATATTGGAGCACTAGATCGGCTTTCCGGTAGGGTTGAATCTGAACGTGCCTTGTACGACGTCTAATAAAGATAAGTAATACTTAATAATCTCTATGGAGATGGCATCATGAATGTGTTCAAAAAAACCCTTAAATATTTTCTATCATTGATTGTGGTTGCAGGCCTTGGTTTGTATGCCTGGTTTTGGGCGGCACCAGTGGGTGTCAATAATTACGTCAACAAAGTCTCCATTCAGATGCTGTTTAAATCACCTGAATTATTAACTTCTCTTGGGCTGATCGATAATTCTCCTCTGGACTTTCATAGTGGTACGTTGGGTGAATACGACCAACAGTCTGAATTAGAGATGCTCGAATTTTTGCGTGAGAGTCGCAGTGGCCTGAATGACTATGGGCCTGAAGGCCTTGAAGGGCAGGAACTATTAAGTTGGAAAATCGTGGCCTGGTTCTTTGATGACATCATCCGACAAAGCGAATTTGAGCATGGTGGTTACCGTGTTAATCAGATCTCTGGTGTGATGGTTAATATGCCACGGTTTTTGACTGACCAGCATCAAATAGTCGATGAGCAAAGTTTCCTAAATTACATCTCGCGGCTGTCAAAGTTCGAGTGCTAGATGATCGAGATAGCGGCACAGTACCCCCTGATTTTGTCATCGAAAAAGCACTTATGGGTATGCGCTCTTTCTCTGGCTCAGGTGCTGAGGCCAACCCGTTGATCGCAACCTTACCAGCGAAACTTGAAAAACTTGATGACATTAGCATGGAGCGAAAGGCTGAGTTAACGCAACAGGCGGTAGCCGTTGTTGAGGGTAAAATTTTACCCCAATATGCTGAAATGATTGCTGTTTTTGAGGGCCTTTTAGCCACCAGTAACCACGATGCGGGTATTTGGCGATTACCACAAGGGGAAGATATCTATCGCGCAGCTTTACGTTCAAACAATTCAACGACCTTGACCGCGGATGAGATCCATCAAATCGGTTTATCAGAGGTGGCGCGTATTGAGCTGGGAATGGAAACTATTTTGGTCAATGAGGGCTTAGTTGATGGCTCTATTGTGTCGAGAATTCGTTACTTAATGGAACTGCCCGAACACAACTTTGCTAATACAGACGAGGGGCGTGTTGAGCAGATAGCCTACCTAAATGAGGTCAATGACCAACTTATGGCTAAGGTGGCCGATTACTTCATCACCATACCACCACAGCCACTGAAAATTGTCAGAGTGCCTGAATACTCTCAGGATTCGGCGCCTGGTGGTTATTATAATCCACCTGCATTTGACGGGTCTGCGCCAGGCCGTTTTTATATCAATCAAAAGGACACGAGAGATAATCCTCGTTGGACGCTACCCACGCTGATGTATCACGAGGGATCACCTGGCCATCATTTCCAGCTATCTGCCTCTCAGTTGATCGAAAATGTTCCGTTCTTACGCAAGGTCAGCCTTTTTAGCGCCTATTCTGAGGGCTGGGCGCTGTATTCAGAGCGCATAGCTGCAAGTGACATGGGCATGTACGATAATGACCCACTGGGCGACTTAGGTCGACTCCAGGCCGAGATGTTTCGCGCAGTGCGTTTAGTGGTGGATACCGGTATGCACGCTAAACGCTGGAGTCGAGAGCGAGCCATTGAGTACATGCTGTCAAAGACCGGTATGACTGAATCTGAAGTAACCCGAGAGATCGAGCGCTATGTGGTTTGGCCGGGACAAGCGACGGCCTATAAGATAGGTCAGCTGTATATATTAAGGTTACGCGCCATGGCCGAAGACCAGTTAGGTGAGGCCTTTGATATTAGAGAGTTCCACGAGATGATATTACTCAATGGAGCCATGCCGCTGGAGATTCTGGAGGAGTCGGTTGAGTCTTGGGTGGACAGTCAGAAATCACTATTATAATTACCTTGTCGACATATTTAGATTTAATCCCATAGGGTATACTCACAAATCTGCGCACAGAAAATTCAACAGGAGATTAATAATGAAAACTCGTTTATCCACTTTTATATTTTTACCTAGTCTATTAATAGGGCTCATGCTTGTCGCCTCGACAGCCTTGGCAAAACTGCCAGGGGAGGGGCAATCTATTCTAGAACTACGCAGATCAGAGTTTAGTAATCTTAGCGTATCGCCTTCCGGAAAATACATCAGCATCGTGATGCGGCGAGATGACCGAAATACACTGGTAATCATGGATCGTGCCACAGGAAAACTGATTCCTGGCAAAAGTGTGAGATACGACAAGCGCGACAATATGGAAGTCCAGGGTGGTCAATGGATAAGCGACGAGATATTCTACTATTCAGTTTATGTCGATGATGGAAAATATCGCCCCGGATACAACGGTGATATATTTCTCCTTCACATGAACAAAGATGTCAACGAGCGGGTTTGGCATTGGACAGGAAGCTATGAAAAGCGCCTGAAAAAAAGTGGCAATTTGATTCGGGGTAACTTACGTATTATTTCTAGGCTCCCCTTAGATGATGAGAATGTTCTAGTCTCAGTCTATCCTTGGAAGCGCAGAGATGGCGGAGTAAGGCCCATTATTTACAAGATGAATCTCTTCAACGGTAATTTTAACAAAGTCAAAGTTGGACCTGCTCGCGGTGCCGA